>ERZ773018.330-NODE-330-length-30077-cov-30.402905_pt1 | contig 30077 bp, 17 predicted proteins | sample MGYA00580840_ERZ773018 | MGnify/ENA primary metagenome ERZ773018 (study PRJEB29015, sample SAMEA2738125) | human oral metagenome | biome: human oral; feature: human-associated habitat; material: saliva | place: China | collected 2256 ... | reverse complement strand
CTAACAGTCCTGCCCAATTTTTTGATAGAAATGACATAAAAACCTCCGAAAATAAATAGTCCTTATTGTAATCTTATTTGTCAGAAAAATAAAATAGAAAGTAGGAATACAGGCCCAGCCCGGGGAGCGCACCACCTCACCCTCCGCACCCGAACGCCCATGACCTCGCATTCCCGCCCTCCGCGTCCCAGTCCAGCAGTCCCTCCCGCATATCCCACCCCATTCCTTCCTCATGCCCGTAATGTGGCGGGCAACTCATGCGGCTCACGTGGGGTGTTAGACAGTACTACACTTAAAGCGGAAGTCACATCGCCGTCACTGAAGAAAAGAGTTTTTGTGCCCACCACGACTGTACACTTGACCGACCGCATCCCTCGCGTTTCTGCTGATGAGTTGCTGGCGGGTTTCCGCCCCTCTGAGCGTTTTGGTGAAGTGTCTTTTGATAGCTACATTCCTGATCCGAATCAGCCGTCGCAGGCTGAGGCTGTGCAGAAGCTGAAGGATTTTGGCGACAAGATTAATGGTGGCGGCGCTGGTGCCGGTTTCTTTGGTCGCCTGTTTGGTGGCAAGAAGAAGGATTCGACGAAGGCTGGCCTGTACCTTGACGGCGGTTTTGGTGTGGGTAAGACTCACCTGTTGGCGTCGCTGTGGCATTATGTGGATGGCCCGAAGGCGTTCGGTACTTTTGTGGAGTACACGAACCTGGTGGGTGCGTTGACGTTCCGTAAGACGGTTGAGGCGTTGAGCAGCTACAAGCTGGTGTGTATTGACGAGTTTGAGCTGGATGATCCGGGTGATACTGTGCTCATGTCTCGTCTGATGCGTGAGCTGGCGGATGCTGGCGTGAAGCTTGTGGCGACGTCGAACACGCTGCCTGGTGCGCTGGGTGAGGGCCGTTTTGCGGCTGAGGATTTTAAGCGTGAGATTCAGGTGCTTGCTTCGCAGTTTGAGGTGCACCGTGTGGATGGTGAGGATTTCCGTCACCGTGGCCTGCCTGCTGCGCCGGAGCCTGTTGCTGATGATGCGTTTGATGCGAAGGTTGAGGAAGTGTTCGGCGGCCAGACTGTTGGCGTTGATAACTTCGCTGACCTGGTGGAGCACCTGGCGAAGGTGCACCCGTCGCGTTACCGTCAGCTGATTGATGGCCTGGATGGTATTGCGTGGCGTGATGTTCACCCGATTACTGAGCAGTCGGTGGCGCTGCGTTTTGTGGTGTTGGCTGACCGCCTGTATGACAAGGACCTGCCGATTGTTTCTTCGGGTGTGCCTTTTGACAAGGTGTTTACTGAGGAGATGCTGGCTGGTGGTTATCAGAAGAAGTATTTCCGTGCGGTGTCTCGTTTGACTGCGTTGGCTCGTGAGGGCATGCTGGGTGAGGAGGCGGAGCGCTAGTTCCGCTGTTCGCCGGGGCCGAGCTTTGGCCGGCTCGGGTTTTGATGCGCTGTTCTTTCTAGTCCCGTGAGACTCGAAGCTCGCCCGGTTTGCATGGTTAGCTTGGTTAGTCTGGTTTACCTGAACCGCGCCAACCCCTCTCATACGTGAGGACCCTCGCCGGGTCGCTTAGGAAGCACCCGGCGGGGGTCTTTGTGTGAGCGAGAACCTGGTACGTGACGGGAACATGGCGTGTCGCTCGCGTGGTGTTTTGGCTTGTCACGGATGTTTGGGCGCGTGTAGGCTGGTTTGGGTATACTTTTTGTGTGGCCTGCCGCGAGGTTCTCGCGGGGTACCCGTTTCTGCCGCATGGTTGCGGGCTAGTTTCGGGTGGCTTTTTCCCTTCCTTTTTGGAAGGGCTTTCATTGAGGCATTGTAGCACAGACTAAGGAAAATAAAAACCGTGTCTTTTCCCTTCCTTTTTGGAAGGGCTTTCATTGAGGCCCATTGGGCCCGACCTGAAAATGTTGAGCTTGCGGAATTTTCCCTTCCTTTTTGGAAGGGCTTTCATTGAGGCGGACTGTAAACAAGGCGAGACGGCGAAATTATCACGATTTTCCCTTCCTTTTTGGAAGGGCTTTCATTGAGGCACTATAAATGTAGGGCAAGGACGGGAAAACCCTTGATTTTCCCTTCCTTTTTGGAAGGGCTTTCATTGAGGCTCCAGGTGGAGAATTGGTCACCAGCACTGAGCAACTTTTCCCTTCCTTTTTGGAAGGGCTTTCATTGAGGCGAGCGGGAAAAATGCCGATAAGCTTTGGGTTATTGGTTTTCCCTTCCTTTTTGGAAGGGCTTTCATTGAGGCGGGTTTACTGCCGCTGTTAGCCTCGTGCCAGGCGGCTTTTCCCTTCCTTTTTGGAAGGGCTTTCATTGAGGCGCTCAGCGTCCACCATTTCCTGCGTGGTAAACAACTTTTCCCTTCCTTTTTGGAAGGGCTTTCATTGAGGCAATTTTCCAGAACTCATCTACGGTGACTTTGCAGGCGTTTTCCCTTCCTTTTTGGAAGGGCTTTCATTGAGGCGGGATCTGGTTAGTGGACGCGGCCGAGCGGCGCACTTTTCCCTTCCTTTTTGGAAGGGCTTTCATTGAGGCACCCTCAACGCGTCCTCTGGTTTGCTTACCTTCTTTTTCCCTTCCTTTTTGGAAGGGCTTTCATTGAGGCATCGTGCGGGGGGAGAATCCTACTTATGATTGGCGATTTCCCTTCCTTTTTGGAAGGGCTTTCATTGAGGCAATCGTTATGTCCGTCACTTCCGGCTTGGCGGGCATATTTCCCTTCCTTTTTGGAAGGGCTTTCATTGAGGCCTGTTCTCAAAGTGTTTAGGTGTTGCCGTGGCCCCAATTTCCCTTCCTTTTTGGAAGGGCTTTCATTGAGGCAAAAACCTGCGCCCGATGCACCTTGGGCTCACTCCATTTCCCTTCCTTTTTGGAAGGGCTTTCATTGAGGCTAATAGGGGTTTTTGGGTACGGCAAAGCCGCCCTCGCGGATTTCCCTTCCTTTTTGGAAGGGCTTTCATTGAGGCTCTTCCCTCTTTCTGCATTGTAGGGAAGGCTTCGCATTTCCCTTCCTTTTTGGAAGGGCTTTCATTGAGGCTCACCACCGACACCACCCACCCCCTTCGTCCCTCATGGATTTCCCTTCCTTTTTGGAAGGGCTTTCATTGAGGCCGCACAAGTAGACCAGCCCGGATACGGGTTCTACGGGCATTTCCCTTCCTTTTTGGAAGGGCTTTCATTGAGGCGTTGCCGAAGGATGGGGGCGCGGTCTGGAGTGGGCGCATTTCCCTTCCTTTTTGGAAGGGCTTTCATTGAGGCGGACAGGGTTCCGGCCTACAGGTCTTTTGAAGGCGCCATTTCCCTTCCTTTTTGGAAGGGCTTTCATTGAGGCCACCGCCAAATTCGCCAATGCACCAGGGCGTGATATTTCCCTTCCTTTTTGGAAGGGCTTTCATTGAGGCCCCGTCCATCAGCCCCAAACTGAGATGCGAGAGAATATTTCCCTTCCTTTTTGGAAGGGCTTTCATTGAGGCCGGCTTCCGCGCCGTAATGATCATGGCGGCGGTCGCCATTTCCCTTCCTTTTTGGAAGGGCTTTCATTGAGGCGCACCGAAATATCACTATTCGCACGAATAGAGATATTTCCCTTCCTTTTTGGAAGGGCTTTCATTGAGGCTTGGCGCGTTCATGGCGGAGGCGCTCAGCGAGCAATTTCTTCGCTTTCTAGCGGAGGCTTTTATTGAGGCAGAGTGAACTGGTGACCGCTGCGGGCACGCTCACCACATTTTCCTTCCTTTTCGGAGGGACTTTCGTTGAGGAGCGTTGCCACGGTCCTGAGCTGCTGGAATAGCCGCATTTTCCTCGCTGATTCGTAGAAACCTATCAAGAAGCCAGATTAATATTCCCCCCAGGATGACTGCTGGACCGTTTGTGCCACGTCTTGAGGTGTAGACTTTCATTGAGGCGGTATCTCTCTGAATGATGCCGTGCTGACGGCTAAATTTTCCTTACCTTTTCGGGTAGGGGGGGCTCATTGAGGCCAACCGATGATGTTACTCTTGGCGGAGACTCAACTTGATTTCTTCGGTTTCCAACGGAGACTTTCATTGAGGCCTCTATACCGGCGGCTACCCCCGCAACAAGATGCTATTTCCCTTCCTGTTCGGAGGGGCTTTCATTGAGGCCGGGCGGTTTATGAGTCCGGTGTGACCCGTTTTTACGCATTTCCCTTCCTTTTGGGAAGGGCTTTCATTGAGGCACCGACACCACCACCAACCGCACAGCCGCCACCGAAATTTCCCTTCCTTGCGGGAAGGGCTTTCATTGAGGCAGGACCTTTGCGACGAAAGCCAGGTTCGGGTTGTGGAGATCTCCTTTCCTTTTCGGAGGGGCTTTCATTGAGGCCAGCTGTTTACTGTCCGCACCACCACTGGCGCGGGATTTCCCTTCCTTTTTGGAGGGGCTTTCATTGAGGCGAGCTGAGCGAACACCTCATGTTGCGTACCAACGAATTTCCCTTCCTTTTGGGAAGGGCTTTCATCGAGGCCGCTCGATGGGATCCATTTCGCCGCGTAGAGCCGGTATTTCCCTTCCTATTTGGAAGGGCTTTCATTGAGGTTTCCCCCGGTTCGGTGACTGGTCCACCGATATGGCGAAATTTCCCTTCCTTTTGGGAGGGGCTTTCATTGAGGCTCGACACGCGAACCGCGCGCAGCCGAGACACACCCCATTTCCCTACAGTTTTGTAGGGCTTTCATTGAGGCGTAGAGGGGCCGACCATCGGCAAGTGGCTGTCCTCGGGGTTTCCCATCCTTTTGGGAAGAGCTTTCATTGAGGCGGAAAACTGGCGGGCTGAATGTCACCATGGAAGGCCATTTCCCTTCCTTTTTGGAAGGGCTTTCATTGAGGCCACCGCAACGCACACGGCGGCCTGGACATGAGCCTGCAATTTCCCTTCCTTTTTGGAGGGGCTTTCATTGAGGCGCCGACAATCAAGGTGTGGAGCGGTCGGATTCCCCAATTTCCCTTCCTTCTGGGAAGGGCTTTCATTGAGGCAAGATGAAGACTCAGATTAAGACCGCCTCTGGTCTGGATTTCCCTTCCTTCTGGGAAGGGCTTTCATTGAGGCAATCCGTTGTCCGTCTGGACGTGGTTCAGGTCGGTGATTTCCCTTCCTTCTGGGAAGGGCTTTCATGGAGGCGGCCAGGCTATCGAGGTTGAGGTGCCGGTGCTCTCCTTTCCCTTCCTTTTTGGAGGGGCTTTCATTGAGGCAGCGGCGGCAAGGTCACCGGCACGGACGATTACCCCTGATTTCCCTTCCTTTTCTGAGGGGCTTTCATTGAGGCCTGAAGACGACGAAAACCGGGCAGGGGCTGCCGCCGATTTCCCTTCCTTTTCGGAGGGGCTTTCATTGAGGCGGCCGCTCCCGCGGGTACATGATTCCCGGTGGCATTTCCCTTCCTTTTTGGAGGGGCTTTCATTGAGGCACCTCTTGCATCCAGTGAGTCTGGTGCATATTCTGAGATTTCCCTTCCTTTCCGGAAGGGCTTTCATTGAGGCGAGGCAAACAGGCCGGTGACATCAACCCTCCAGCCTTATTTCCCTTCCTATTTGGAGGGACTTTCATTGAGGCAAGGTGACTTCGTCGATTCTGTACCGGGTGGAGTGATTTCCCTTCCTTTTGGGAAGGGCTTTCATTGAGGTCAATTCACCGCGTACACCGGCGAATGGAACTACATTTCCCTTCCTTTATGGAGGGACTTTCATTGAGGTCACTACATTGCAGGCGCCGCCTCCAAGACCACCCAGTTTTCCCTACCCTTCCGTAGGGACATTTATTAAAGCATTGAGGCCAAGGCGAATAATGAAAGATTCTCAACTCAGCGATTTCCCTACAGTTTTTGTAGGGACTTTCTCTAACTTATCCCCGCTCCGTTCCTGGATTTACCACAGTCCAGGAACGGAGCTTTTTCGCTACACAATGAGGCTAAAACACCAACTGCAAACCCCACCCGCCAGCTGCTACCCGCCTCCTCCACACCTCCAAGCCGAAAACTCAACACGCCGGAATAGCGTCATAAACTCGCTGATAAGCCAAAACACTCCGCCGCAGTGCTAACCTCAAAACCAAGCAGCCAAAGCTGACTGCCCACCATATTCGCTCACACCAAGGAGACACCGATGTCTACCCCCTACAGTGCAGGCGACGAACTACCCATCTCACTCGTCATGCACACCGTGTACTGCCCCCGCCGCGCATGGATCGAATCCAATGGCGAAAAAACCGACACCTCACAAATGCAAGAAGGGCAATCCGCCCACAAACGAGTCGACGACCCTAAAACATCCCGCGGCACACAACAGCGCGCAGTCACCATCTCATCAGCACGCCTCGGACTTACCGGACGATGCGACGCTATCGAACCCCAAGAAGACGGAACCACCCGCATCATCGAGTACAAAGCAACGCCCGTACGCCGCAATGCATCCGTCACACCCGCCCACAGGGTGCAGCTCGCCCTCCAAAAAATCTGCCTCGAAGAAGCCGGCGAAACCGTCAGCGAATGCGCGGTGCACTTCACCAACCACAACAAAACCGTGCCCGTCGACATCTCAGACGAAGACATCCGCACCGCAGAAGAATACGTGCACACCACCCGCGCACTCATCGACAACCCGACAGCGCCGCAACCCCTCGAAGACTCACCCCGCTGCAGCTGGTGCTCCCACATCTCCGTGTGCCTACCCGACGAATCCCACGGAAAGGAAAACATTACCCGTGTTGTCGCCAGTAACCCCGACAGTCAAGTAGCGCACCTCACCACGCAAGGATCAAGAGCGACCGTCCAGCAAGGGCGCCTCATCGTGCAACACCTCGGCGAAACAATCAGCAGCGTACCCCTCGAACGTGTGCACAGCCTCGTGGTCCACGGAAACATCGACGTTTCCTCCGCGCTTCTACGAGAACTCATGTGGCGCAACTGCACCATCATCTGGTGCTCCAGCACCGGCAGGGTCTACGGCTGGTCGCAACCCGGCACCGGGCCCAATGGCCTAGCCCGCGTGCAACAACACGTACTCTCAGCGCAGGGGCACCTGCCTATAGCGGCCGCCATGATTGCCAGCAAAATCTCAAACCAAGCGACCCTGCTGCGTCGCAACGGCCACGCCGCAGACGCATGCCGTGCTATGCGAGACATCCAGAAGCACACGCCGCAAGCTACCTCAATCCCGGAGCTGCTCGGTCTCGAAGGTGAAGCCGCCTCGCTCTACTTCGGTAGTTTCGCGACCATGCTCAAAGAAGATGTGCTCACCGAACTCGGCTGGACCTGGGCCGGGCGGCAGGGGAGAGGGGCCAACGACCCCATCAACATTCTGCTGAACTACGCCTACGGTATGCTCAGCTCAGAATGCATTCGTGGGATTCTCACCTGCGGGCTCGACCCTCACGCCGGGTTCCTGCACAGCAGCTCTCGCAATAAGCCTGCGCTCGCGCTTGACCTCATGGAAGAGTTCCGTGCTGTCATCGCGGATTCTGTGGTGGTTTCCCTTATCAATAGGAAGCAGGTCAAAACGGCACACTTCACCGCGGTTGGTGGCAGCTACCGGCTCACACCCGAAGGGCGGAAGACCGTCATCGCCGCGTTCGAGAAGCGAATGGCTACGGAAATCACCCACCCCACCTACGGGTACTCGGTGACGTGGCGCCGCGCTATTGAGGTGCAGGCCCGCATGCTCCTGGGCGTAATCAACGGAACCACCCGCGAGTACACGGGGGTGACCGTACGATAATGCGTGACGACGCCCGACGAACACTTATCGCTTACGACGTGCCCAGCGACCGGCGGCGCGCCAAACTGGCCAAGCTCATTCTGAGCTATGGGGACCGTATTCAGTACAGCGTCTTTATTGTGGATGCGGCCCCCGCCAAGGTGCGGCGCATCAAAGACGAGGTTCAGGAACTCATCGATCCGGATGAGGACTCAGTGCTCTTCTGCGACCTGGGGCTGCTGGCCCGGCTTGACGAGCCGACCTTCAGCTACATTGGCCGGGCGCGCGAGGTGACCGAATCGGATGCACTCATTCTCTAGCTGCGTGCTGCTCATTCGCTAGCGACGCGCGGCAGGGGAGTGAGGGAATGACGAGTTCGATTGCGGACAGGTAACAGAGGTGGGGATAATGGCCTTTGGAGGCTTTGTCTGTCTCCGCGAGAACCTGGCACGTGACGTAATCTTGGCGTGTCGCTCGCGTGATGTTTTGGCTTGTCAATAGTGTTTAAATGCTTAAATGGCTGCTTGGGTATACTTTTTGTGTAGGCCTGCTGCGAGGTTCTCGCAAAGCACCCGTTTCTGCCGCATAATTGCGGGTCAGTTTCGGGTGGCTATTTCCCCACCTTCGGGTGGGGACTTTCATTGAGGCACATAGTTACATCCACAAACGAGATGAATATATGTTAATTTCCCCACCTTCGGGTGGGGACTTTCATTGAGGCACCTTCATGCCGAGCAGACCCTCATCCCAACCGCGGATTTCCCCACCTTCGGGTGGGGACTTTCATTGAGGCCAGCCACAAGGTTAGCCAACGGATCCAAACGGTTGTATTTCCCCACCTTCGGGTGGGGACTTTCATTGAGGCTCTACAAGACCGACGGCGTAAACCTTGATACGCGACATTTCCCCACCTTCGGGTGGGGACTTTCATTGAGGCCACGCGGGCGGTCTGCTCGTCGATGACCTGAACCCTCATTTCCCCACCTTCGGGTGGGGACTTTCATTGAGGCGATATAGTGATTTTGTCAGGATAAAACGACGGATTAATTTCCCCACCTTCGGGTGGGGACTTTCATTGAGGCCTACGGTCACGAAGTCAGCGCCGCCTAGGGTGAGGATTTCCCCACCTTCGGGTGGGGACTTTCATTGAGGCGGGCACAAGATTGACACGCTGAACTTGCCGCGCCGAAATTTCCCCACCTTCGGGTGGGGACTTTCATTGAGGCCAAGTACATCCGCAAGGAGAAGGGCCGCACGTACTCATTTCCCCACCTTCGGGTGGGGACTTTCATTGAGGCGCCAGGTTACGTGTTCCTCAGAGCTAATCAGCCTGCACCATTTCCCCACCTTCGGGTGGGGACTTTCATTGAGGCCGCAACGGCACCATCCGCAAAGCCTGCCAACGAGCAGATTTCCCCACCTTCGGGTGGGGACTTTCATTGAGGCGAAGGCAGAGTTGAAGCAGTCGATTTTTGGTGACGCTGATTTCCCCACCTTCGGGTGGGGACTTTCATTGAGGCCCTCAACCAGGACATGTCACCTCTTAATACCAACGAATTTCCCCACCTTCGGGTGGGGACTTTCATTGAGGCCACGCGCATCAGGGTTATCAGAATCCCACGTAAACCAATTTCCCCACCTTCGGGTGGGGACTTTCATTGAGGCCAGAACGCACGCTTGATAGCCTCAACAGCTACAGATTTCCCCACCTTCGGGTGGGGACTTTCATTGAGGCGGAGTAGGCGGGTCTGTGGGGCGGTCAGGTGCCCTAATTTCCCCACCTTCGGGTGGGGACTTTCATTGAGGCTGATGTCTTCGACGGTCGGGCGCTTGATATTGGATTATTTCCCCACCTTCGGGTGGGGACTTTCATTGAGGCTTGTGACCAGGCGGCGACAAACTGGGGTTGTTATAATTTCCCCACCTTCGGGTGGGGACTTTCATTGAGGCCTTATCGTGGCCGAATACAGCGCCAGCCGCACCGCCGGGATTTCCCCACCTTCGGGTGGGGACTTTCATTGAGGCAGTCGCTGAGCGTGTCGTTCCATGAGCGGTACACCATTTCCCCACCTTCGGGTGGGGACTTTCATTGAGGCTCGCTGGAGTTCTTATCTGGAGGCACAGTGCGGGAAGGGATTTCCCCACCTTCGGGTGGGGACTTTCATTGAGGCGTTCGCGGTACCTCAGACATCAACTTCACAAAGTACATTTCCCCACCTTCGGGTGGGGACTTTCATTGAGGCCGCCCACTAGCTTTTTCACGATAGAGAACCGCGCAATTTCCCCACCTTCGGGTGGGGACTTTCATTGAGGCCCGTTGTCATCGAGCCAGGAAACCCGGCGGGCAAATTTCCCCACCTTCGGGTGGGGACTTTCATTGAGGCCCCTTGCACCTTTGACGGGGAGAAGAAAACCCTGTATTTCCCCACCTTCGGGTGGGGACTTTCATTGAGGCAGGGTCGTTAAAAGATGAGGTGAGGGGGAGAAGCCCAAATTTCCCCACCTTCGGGTGGGGACTTTCATTGAGGCCGCGCCAAACAAGCCCTTGGAGGGCTGACCACTTTTATTTCCCCACCTTCGGGTGGGGACTTTCATTGAGGCAGCACACCCAAAAACCGCCCCCGCTGGCGGTTGAAAGATTTCCCCACCTTCGGGTGGGGACTTTCATTGAGGCCCTGGAGCCAAAACCTCCGTAGCCGTGAAGTATTATTTCCCCACCTTCGGGTGGGGACTTTCATTGAGGCGAAGTTGTCGCCGCGCTTTTCGTGATGGGTCACCACATTTCCCCACCTTCGGGTGGGGACTTTCATTGAGGCTCGCAACCTCGTGCGTGTAGTAGCGGAAGCCGTCAATTTCCCCACCTTCGGGTGGGGACTTTCATTGAGGCACCGCAACTGACACTACCGGTCGCCCTCTCTACAGATTTCCCCACCTTCGGGTGGGGACTTTCATTGAGGCTCCCGTAAGGGTGGTGCCGGAGTGTTCACGCTTGATATTTCCCCACCTTCGGGTGGGGACTTTCATTGAGGCCAAGAATGGCTACGACCCTTCCGCTTTCCCTGAGAAAGACCATTTCCCCACCTTCGGGTGGGGACTTTCATTGAGGCCCCGGGGTAAATCAAAAATCACGTCTCAGCTGAGAATTTCCCCACCTTCGGGTGGGGACTTTCATTGAGGCCTGACGTTTGGGCGCACCGAGGGAATGAAAGAAGAATTTCCCCACCTTCGGGTGGGGACTTTCATTGAGGCCCAAAGTGTTATCTAGGAGGCCGTATCTCATCAGTAAGATTTCCCCACCTTCGGGTGGGGACTTTCATTGAGGCTGTTGCAATCGCCGTGGTACTTGTAGTTCTCTGATTCCATTTCCCCACCTTCGGGTGGGGACTTTCATTGAGGCACGAGGTCAGCGCGGACGTGGCACTCGACGTCATGGAATTTCCCCACCTTCGGGTGGGGACTTTCATTGAGGCTCGCTCAGGTTCTCCACGGTGAGCGGAAGCGGTTCCATTTCCCCACCTTCGGGTGGGGACTTTCATTGAGGCTCTGGTCGGTGGCGAAGTGCTCGTGGAGTGTGATGCATTTCCCCACCTTCGGGTGGGGACTTTCATTGAGGCCGCTACGGCTTCGGCTGCACCGTCGCCAACCATCATATTTCCCCACCTTCGGGTGGGGACTTTCATTGAGGCACTGACGCTTTGGGCATGGGCCGTGACATTGGCCAGAAATTTCCCCACCTTCGGGTGGGGACTTTCATTGAGGCGCCCTTTGGCTCAGACCCCTCAGCCGAAACACCCAAATTTCCCCACCTTCGGGTGGGGACTTTCATTGAGGCGAGATGAACCCGACTGGCGGCTACTCGAGACCGAATTTCCCCGCCTTCGGGCGGGGACTTTCATTGAGGCGGCAGACCAGAGCGGGGGTTGAGCATCGGGTCCACCATTTCCCCGCCTTCGGGCGGGGACTTTCATTGAGGCATCATCTACCAACAGGATTATGACCCCGGGGCCGGATTTCCCCGCCTTCGGGCGGGGACTTTCATTGAGGCACCGTTCCACACTCACAAGGAGCATACCTGACTAATTTCCCCGCCTTCGGGCGGGGACTTTCATTGAGGCGTGGTTTTTGGCATATTTGGGGGGCGGGGGTGGTCAGATTTCCCCGCCTTCGGGCGGGGACTTTCATTGAGGCATTTCGAGTGAGCGAGTTTCGGCGGTGAAGTATTTCGGCGATTTCCCCGCCTTCGGGCGGGGACTTTCATTGAGGCTAGACGTGCAGTCCTGCGTGTCGTAGAGCAGCGACATTTCCCCGCCTTCGGGCGGGGACTTTCATTGAGGCTGCGTTCTACCTCGACTGCTACACGCTTACCGGATTCATTTCCCCGCCTTCGGGCGGGGACTTTCATTGAGGCCAACATAGACTGCACCGCATCCGGGGCATCCCTCAGATTTCCCCGCCTTCGGGCGGGGACTTTCATTGAGGCCAACATAGACTGCACCGCATCCGGGGCATCCCTCAAATTTCCCCGCCTTCGGGCGGGGACTTTCATTGAGGCGGGTTTGTGGGGTACCAAGCCATGATGTGGTGTCTCATTTCCCCGCCTTCGGGCGGAGACTTTCATTGAGGCGGGTCTGAACGTCGTCGGTGACGGCTTCCTAGACCGTGATTTCCCCGCCTTCGGGCGGGGACTTTCATTGAGGCAGGGCAGGGCTCCCTCCTTTCCCTCCCGCGCTCCCTATTTCTCCACCTTCGGATGACGAAGCTTCGGTAGGCATAGATATTGCGTGGTGTACACTTTGGGTACGTAATCCGCGAGAGTCTCGTGCCGCAGCAGTCTCTGCTACGCCATAACATGCTAGTTTTTAGCTAGCTATTTCTCCGCCTTCGGGCGGAGACTTTCATTGAGGCAGAAGAGTGAGGTCAAAGAGGCGGTCCACCTGACGCAGATTTCCCCACCTTCGGGTGGGGACTTTCATTGAGGCATCGTTGATGACGTTATCGACTGCCTCGCGCAGGTTTTTCCCCGCCTTCGGGTGGGGACTTTCATTGAGGGCCTGTTGAGGCTGATTATGGCTTCCTGGGATTGAGATTTCTCCGCCTTCGGGCGGGGACTTTCGATGGAACCTGCTCCTAAACCCCGGTGCCCAATGCGGGTTACACTGCCCCGTTCTGGGGACTGTTATGGTCTCCAGAACGGGGCAGTTCCCTTTTAAGATCTCAACGCGCAAAAGCAGAGACACTCTCCGATAGCGACTTCCAACCTAGACCAATGGATCACCGATAGCAGAGCGACTCGGTGAAGCGACCGAATTGGAAGCACCCAACCTGTAGGCCGGGGGCGGTGACGAATCTGGTTGCGGGCCGGTTGAAGGGGTGGGATAATGGAAGAGGTTGCAAAACCCTCGAGGTATGTACTTCCTATCTACTCTTCGCACCCGTTGTGGTGAGAGCATTCATTGAGGACTCCAGTAATACTACCAAGGGGCAGCCTTTCTTACACATATCTCTCAAGGTGAGCTAATCGGGCCCTTTGAGAGCTTTCAATGTGATCCCCCTTCGAGAAAAATTCTGGAAGGGGGTCTTAGAATTTATACCTCCAATAATATTCCCCCGGAGCTCGAGGTATTTTGTAATTTTGATTTTTCGAGAAAAAAGTGGTACGTTCGAGTAACTGAGGCTGATGAAGTCGCTTGAACCTCAGTCCGACTCCTGGGAAAACTGGTGCAGTTGGTCTACGTGAAGCGGCGGTAAGGAAGTTGGCGGTAATGCTGACCACTGGAGTTGATTCCATCTCGCAGGCTGCGTCGATGGCCACGGGGGTGACCGTGAATCTTATTGCATTTGTGCTGATTGAGATGGTATTTAAGCCTATCCTGGCTCGTGCGGGACACCTGCCTGAGATGGGTGTTCCTCGAAAGGTACATTCTGAAGAAATGCTGAGCGATGGGGGTGTAGCAAGCGCTCCGTCTCTGAGTATTGAAGAGGAATCTGCGCATATTCATGTCTCGGTTATGAGCCACAGTGGAACTGTGATTACCGTTCTTGTCCCTCATGGACATGTAACTGTGCATGTGTCAGGGGATGCACAAAAGCCGCCCACCACGACGGAAACGCAGTAGACGGCTTTTAAAGTATGTTGATACCGCAATAAGCGGGGTATTTTGAGTTCTGTTGCCGCAGAACTCAATCCCAGAGTATAGCAAGAAAACAGGGCCAGACTCTAGCCCCTTCTATATACTGACCCGCTTATGCAACTAAGTGCCCCTGGTGCTGCGCTGAATAGTGCCTAAACAAGGCGGTTACGGTGCAGAATCAGGGGCATTACCGTCCTTGAAGTAGTGGCGTGACGAAAACGCGCGCACTATTTGAAAAAGCAGAGTAGCTTAAAGCTATACAACAAAAAATTGTGCACAACCCACGCGTCGACGCGAGATGTGCACACACTATCTAAGGAGACAAACATGTCCCAGACCACCATCACCCTCGCCGACCTCATCGAGAACGTCAAGCTCGGCGGCGGCTCCGTCATCACCTCCATCACCGAACTCGAACCCGCAGCAGGCCCCCACGCATCCGTGGCACCCGCCAAGTTCGTTGATGGTAAGGGAAATGACAGTAAGTCTGTCTTTGCATACGAAACCCGCTACATTGTGGAAGAGGTTCAGAACCCGGATGAATCCGAGAACGAGGATGAATCCAAGGAACCTGAAAAGGACGTCAAGGGCCAGCCTCAGAAGGTCGTCCTCATCGACAGCAAGCAGTCCGAACTCAACCGCGCAGAAGCCGCCATCGAACAGGGCCGCCAGTACGGCGACGAAGCAGCCATCAAGATTCCCCGCGCCGTCGTCACCTACCAGACCGAAAACGGCCCCGTAGAATACAGCGACATGGAGCTCTCGCACCGCATCTTCGACGGCCACTTCCGCGCCGGCACCATCGACGACAAGCTCATCACCGAAAACGATCAGTACCGCGCACTGCGCAACAGCACCCCCGCAGACATGAGCGCACTGCTCAACACCGCCCCCGCAGCACTCCTCTTCGGCGCCTGGGACTCCACCCGCAAGAGCAATCAGGTCCGCCTGCGCAGCGCCCTCGTCGGTGAAATCATCGGCGTCCTCGCAGACCAGGAGCCTGGCGCTGAACACCGACAGGCACGCCGTGGCGGCGCCCGCGTCGACGCCGTAGCCGCCAGTGTAAAGCTTGGTGCCAAGGAACTCAGCTCGCTCGTCGACGACCAGGAAGCTGAACTGAGCGACAAGAACGTTGCCGCACGCCGCAAGGAAGTAAAGACCGCCAAGGCTGATGCTCGCATCTCCGCATCCACTCTGGGCCTGGGTAGCATCCCGCCCACGCTCGAAGAAACCGGTGCCGTCGCATGCCGCCGTATCATTCGCTCCTGGGTTCTGAGCCTCGCCACCCTGCGCCAGCTGCGCTTCGGCACCGACGAAACCAAGAACGTTGCTGCGCGTGCACTCCTTGCCGCACTCGGCCTCAACGCCATCGCCCGCGCCGAGCGTGAACTCTACATCCGTGCCAACTGTGACCTGATTGAATCTGCCGCACCCGTTGTCACCCTCGACCAGCGTTTCGGTGAGAAGAAGCCCTTCGCACCCCTGACCGTTGAACACACCGACCAGCTTCTCCTAGAAGCCATCGAGAACGCCAAGAAGTATGGCGTGGCTGACTGGAACGGCCAGACTTTCAAGGTCGAAGGCAACCCCATCATTATCAAGAACGCCACCGCGGAGGACGCAGAATAATATGACGAACCTCGGAATTCTCGCGAGGTTCCCGCTCGGCGTATACCAGGGCCACAAGGCGGACGGAAGCCCCGACGACTACCCCGACCCTGCCCGCTTGCAGGCCGCGCTCCTCAGCGCCGCCGCGCAGGGACCTCACGCAATTATCGAAAACGGTCAGCTTGCCCCCTCGGAAGAATCTCTCAAAGCCCTCAAGTGGCTTGAGGAGAACCCCCCGACCGGGCTGCAGATTCCCGACATATGCCCCGTATACCGCTCACCCAACAAGATGAGCCGATTCATGTACCGCGAAGTGGCATATTCTAAGAAGAACGGGCGGCAGACCGAACCTCGCGCCGTATCCGACGGCTGGGCTGTATCCGATACCATCGGCTGGCAGTACGATAAGGTGCCCGCAGACATCGCGGAAACCATCACCCAGCTCTGCGGCGAAGTACCCTCCCTCGGAGAAGCCAGCAGCTTCACCGCCCTCTACACCGGAGACGTGGAACCCACCCACACTATCGACACTAAGTCGGGTCCCTTCGAAGCAGGCGGCATGCCCGTCCGCGTGCCCATGCCCGGTCGAACCGATGCGCTCATGCGTGCCCACGCAGAAGCGTACCCCGCCAAGGTTCCCACCAAGTCAGAGGATAAGACCAACAAAGAAGACACCTTGCATCATTCCCCGGTACCCACCGCAGGCCTCGGATCCATCAAGTACCAGCCTGTGGAGGCTGAAACTTCCACCAGCCCCTGGGAATACTTGTGGCTCCTCGAAGTAGACGGTGAAGAGCTGAAGCCCGAACAGTACGTCAAGGCATGCTCCCTGCTGCACAAGGCTCTCGTAGCTGCCGCAGGATTCGGTGCGCCCAGTCTTATCACCGGTAGGTACCCCAAGGGTCATAAGCCGGCCAACAGCCTGGCGTTGCAGTACCTGCCTGCCCGCTACCTGCCCGACTATCTGCGTCGGGAGGTGAAGTCTAAGGGAGTCCTGCTCGTCTTGGTCCCGGCAAGCGCCCCGACCGATGAAGCAGTAGAACTCGGTATCGCTCTCAGGAGCGTAGAAACTCTCTACGCTCAGGACTTCCCCCGGCTGACCGTGAAGCTTCGACAGAAGCGCCTGCCCGCGCAGGGTTTCTGGGATGCCCCCAAGACCGGGTACAAGCGCCTGTGGCGTACCCTCAGCGCGGCCGTTCCCGAATCGCGCGTTTTCAACCGCCCGAAGAAGACTGAGACGAAGGCCTGGACCTTCGCTGACGCCGCTCTGCTTTCCATGGCTTACGTGTGGCGTGACAGCTTCGAAGCGCCCGAGGCTGAAACCTCACGCGAACGAATTCGTAGTTTGAGGGACCAGGTCGCTAAAAAGGCTGAAGCCAAGGTCCTGGAAGCCCACCGTGTAACCCAGAACCCCGCCGCCTACGCCTACAAGCTGCCCCGCACTCTGCCCGCAGAGCCGTGGCGCGGCATCGTAGACCTCGGCAACCTGGCAACGGACACGACCCTCGTAGCCATCGGCCAGTCCCGCCACATGGGCGGCGGCCTGCTGGTTCCGTTCGACGTACCCACCGAAGAATATGACCGTCACGAGAAGGAGGAAAAGCATGACTAGCTCCGCTACTATGTTGCCCTCCATCACTCGTGAAGAGTTCGGTGACTTCTTTGCCGCACTCAACGGGGGGCACCGCCCCTTCAGCTGGCAGGAAGAAGTGCTCGACCACATTTGCGAGCACGGCGTATGGCCGGAACGTATTAACGCACCGACCGGCTCCGGTAAGTCCTCCGTGGTTGATATCCACCTCTTCGCGAATGCGCTCGCAGCGGTTGGCGCCGCGCCGCGCGTTCCCCGTCGCCTCTGCGTGACCGTGGGACGTCGTGCGCTGGTCGACAGCCAGGTAGACCGCGCCCGTGAGAAGATTCTCGACCGCATGGGGAAGGCGCTCACTAATGAATCCGGTGAGTCCGATATTCTGCGTAGGGTCGTTGAAGCTCTCCAGAGCTTCCAGACCCGCAACGACAAGGAAGGGAACGACCCCTTCGAAGTTGGCCACATTCGTGGTGAGCTGTCGAACCGTACCCTGCCGGTGACCGATATTTCGGCCTGCGCAATCATTGCCGCAACCCCCGACATGTACGGCTCGCGAGCGCTCTTCCGTGGCTACGGCAGCACCAAGGCTGCCCGCCCGCGTGAGACCGCCCTGCTGACCATGGACACCGTCATGGTGCTCGACGAGGCACACATGAACCGTCAGCTGCTATACACCACTCAGCGTATTGCCGAGCTGCAGAAGCGCGAGGCTAACTTGGGCGTTCCTGGCCTGCAGGTGGTTGAGACGACCGCTACCCCCTCCACTGAGGACAGCGAATCGACCACCCTGGGCGTGGACATTGAGGCTCTCGATAGCCCGAATGATAAAGAGCTGCACCGCCGTGTCTACTCGCATAAGGAACTGGTGCTCCGCCCCATTGATAAGTGGGATGGCAAGCCCGGTAACGCTGCGACCGTGAACGCCGCTGTGGACGCTATCAAGAAGTTCCTTGCTCACCGTGAGGCGGGTGAAGACTCCAAGAAAGCCCACACTGTCGGTTGTATCGTCAACCACGTGCGGACGGCTATCGCCATCAAGGAAGCGCTAGTTAAGAACAAGGTGCTTGAAAAGGAGAAAGAGGTTCAGCTTCTCGTAGGACGCATGCGCCCGTACGACCTGGAGGATCTGCAGAAGAAGCACGATAAGCTCTTCACTACCAAAGGCGATAAGTCCGTGAAGGTTGTTGTGGCCACCCAGACTCTCGAAGTCGGTATCGACGTTGACTTCGCTGACCTGGTGACCGAGCTGGCACCGGCTTCCTCCTTGGCCCAGCGCTTCGGACGTGTTAACCGTCTGGGCCACCGTACGGATTCCAAGGTCGTCGTTATTGAGCCTGCGAGCGGTGACTCGGTGAAGAAGGACGCGCCGCCCTACAAGGCGGTTGACCTGAGCAATGCGTATGCATGGCTCGAAGCGCTCAACGATACTGAGAACCCGTCGGTGAACCCCGCCGCAATGGTCAAGTACCCGCCGGTACAGTCCTCCCCGGAGCGTCTGCTCTACCAGCGCCCGGAATGGCCTGACCTGCTGGAATTCTCGCGTACCGACGAGAACCCCTACGATGAGCCGGACCTTGACCTGTGGCTGCACGACTCCCTGGATGCAGAAACCGCAATGGGCGGTGTTATCGTGCGCGATAACCTTCCGAGCAACACTTCTGCCGCAATGGAGATTCTCAAGACCAGCTACTTTGCGCCGAGCGACCGGGAAACCTTCCCCGCGAATCTGAAGATTCTCCAGGAGATTCTGGACTACCAGGACGAGCACGGCGTGAAGCCGCGTAAATTCCTTTACCGTCAGGGTGAAATTTCCCTGTGGCAGGATGCTGACCAGGGTGAAGAGAGTAGCCAGACGTTGGCTCCCGGTGACGTTCTGATTCTTGATACGGGTAGCATTCCGTTCACGAACCAGGGCATTGCCGTGACTCAGCGTGAGTTGCCTTCTAAGAAGGACGCGCTGAAGGCTGTGCCCTTCCTCGATGATGCCGAGCTCTACGTGTATGAGAAGTGCGCGGACCGTGAGAAAGACTTCGGGGAATACCTGGGCCTCTCACCCGAAGAGGTAGCGGAGCTGCTCGACACTCAGAGCACGGACGGTAAGAAGATGAGGATTGCTTCTGAGCTTTCTACTGAAGCGGAGGACGGTCAGGAAGTTATCTCCTGGTACGCCAAAGTGACCAAGGCGACCGAGAAAAAGTCTGTTGAAGGTTCCGATATCGCTCAGGAGTTGGTGCTGGCTGGTCCCGTTCTTCTGGACGACCACCAGAACGATGTTGCTGAGCGTACCCGCCAGCTTGCCGAGAACCTCGGCCTGGCACCGGAATTCTCTGAGGCACTGGAACTGGCTGCAAAGTACCACGACGAGGGCAAACGCGACCTGCGCTTCCAGCAAATGCTAGGTGCAGACCCGGATGCCGAGGCGCTTGCAAAGAGTGGCCACCGTTCCGTGGCAGAAGCATACCGCGCCCGTAGCCATAGCGCCCTGCCGAGGGGCTGGCGTCACGAGCAGCTGTCTGCACTCATGGTTGCGGCCTCGCCCGAAAAGGTGGGGGAGCACCGCGACCTGGTATTGCGCATCATTGGCTGCAGTCACGGTCACGGCCGGTTCTCCTTCGCCCACGACGCAGGCTTCCTGCTCAAGGAAGGCTACTTACCCGAGGGAACGGACTACGAGGCGCTCAAGGAACAGGCAACCCGACTCTTCAACGTCGGTTACTGGGATAACCTCATGGAGCAGACGAGCCGCACCTACGGCCCGTACGCTACCGCCTACCTTGAAGCTGTAGAACGCGCAGCAGATGCCCAGATTTCACGGGAGGGACACTAATGGCAACGTTGACTATTGCCGGTGACTACACCTCGGCATTGACCCATTTTGCCCTCTACGGGCTGTCCCTGATGGTTGAACAGAAACACCCCGGAACCGTCACTGTCGGTTGGTCTCAGGAGGGTCAGCCTCGCGCCCAGATGCATGCTGAAGGGGTGCCAGAAGAAGAAATTGCCGAGTGCGTGCACTCCTACGTTTCTTCCCTGGCTGCTGAAGATAGCTGGGTGAACGTAGATCAGTCCTACGGCACGGGTAAGGAAGCCGCTGTTTTCTCCCCGTTCTCACCGCGTTTTCGAGGAATCGACGCGGAGAAGTACCCGGACGACTGGGCTTCTCACCAGAAGACCCGACAGGCTCATCTGGATGCGCTGATGGAACGTGACGACCTGCTGTCTCTGCTCTGGATTGCGGGTCTGGGTGAATCTGCCTACTGGCGTTTTGAAGCCAAGGCGCCTCGCCCGGATCACGGTGCGTCCCGCTGGGAGATGAAGACCCGCAACAAGGGCCAGGAGTTCGTCAAGGACCGTCTGCGCCTGATGTGTGCGGACCTGGCCACCTGGGAACCTTCCGCAATGCTCAGCGGTATTACCGGGCAGACCCTGTACGACTCGCTGGATAAGAAGCCGGATTCCCGAACCGGAACCGGTTTCACCGTCCCGCAGCCGACGGACACCGCGCTTGCCTTCTGCGCGCTGGTGGGTATTGCGAACTTCCCGGTGATTCACCAGGTTCACCGAATCGGCGTGACCCCCGGTGCGTACCCGTACAACGCTTTGCACCCGCGGCTCATGGTGCTTCCGGTATCCTCCGGAAGGGTTACGCCCGCCCGGTTGCGAACTGTACTGCGCAGCCACCCCTACCGCCGGGTGGTTGACGAACTCGGCAAGGCGATGGAACGCGGTTCCTTGAGCTCTGACATTTTCGTGTCCGAGCTGGCGGATGAGAAGGCGATTCTTCGTGAGAAGGGCATTCAGGCGTTTGTTGCTTTCCCCATTGCAAAGGTGGGTAGTGACTCGGCTCCTGAACGTCAGGTTCTGAAGGGTAGCGCGATTCCGCTGGGCTAACCTAGCCGCTTATCGAAGCCGGCAAGTATGCCCGCAAAATGCAGGGGAGGGGCCCTCCTGTCGTATTGCCGGAGGGCCCCTCCCTCTGTGTATCGTTCAGCGGATATTCGGTGGCTAGCTCTCTAGCGCACTAGCGTACCCGGGGGAGTACCCCCTACGCCACCGCCACGGTACTCTTGGCTGCGGTGCCGCTTCGGGTCCACAGCAGGAGCGCTGCCACGCTGTTGATGATGTAGAAAATGTATTTGCCGACGTTCGCGAAGTTGCCCTGAGTCAGCGCCTTGATGCACTGCACGGTGTTGTACGCGAACCAGAACTGCCATTGCATCGTCAGCTTCAGTGCGTTCAGAATGTTCGCTGACAGGGACAGGCCAAACACTGCGGTCGTGATCCAGAACAGGAATGAGGTCTTGTCATCGTAACTGACATAGTTCGCAATCAGATAGTAACCGACATAGTTCGCAATCAGGGAGAACGCGAACGAGCCCACCACAATGCCGGCGATAATCAGCTGCCCCTTCTTGCCGGTCGGCGGTTCCATCGCTTTGCCGCGTTCGGAGTTCTGCCACCTACGAATCGCGAAGGTGTACACGATGAAGGTCACCGGGTAGGTGATGATTGCTGCCTTGTTGCCCAGAATGTAGTCGATCGCTCCGGACAGTGCCGTGTTAATAATGCCGAGCACGTTGCCAACGTTTGAGAGGCGGCCGGTCAGGCGGGTAGACATCATCGAAATACCCACGTTAATCACGGAGATCACGCCGAGGGGAATGAAGTTCGTGATCGGACCCCAGTCGACGTATTTAGCGAGGCTGGTGCCCAGGTATCCTGAGGCGATTGCGATGGCGATAACCAGTGCCACGCCGAAGATGTCGGCGTACTTGGACTTGGCGAAAAAGAGGAGGGCCTTCTCGATTGAGAACTGCTTGGCCTCCATGGGTTACTCCTTTGTAGAGGGTTATAGAAACAGTGATAGGGTACCAATAACTATAACTCTTTGAAAAGGGTTCGAAACGGCGTGTCGCACATAAAACCTCAGAACCCCACATATTCCATATCCCGGAACGCCCCGGCGTAGAGCGGCTGAGGCCGCCCCATCGAAAACCCGTACCAACTTCCGGCGTACCAACTTCCGGCAAACATTGCCAGATAACGCCCCTACTTCGTTGAACACCAAAAATGGGCGTAAAATCACCGCCGTTTCGTCTTCGCTTTAAAGGGGACCTTAAGGTACGCTAGATGACTGGGTCAGGGAACCGTGCTGGTCTCACTCACCGCGCATCCGCCCGACAGACACCCGCACCCCGCACGCTGCGTCTCACTCACGCACACAGGGGAGGGAACCACCGTATCGGCCTCACTCACCGTTTACGCCGCTGTCCGCGCGTCCTGCCACCCGTAACTCACTCAACTCAAACAAGAACTGAATAGGACAATCATGCCCTTGCTTACCCATCGACTCTCACGACGATTCTTCGTAAAGGGTGCTTCTGCCGCCGCCGCTGCAGGCGCACTGACCCTGCAGGCACAGGCCGCTCAGGCAGACGAAGCCCCCGCAAACCTTGCCCCGGCAACCGAGGAAACTAAAGGCCCGCGCCTCGTCATTCAGCGTGCCACCATCACCGAAACCGGTATGACCGTCAACTACACTGCACACGGTCTGCGCGAATTCCTCACCGAAGGCACCACCCTGACCGTACGCCACGGCTACGTTCGTAACGACTCTTTCGAAACTCTGCGCTCCTGGCCGCTCACCCCCGAATTTGACGGTGACGCTGACAGCTTCAGCGGTAGCGACCAGTTCCCCATCGAGCTGATGCAGGGTGAGGGCGTTGACCACGCCCTGCAGCTGGATATTTGCTCCGACCCGTGGGGTCAGGAGATCACCCACCAGATTGCTGCGCGCATCCCCCTGGCTGAGACCAAGATTCTGAAGACTTCTTTCGAGGATGTTCCGGATAACCACCCGTTCGCTGAGGATATCCGCATGGCGAACCAGAAGAAGTGGCTGATGCCGAACCCGCAGACTGGCGCGTTTGAGCCGGACCGCCCTGTGACCCGCGAGGAGCTTATTGCTCTGCTGAACCACGCTGCTGGTCACGCTGGCGTGAGTGAAAACTCGGATGTTGCACCCTTCGCGGATGCGGCAGGCCGCCCGACCGCGAACGCGTTGCACTGGGCTCGTGACCGCAAAATCACCGAGCCGCTCACCGGTGGCGACAAGATTGACCCGACCGCACCGGTTTCTCACGAGGAGCTGGCGGCTGTGCTGTTCCAGTACAACGCAGAGGTTCAGCTGACCGAGATGAAGGAGGGCGCTGGTTCTCGTTTCCGCGACGTGCTCGGTGCGGGTACTCTGCACCGTTACGTTGCGTGGGCTGGTGCGAACGACATCGTGCTGGATGCTTCGGGTGTGTTCAACCCGACCGCGCCGACTACTCGCGCGGAGCTGGCTCGTTTCATTCGCCGCTACAAGCTGCAGAACCTGCTGTTCACTGACTTCTCGTATGTCTCCTAATTTTTAGTCACCCCTGGCACTGTGTCACCCCGGCACCGTGTGTTGGGGTGCGTGGAACCCCCGTCTTCTGGCTTTGCTGGAGGCGGGGGTTTTGTCATGCCCCGTCGTGCCTCGCTGCTGTATTGCCGCACCTCGGGGAGTTTTAGTGACAGGCTGTGCCTGGCATATGAAATTTTGCGTTATATATACCTAAAATCTTGCAAAATCCTGTGCGCTAAGTAAGTATTACCTAGAAGGCAAGTTAATGTTTGCCTTACTTAATACTGTGTGAAGACTAGTTTCCTTCCTCGTGGGCCCACGAAACCCACACCAGAGAGCAGGGAAAACGCGGCACCTCACCACCCATCGGTGGGGGAGAGAAGCACCTCCACACACCACCCACGAAAAAGGACATACATATGAAGCTCGCATCAAGCAAGGCATTCAAGGGTCTCGCCGTTGGATCGCTGGCACTGGCAATTTCCGGCGTTGCCACCATCCCCGCATCGTTCGCGGCAGAATCCACCCGGGCAGCAAGCCAGAGCAGCGACGCTCGCACCATCACCGACAAGGCGATGGCAAAGATCACCCAGGGCCTGCCCGGTCAGTTCCAGGTCGCATACTCCAAGAAGACCAACAAGATTTGGGTTGCGGGCACTGCAGACCGCGACGAGCACGTTTCTACGATTGCTCGTATTGACGCGAACTCCCTGAAGATTGAGGCAGTTGCTGAGCTGCCCATCGTCCAGGACGCGAAGGGCTACTCCTACGAGGGTGCGTACGGTATCACCGTCGATGACGAGGAAGGTACCGTGTGGGTGACCAGCACCCGCGATAACTCCGTTGCCGTGTACGATCAGGCGACCATGAAGCAGCTGTGGACCAATGCGGGTCTGAGCAAGGACGACCCGAACTGGATCGAGCACCCCCGCGAGGTGCGTGTCGATCACGAGTCGGGTAAGGCTTTCGTGACCGGTCGCTTCTTTGTCTCGGCTATCGATCTGAAGACCAAGAAGGTCGAGAAGATTCAGCTTGAGGGCGCACCCGATGGCGGTACCCGCTACATCAGCATGAACATTCTGGTGGACGGCGGTAAGCTGTACGTGCCCGAACGCACCGGCGGCAAACTCTTCGTGATCGACACCAAGACCTTCAAGGTCGAGAAGACCATCTCTGTGAAGGGCGATAAGGACGGCGAGGTTCGCCCCTCCGACGTGGCTATTGACCACTCGCAGAACGAAATTTACGTCTCTTCGCAAGGCGTGAAGGGCGAGAACTCCGGTGTATCCGTGTACGATGCGACCACCCACGAGTTCAAGAAGTTCATCCCCTTCGGCACCCAGGCGCTCTCGCTCGATAACGATGAGGCCAACGACCTGGTGTACGTGACCGACTTCGGCACCGGTAAGGTCGGCGTGATTGACGGCGGCGCAGCGGACAAGCTGATTGCCGAGGTCGCCATGAACGGCGGCAAGGCAAACGACCTGGTCGTACTGCCCAACGGCTCCGTTGTTGCTGTGGACAAGCAGGCTGGCGCAACCGCAACCGTGCCCTACGTCCTCGACGGCACCACCGGCACCGTCAGCACCTCCAACAAGGTGACCAGCAAGCCTTCTAAGGACAAGCAGGGCAACGAGGTTCCCGCCAAGACCTCCGACATTCAGGCGAACTCCATCCTGAAGTTCAAGGTCACCGCAACCGCAGGCGACAACTCCGAGGTCAAGCAGGTCACCCCCGAAACCCGCGAGTTCCAGGGCTACCCGGCAACCGCCACCAAGACCAAGGCGGCCGACAACAACGCAACCACCCCCTCCACCGAGGCACACCGCACCGTGGATGCAAACGGTAGCGTTGCAAACATCATTCAGGGTCTGCCCGGCCAGTTCCAGGTCGGCTACTCCAAGAAGAACCACAAGCTGTTCGTACCCACCGTGGGTGCACGCGGCGGCCTCGCTTCCTCCCTGGCACGCGTGGATGCAGACACCCTGCAGACCGAGGCATTCGCCGAGCTGCCCGTGAAGAAGAACGACAAGGGCCAGTACGGTTACACCTCCGCGTACGGCGTGACCGTTGATGACGTGGACGGCACCGTCTGGGTTACCAACACCACCGACAACTCCGTGGCAGTGTACGACCAGCAGACCCTCAAGCTCATCTGGACCAACGAGGGCGTGAAGAAGGACGACCCGAACTGGATTGAGCACCCCCGCTCCGTTTTGGTTGACCACGAGTCCGGTAAGGCTTTCGTGACCGGCCGCTTCTTCGTTTCCGCTATCGATCTGAAGACCAAGCAGGTTGAGAAGATTCAGCTCGAGGGCGCACCCGACGGCGGTACTCGCTACGTGAGCATGAACCTGTTCCTGGACGGCGGTAAGCTGTACGTTCCCGAGCGTACCGGTGGCAAGCTCTTCGTCGTGGACACCAAGACCTTCAAGGTTGAGAAGACCATCCAGACTCAGGGTGAGGACTCCACCGTTGAGGTTCGCCCCTCCGACGTGGCGGTGGATCACTCGCTGAATGAGATTTATGTTTCTTCTCAGGGTGTGAAGGGCGTCAACTCCGGTATCTCTGTGTACGACCTGACCACTGGCGCGTTCAAGAAGTTCGTCAAGTTCGGCACCCAGGCGCTCGCACTGGAGCACGATGAGGATCGCGACCTGGTGTACGTGACCGACTTCGGCACCGGCAAGGTGGCTGTCTTTGACGGTCGCGCTGACGAGGTCATCGGCGAGGTCGAGATGAACGGGGCAGCCGCGAACGACGTGACCCTGCTCAAGGATGGCTCCGTGCTGGTTCTCGACAAGAAGGACCGCGACGAGAAGGTGACCCTGCCCTACGTGCTCAACGGCACCACCGGCGAGATCACCACTGCCAGCGAGTACACCACCCTGCCCGGCAAGGACCGCCAGGGTAACGACGTTCCCGCATCGGTTCAGCAGCTGAAGGCTAACTCGATTCTGAAGTTCAAGGTTGGTGTGAAGGACACCGACGCGAGCGCAGCTCCGGTGGGCATCACTCCGACTTCGTTGCAGTTCGCGGGTTACCCGACGGTGACCGGTGTGAAGGCTGATGAGTCGAAGCCGGCTGATCCGAAGCCGGCTGATCCGAAGCCGGCTGATCCGAAGCCTGAGGACAAGAAGGCTGAGGACGCTAAGTCTGAGGATAAGAAGTCTGACGCTAAGTCCGAGAACACCGCAGAGGCTAAGGATCAGACCTCCAAGGACCAGGCATCTCAGTCTGATTCGAAGTCTGACGCTAAGACCGGTGCACAGGACTCCAAGTCTGCTCCGGATGCTGTGAAGGCTGATAAGTCCGGTTCGGCTGTGAAGAATGGCGGCTCCTCCGATTCTTCTATCGGTGGTTCCTCGGCAACTAAGAGCGACGCAGGTTCCTCGCAGGCTGGCTCTTCGCGTGGCGCTCTGGCGAACACCGGTGCTAACGCGGTGATGCCGCTGGTTGCTTTCGCTTCTGTGGCTCTGATTGCAGGTGCTGCTCTGGTGATGCGCCGCCGCAAGGCATAAAGTGTAGCGTTTAGTTTTCGGGCTTGAATGCTCGATCTAACGCGTGAGAAGGCGGGTATTTTCTCTTTCGGATTCTTCGAATCTGGGGGGAGGGGTACCCGCCTTTTGCGTGCCTGCTTGGGCTAATGCTGGGCAGAGGTTTTAAAATATATTTATATATGTGCACTTGTCTGTAAAAATATAGGTTTTGAATGTCGAAAAAATGTGTGGCCAGCGGTGAATGTTACTGGCGCGCCTCACCTAAACTTTTACATTAATGTGTAAATATAAAAGCGTCACAACACCCCTTGTGGACAGGGTTTTTGCCTGCAAGAGCAAAGAAAAACCCCGGAAACAGCTCAACCTTCACGTGATACTGGAGGCGAATTAGGGGCTCACTCATAAAAATACAAAACACACCCACGTCGCTGCTTGTATTTTCCTGGGAAAACACTGAGGATTAGAAGGTAGGTAAATTTATGCGTTACCTGCATTTCTGCTTTTCGTGCCGTCGAATATGTCACCGCATATTCACGGGTGTCTCGTTAGCATTCGCATGCGGCATGTGAGCACTTCCGTTACACATTTGAAGGACACACATTGAACCTCACTCCCTCCTCGGGTAAAGCACTGAAGGGGCTCGCCGTCGGCTCCCTCGCGCTCGCGATCTCCGGCGCAGCCATGATTCCTGCCTCCTTCGCAGCACCGAATACCGCAAACCAGACCGCCGCCTCCAGCGCATCGACTCCTTCCACCGCATCGCTGAGCCGCGTTGTTGACACTTCCGCATCCGTCGCGCAGATTACCCAGGGCCTGCCCGGTCAGTACCAGGTTGCCTACTCCAAGGTGACCAACAAGATCTGGATGGTCGGCGTGGGTGCACGCGGCGACCTCGCCTCCACTATTGCTCGTGTCAACGCAGACACTCTTCAGATTGAAGAAGTGGCAGCGCTTCCCTTCGAGCTGGATAAGAACGGCGAATTTGGCTACGTTTCCGCGTACGGCATCACTGTTGATGATGTGTCCGGCACCGTGTGGGTTACTAACACCACCGACAACTCCCTGTCTGTGTTCGACCAGAACACCATGGAGCAGATTTGGACTAACCACGGCATTGCTGAGAGCGACCCGAACTGGATTGAGCATCCCCGCTCTGTGCTGGTGGATCACAACTCCGGCAAGGTGTTCGTGACCGGTCGCTACTATGTGTCCGCTATCGACATGAAGACCTTCGAAGTTACTAAGCTGCAGCTGGAGGGTGCCCCCAATGGCGGTACCCGCTATGTTGGCATGAACATGACCGTTGACGGCGACAAGCTGTACGTGCCTGAGCGCACCGGCGGCAAGGTCTTCGTCATCAACACTCATACGTTCAAGACCGAGCAGGTTATCCAGACCCGTGGCGAGAACTCCTCTGTTGAGGTTCGCCCTTCTGACGTCACCATTGACCACTCCGAGAACGAAATTTACGTCTCCTCTCAGGGCGTGAACGGCGTGAACTCCGGTATCTCCGTCTACGACCTGACCACCGGCGAGTTCAAGAAGTTCGTCAAGTTCGGCACCCAGGCGCTGTCCATGGAGAACGATGAGGCGCGCGACCTGGTGTACGTGACCGACTTCGGCACCGGCAAGATCGCTATCTTCGACGCTAAGACCGACCGTGTAATCGGTGAGGTTGAGATGAATGGCGGTAAGGCTAACGACCTGACCATCGCCGAGGACGGCTCCGTCATCGCAGTGGATAAGCAGGATATTGCCAACACCACCGCGGCGGTACCCTACGTGCTGAACGCGAAGACCGGTGACGGCTCCCTGACTGACACCTACACCTCCAAGGCGACCGTGGATCGTAACGGCAAGGCTGTTCCTTCCTCGCAGCAGAAGCTGGTTCCGAACTCCATCGTGAAGTTCTACGCTGAGGTTTCCGAGGGTGAGTTCACCTCCACCGCGACTATTAATCCCGCAAAGGTTCCCTTCCAGGGTTACCCGAAGCAGGCTACCGCAGTGCTGATTGACCCCACCCTGAACTTCGCTGAGGGTACCGTCGACATTACTCGCCCCTACACCTTCCACGTGTCCGGCTACGACTATGATAAGCCGCCGGCCGAAGGTCTCCGCCTGTTCCTCGTCAAGGAGGGTGAATGGTCGATGGGTTATGACAAGCTGACCGATAGCGAATTGGCAAACATTCAGAAGGTCTCCACTGTCGTTCCGGCAAGCGCGTTCGTCTACAACGCACGCACCGGCAAGTACTCCTTCGAGGCAACTCTGCGTGTTCCGGCGAACACCATGCAGTACAGCCAGGGCTACATGCTCGGCACCGTTACTGCTGGTTCTGATGTGGCTACCAACCGCAATTATGATTCGGCTGTTTCGCTGATTGTTAATGACGCGAAGGACGCTGGTAACGCAGATAACCGCAATGAGGCTGATGAGCCGGCATTCCCGGCCTCCCCCTCCGCCGAGCCTTCTGCTTCCGCGTCTGCACCTGCAGTAGCAGAGAAGCCTGCGGCTGAGCAGTCGAAGGGTGAACCTTCGAAGGCCGAGGAAGCTAACGACCAGCTGGGAACTACTACGAAGACCGCGCCGCTGAAGAACTCTTCTTCGGCAAAGTCTGAGTCTCAGCCTAAGAGCTCCGGTGTTGATTCTCAGGTGAGCGCTTCTGCGACCAAGTCTGCGCCTCAGAGCAAGGGTTCGTTGGCTAAGACTGGTGCTCAGAGTGTTCTGAGCCTGGCGGCTGTCGGTGCATTTGCGCTGATTGCTGGTGCTGCTGTGATGGTGCTTCGCCGCCGTAAGGCATAGTTTCTTGCTCTAGTTTGAGTGGATGCGCCCCGTACACTGTGCGGGGCGCATTTTTGTGCCTTGGCGCCGTGGCGTTTTGTAGGGTGTTTATTGTGGGTGGAGGCGGGGTGTGGTGGCGGTGGAAGCTGCCGGGGGAGTGCCTGGTGTAGCTGGCTGGTATAGCTGAAAAAGAGCCCATACGGTGGGCCCTGCACCCAGTGTAAAATATGTGACCCAATTCACCGCTTTTCGATTTGGTTGTTTCCGGGAACCTCTGTATAGTTATATGTGTTGCCAGGGAGACCTGGTAAAAGAGATGTAAATCTCACGGCCCCATCGTATAGCGGCCTAGTACTCCGCCCTCTCACGGCGGCAACACCGGT
>ERZ773018.328-NODE-328-length-30294-cov-14.739938_pt1 | contig 30294 bp, 39 predicted proteins | sample MGYA00580840_ERZ773018 | MGnify/ENA primary metagenome ERZ773018 (study PRJEB29015, sample SAMEA2738125) | human oral metagenome | biome: human oral; feature: human-associated habitat; material: saliva | place: China | collected 2256 ... | reverse complement strand
ATGCGAGATCCGTATTCGCTCTCTTCTCAAACAAGAGACAAGATTGTGGCGAATATTACACGAATAAATAAGGAGGACTAAGAATGAAAGAGAAAACAGAATTCGAAAAATTGATGGATGATGTTCACTACTTGATTGTGGCACATTGTAAATACAAGGACATGTCGATGTATGACAGAGCGTTGAAACAGTTCCAAGAAGATATCAACTATGGACAACTCGAAGAGATGAGCTATGATGAACGATTCGCTTTCTTGCTTGGATTCGAAACATCGTTGAAGGCGATAGATAATGCAATCAAATTAAGCAAACAATTGAGGGAATATCCAGATGTGGATGAATGGCCGATGAGGTTAGAATTGAGGTTTGAATAAAGAGGATTGATTCAAATGCAGCAAACAGATCCTAGATTTGAAGGAGGAAAAAATATGGATGAAAAGAATAAAAGTAAAACGCCATTAGAAGAGTTTAAAAAATTAGCAAATGATTTCAGAGATGTAATTACTGAACTTGGAGACATATTAGCGAAAATATTGCCTGATATTGAAATTTCTGAGGAAGAGGAAGATACATGGGAAATGAAATGTCCGTATAAAGATGGAAATAAAACTTGGGTTATTTACTCTTATGGAGATGTTGATTCTTCTTTTTGGTTTCATAGTTCAGAAGATAATTCCAGATTTCAATCCGGCAACATCTTCCCAACTAAAGAAGCAGCCGAACTAGAATCAAAACGCAGAAAGCTACTGACACGATTTAGAGCTTTCAGAGACGAATGCAACGAGGATTGGAAGCCTGATTGGGCGAATGGTTTTGAAGATAAATTTTTTATCAGCTTTAATATTTTTCCCGATAACATAGATATTCGTTCCGCAAGAGTAGTTAATGGTTTTAATATTTTCGGCTATTTCAAAAATAAAAAAGATGCCGAACGTGCAATCGAATTATTTGGGGATGAAATCATCGAGTTGTATGTAGAGGTGGAATAGAACGTGCATGAACATAACAATCGAAAATTAGCGAATCAATTTGCAGAGTATATAACTGGTGAAGAGCTGCGAAAATATACTGCTAGAAAAATTCATCAATATGTTGGTGCTCATCCTACAGTTTTCGATGGAGCAATTGGAAGTGGGCAGTTGGAGCAATTCGTTGAACCTAGTTTTGTAACTGGTGTGGAATTGCAAGAAAGTGCGTGTGAAACGTTTGAAATGAATCATGAGTTGTTTCCTAATCGTAATATTCATAACATGAGTTTCTTCACTTTCAAAGATGAAGTGGTAGCAGATTGTGTCGTGATGAATCCACCTTTTTCTATCAAATTCAAAGAGTTAAGTGATGAAGAACAATCAAATATTCAAGAAGAATTTCCGTGGAAAAAGTCTGGTGTAGTAGATGATATATTTGTATTAAAATCTTTAAAACATACTAGTAGATACGGTTTTTACATTCTGTTCCCTGGTGTTGGATATCGTAAAACAGAAACCATGTTTAGAACATTAATAGGAAATCAATTACAAGAATTAAATGTGATTAAAAATGGATTCGAAGATACATCAATTAATGTATTATTTCTGATTATTGATAAAAACAAAACTAGTCAATGTTGTAAACGTGAATTGTATGATTGTAAAGTAAAAAAAGTAGTAGTTGAAGATGAATGGGATATTTTAGAACGCTGGGAGACTATTACTGAAGAAGTTGAAAAAGAAGAAGTTGATATCGATGCAGTAAATGATAGTTTGGATAGGTCGGCGTTAAGTCATTTGCAAAATCATTTAGAATATAATTTATTACTTATCCAAGAGTTTAAAGCTCCGATTGATTATTTAGGTTTTATCAATAAATGTTATGCATTATTAGACCAGTACTCATTGGAATATCAATTTAATGTACCGATTATAAAAGGAGGATGAGTGATGACACTAATTATAGTTTTTAAAGATCAAGAAAAATATACTTTTTACGGTTTGAAGGAATATGGTATTGAATATGGAAAATATCTGAAATTTACTTATGTAGGAAAAAATGCAGATTATGACTATAAAAATAAAGTAATTGTACATGAAGGATGCTTTATGTTAGATGCAATCGCTGGTTACTACATTCATAGATAGGGAGGGTGACTAAATGAATCCAGAAATAAAAGAAGAATTACAACATTTAATGCATTGTTTCCCACAATCATTCATCAATCGTAACAATGAATTAATTTTCCATCCGCAGATTAACTATTCATTCTTGCTTGATGGTTGCCACAATCCTAGAGATGTGAAAGCAAAAGTACTAATGTGGTTCAGTCGTCCCTGTTGTAAAGCGGTAGTTTATAAGAGTGAAAAACGAAACGATAAATTTCATAAAGAAATGACAGCAAGATTATCTGAATATTTAAATGTTGGATTAACAGTTGAACAGGTAATGGTAATCTATCAAAATCTAGGGAATGGAGTTAGAAAAGATTTAACGTACAAGTTCATTGATAGCGGATATGATTTTGGTGTATTGGAGGAAGATTAAATGATTAAACTAGAAATATTAGATAAAAACCTATTAATTATGAAAAGACAGATTGGAATAGAAACTCATCAATTGAACGGTGAAAGAATTGATATTTATAGAAGTCTAGACGGCATGAGCATCATTGTTGGATATAAAGACAAATCTATAATTTGGAACATAAGAGACATGGTTGAAAAATCGATAGAATTAATTGATGGTTAAGATTCGGAGGAATAACAATGCACCTTACTATATTTTTAAAACATGGACAAACATTAAGATTTGAAAACGTAACGGACTTGAAGAAAGATAACAAATTCTATTATGTTATTACTTTTAATTATACAAGTATGTCAGACGGTCAAAAGAAAAGAGCAATCTTTAGTACGAAAAATGTATTAGGATTATCGGTCAACAAGGAGGACTTCGATGTTAACAGTTTATTCTAAACAAAATTGCATCCAATGTGAGATGACAAAGATGTGGCTCAATCAAAATAAAATTGAATTTGAGTCAGTGGATGTATCTGAACATCCAGAAAAGCTAGAAGAAATTAAATTAAAAGGATTCCAACAGCTCCCAGTAGTTGCGTTAGATGAACACTTCGACAACGCCTGGTCTGGATTCAATGTAGACAGATTAGAAGAATTGAAGGAGAGCTGCTAATGGAAAGAATGAGTCCAGAAGAACGAATGGTATTAAGACTGATTCCAGTGAGTGATACTCGACGAATTAATCGAGTGGATATTTCAAATATTACTAAGCTATCGGAACGCAGAGTTAAGAAAGTAATTGATACGTTAGTTAATCGATACGGAATTGTGATCATCGGAGAACGAAACGGAAGAACTGGATATTACATTCCAGAAACAGATGGGGCACGTAAGGACGGAATTAAACCTATGAGGTCTCAAGCAATCAAAGAATTTAAACGAGTGAGTCGAATTTTAAAAGGAGATTTAAAAGCTCACGAGAAGTACTTAGGAGGATGCAGTAATGATTAATACAGTTGCACTGGTAGGAAGATTAACCCATCAACCTGAATTGAAATTTACTCGAAACGGAAAAACTTACACACAGTTCAACGTAGCTGTTCAAAGAAAATTTAAAAACGAAAACGGGGAATATGAAGCAGATTTTATCGGGTGTACACTTTGGGGAAAGTCGGCAGAGACCTTCACTAAATTTACTAGAAAAGGTTCTTTAGTTGGAGTAGAAGGAAGATTACAAACTCGCAACTATGAAAAAGATGGAAGAAAAATCTATATCACAGAAGTAATCGCAGAAAGCTTTACATTACTTGAAACCAAAGCAACCACAGAAGATAGAAATAATCAAACGCAAGAAACAATCGAATTCAGCGAGGATGACTTGCCATTTTAAGGGGGAGTTAAATGAAGCTAGATGAGAAAGCCACAATCGAGGCCGCAACTATAATACTCGAGCAGTATAAGACTTTAAAGGCTATAGCTGGAGAAAAATATGTTAGTAAGATTACACCAACGTATTCATTTGAGCCAAGATGCTATACAGGCGTTATTCGAAATCCACTTGAAGATCATATGACTAGACAAGAGGAAGCACTAGAACTTATTGATAAGGTTGATAGTGCTATAAATAAAATACTCGATCCATATCTTAGGCAAGTTCTTATTGAAAGATACATCAAGAACAATGTCAGTAATATTGCAATATATATGGACTTAGGTTATTCATCTACTGAATTCTATAGATTACTTGATAGAGCAAAATTACATTTTGCCGAGTATTATAATAATGGCTCTATTTTGAGATATAGAAAAGGAAAAGAAATTGTAGGTATAAATGATTTGATTGATTATTTGGGACAATTATGAGATTAAGTTGTGATTTAAAAAGAGTTGAACTGAGTTATAATGTTATTGTAGAAAAAAGTGGATAGAGATATAAATCAGCTTGATTGCGGAAACAACAAGCGAAGCCAGTCCTGAAAAAGGTGTATACAAGTTGATAGTGTGGACGACTATTAACAAGTGTGTCGTGTAGGACGTAAGAAAGGTTCGATTCCTTTCGCGACAATTCCCCTAAAATACAAAACCTAACTGTTAGAGCGTACAAATATGTACGCTCTTTCTTTATGGAGAAAGGAGAGAAGCATGAATTATGTAGAACCCATTAGAGATAAAGATGATATCCAAGCCATGAAAGACTACTTAAGAGAGTGGAGTGAGAGAAACTACATGCTGTTTCTCTTAGGTATCAATTCAGGGTTACGAATTAGCGATATCATCAATTTAAGAGTTAAGGATGTTCAAGGTTGGTACATTAAAACCAAAGAACTAAAAACAGGTAAACCTTTAAAACGGAAGATGACACCAGTATTAAAGAAAGAACTTAGAGAGTATGTAAAAGGTAAACCATTGCATCACTACCTATTCCAAAGTAGAAACGGGAAGAACCAACACATTAGTAGATGCACTGCTTATCTGATCATTAAGATTGCAGCAGACGAATGTGGAATTGATAACGTAGGAACTCATACAATGAGAAAGACATTTGGTTATCACCAGTATAAAAAGAACAAAGATGTAGCTACATTGATGGAACTATTTAACCATTCAAGTCCAGCGATTACGTTAAAATATATTGGTATCCGCCAAGACCAACAGGATAAAGTAATGACTAATTTCGGTTTATAACATCCAACTAAACATAATGAGAAAAGTGTTAGTTCATTTTTGAGAACTTAAAGAAAGATTATTACAGCAATAAAAAAATAAGAAATGCGAACTAAACAGAATATAAGATATGTTTAGTTCAAAGGGAATAATTCCTAAGAGAGGAGCATGAGATGGCTAGAAAAACATTGAATACATCTCGATGGAAAAGGTTGAGAAATTTTGTCATGGCTCGTGACGGATATAGATGTCAAGAGTCTTTGCGATTTGGAAAATCAGTTCCGGCAGAAATGGTTCATCACATATATCCTGTCAGGGAATATCCTGAGTTAGAGTTCGTTGCTTGGAATCTTGTAGCTCTATCGAACATTCAACACAACAAGATGCATAATCGTACTACGGACGAAATTACGAAAAAAGGAAAAGAATGGCAAAAACGTAAAAAACGCGAATTTGAAAAATTCTATTCATCCCCGCCACCTCTTCGATAAAAATTTTTTGAGCTTCGGAAACCGAGGAAAGGAACTTTTTCCAACCGCGCGGTAAATTTGAAAAAAGGGGATAAAATCTAGGCTATATCGGGAAGGAGGACGACTTTTGGCAAGACCTATTACAAAACTAACAATGAAAAAAGCCACTGTAAAACAGATGAAAAGTCTTGGAACGTACAGGAAGGAATATGAGTCGTTGATAGACATCTATGCAGGCTTGTTATTTCAGTACACGAAGTACGAACAGGAACATGCTGAACGAGATTACGAGGTTGCTGAGATTTATGTTAACAAAGCTGGAGCTGAAAACTACAGAAAAATTCCGCTTGTTAATGTTATGGAGACTCTTAGACGTGACATTCTAACGTACTCAGACAGATTAATGCTGAATCCAAAATCGTTAGGAGAGATTATAGCTCAAGATTCTGATTCGTCCATTATTGATATTATGAACAAACTTGGTGGTAAGCGATGAATCCATATGTTCAGAGAGCTATCAATTATGCGAATGATGTCATTGATGGAAAAATAGATTCCTGTGAAGAAAAGATACTTGAAGCAAAACGATTTTTAAGAGATTTAGAAAATCCAAAGTTCTATCTGAACGAGGATGCAATTAACATAGCTGTTAACTTTATCGAAAACGTAATTGTTCATTATCAAGGAGAAGACGTTAGTGCAGCAAGTCTTCGTAACACTCCAATGAAACTTCAAGAATGGCAAATGTTCATTGTAGTTAATCTTCTCGGTTTTTATAAAACAGGAACTGTAGAGACTAGATTTAAAGAGTCTCTAGTGTTCATTCCACGTAAACAAGGGAAGACAGCTTTCACTGCTTCGCTTGCTCTATGTAGATCACTAATGGAACGTAAGAGTTCGTCTAAGTGCTACATCGTAGCAGCAGGAATTAGACAATCGCTAGAAGCGTTTGGATTTATGCGATTTAATGTAGACCGTTGGCATGATAAACATATCAGTATTAAAGATAATAATTCAGAGCATTCTATAACTGGTGAATTCGGTAAGGAAGGCTCTTTTTTTGTACAAGCGTTAGCAAACGATGAATCTCGATTAGATGCATTGAATGGGAACTTCATCATATTAGACGAGTCACATACAATGCGCAGTTCTAAGAAGTACGGGAAGATGAAGAAAACATTAAGCGCGTATCGGAATAAGCTGTTATTTATCATCAGTACAGCAGGAGATATTCCGAATGGATTCTTAGCTAATCGTTTGAAATATTGCAAGAAAGTTCTTGAACAGAGTATTGAGAATGACGAATTGTTTATTTTTATTTGTAAGGCAAACGAGGATAAAGACGGAATGCCTATTGATTACATGTCAGATAAAACATTAAGAATGGCTAATCCGTCATGTGGTGTGACAGTGACTATTGAAGAATTAAGAGCTGAAGCTGAGATGGCGCTTAATGATCCACAAACGCGAATGGAATTCTTCAACACAACATTGAACGTGTTTACTAACTCGATGAATACTTACTTCAATGTAGATGAGTTCATTGCAAGTGATGAGCAGTTCAATTGGACGATTGAAGAGTTAGCTAAACTGCCTATCAAATGGTTTGGAGGTGCTGACTTATCAAAAATGCATGACTTAACTGCAGCAGCACTTGTTGGAGAATACGAATTTGAAGGAAAGAAGATTGATATTGCCATAACACACGCATTCTTTCCTATTGCGTCAGCAAAAGAAAAAGCGGAAGACGATGGAATTCCATTGTTTGGATGGAAGGATGACGGCTGGCTTACAATGAGCAACACTAAAACAGTGTTATATGACGATGTTGTTAAATGGTTCATTCAAATGAGACAGCTTGGATTTAATATCAGAAGCGTAGGCTTCGATAGAAAATTTGGTAGAGAATTCGTTAGCAAGATGAAAAAGAACAAATTTAGAATGGTTGACCAACCACAATATTTTTGGAAGAAGTCAGAAGGTTTCAGACGAATCGAAATGAAAGTTAAAAACAAAGAATTTTATTATGCGCATAGTGAGGCTTTTGAATACTGTGTTGGAAATGTTCGAGCAATAGAGAAAACGGACGACATGATTCAGTATGAAAAGGCCGATGGTGACGGAGGAACACAGCGTATTGATATTTTTGACGCGACTGTTTTTGCCACTGTACAAATGCTACAAGAAATTGATAGTAAAGCAAATCGTGCAAAAGATTTCTTTGGATTGAAGGGAGATTAAAAATGGGATTATTCGATTTTTGGAATAAACGAAATAAAAATGTTTTGCCACAAGTGGGATTTATGTCGCCATTTGAGTGGCAGAATTTAATATCACAAGATGATACTTATATCCCTCTAAACAAGCATCCTGACGTTGTGATTGCTGTTGATAAGATTGCGGATTTAGTATCTAACATGACCATTCATTTGATGGAAAATTCAGATAAAGGAGATGTAAGAGTTCGAGATGAATTATCTCGGAAGATTGATATTAATCCGTATAAGTACATGACTAGAAAAACATGGGTTTCTAGGATTGTAAGAGATTTGTTATTAAACGGCGATGGAAATGCAGTGGTTCACGTTAAGCTGATTAGCGGAACAGATTTCATTGGCGATTTAATGCCGTTGAATATGCGTAGCGTTGAGTTCATTGATGAAGAAGACGGAGGATATTACATCCGATACGGTTCTGTAAGATTAAATCCTGACGAAGTAGTACACTTCACAATTAATCCAGATGAACAGAGACCACATATCGGGACAGGATACAAAGCACTTCTTAGAGACGTCGTTAAGAATCTTACGCAGGCGAATAAAACGAAGAATAGTTTTATGCGAAATAAAAACATTCCTAGTGTAATAGTGAGTGTCAATGGGGATGCCGATGGATTAACGAATCAACAAGGCCGTGAAGCCATAATGAATAGTTATCTAAAAACTACCAATGCTGGAGAACCGTGGATTATTCCAGCGGAGATGATGAGAGTTGACCAAGTTAAACCATTGACTCTAAAAGACATCGCGATTAATGAATCTGTTGAAATTGATAAAAAGACAATTGCTGGCCTATTTGGAGTGCCGGCTTTTTATTTAGGCGTGGGAGAGTTTGATAAAGAAGAATACAACACGTTTATTAATACAAGAATTTTATCGATTGCAGAAATAATCGCACAGACGTTAACAAGAGACTTGTTAATCAGTCCTAAAAGATATTTCAAGTTCAATCCAAGGTCGTTATATTCGTACAACATTACTGAATTAGTATCGGCAGGAAGTCAGATGGTTCAGTTAGCTGCGATGAGAAGAAATGAACTTCGAGATTGGATTGGATTAGTTCCTGATCCTGAAATGGAAGACATTATTGTTTTAGAAAATTATCTACATCAAGATGATTTAGACAAACAAAAAAAATTGAAAGGTGGTGAGAATGATGAATAAACGAGAAAGCTATCTCACTACTCAATTTAAAACACGTAGTGATGAAAGTGGAAAAAAATTCATTGAGGGATATTTTATCAAGTACGGTGTAGAAACCGAACTTTGGGACGGATTCTTTGAAATGATTGAAAAGGAGGCAGTAGACAAAGCGCTAGAGCGTAATCCGGATGTTAGAGCTCTATTTAATCACGATACGAATATTTGTTTAGGACGAACTGGAAACGGAATCCTAAAATTAAAATCCGATAACATCGGACTGTTTGGCGAATGCGAAATTAACAACGCAGATCCAGACGCAATCGGCGCTCATGCAAGAATTGATAGACAGGATGTAAATGGTTGTAGCTTTGGATTTATTGAATTAGCCTTTGAAATTGTCGAAAGAGACGATGGAACAGTATTAAAAATTGTTAAAGATATGGAACTACTGGAAGTTAGCCCTTGTACATTCCCAGCGTACCCTCAAACGGAAATCTCAGCTAGAAAACAAGGATATGAAGAATTTAAAAAAGAAGCATTAAATGCTAGAAAAAAATTATTAAAGGAGAAGTTAAATAGATGAAGAATAAAGGATTATTAATCAAACAAAAAATCGCTATGCGTAACAAGTCGTTAGAAACGATTAATGCTGAATTAGAAACATTAATGAAACGTTCAGAAGAAATCGAGTCAGCTATTGAAGCTGTTGAAACTGAAGAAGATCTAAACGATGTAGAAACTCAAATTGAAGAAATTCAAAGCGAATTAGAAACAAAAAAACAAGAAAAAGAAGATTTAGAAAAAGAAATTTCTGATTTAGAAACTGAATTAAAAGAATTAGAAAATAAGGAACCTGCTAAGGAGGAAAAAAGAAATATGAAAAATAATGAAAAAATCCAAAAACGTGAAGCGTTCAATGCTTTTATTCACAGCAAAGGACAAAAACGAGATGGTTTAAAAATTGTGGATGGTGGAGCAATTGTGCCAATTGAAACTATGCCATTGGAAAAGAAACCAGAAGTGGGAATTGAATTAAGCAAATTAGTTAGAACTGTCAAAGTAAAATCCGGTTCAGGGAAAACACCTATCGCAAGCAAATCAAAAGGAAAAATGACTAAAACTTCTGAGTTAGAAAAAAATCCGGAGTTAGCAAAACCTAAATTCAAGGATGTATCTTGGACAATTGATACATTCCGTGGACAATTAGGTGTTTCACAAGAGATGGTTGACGATGCTGACTATGACATTATGGACTTTATTGAAGAGGATGTATTCACACAAGATGTTAATACTAAGAATTACGAAATTGCTTCTATTCTTAAAACTGCTAAAGCTGAAACTGCTAGTGGATTTGATGGTCTTAAAGACATTATCAACAAGAAAATTAAATCTTGCTACAATGTTGTAATGGTTGTAACGGATTCAATGTTTGCGTCTATGGATAAGACAAAAGATAAAACTGGTAACTATATGATGCAGCCTGACCCAACGTCTCCAACAGGTTACAAATTTAAAGGAAAAGTAATCTATTCAATCCCTGATGAATTGTTAGGCGAAGCTGAAGAAATGAAAGCCTTCATTGGAGATCCTAAAGCGTTTGTTACATTATTCGATAGAAAACAAACTACAGTTCGTTGGGTGGCAAATGACATTTATGGAGAAATCTTAGGATTATACTCTCGTTTCGATGTTAAGAAAACTGATGAAGACGCTGGAGTATTCGTAACATATACTGAAGCTGTATAGGAGTGATTTATGAAGTACGAAGTCATTCGTGCTTTTACTGACATTACTGACCGTTCGGAGGAATATCCGAACGGTCGGTTTTATAATATTGGAAATTCATTCCCTGCAAAAGGGAAAGTGAGTAAAGCACGACTATTAGAATTATCAACCACTAATAATATAGCTGGAGTTATTTTCATCAAACAGATAGAAGGAGATGATAATAATGGAACAGAAAGAGATACTAGATCTTTTGAAAGCTAAACTAGGAATTAGCGGAACATTTAGAGATGAGTATTTAAATCATTTAATTTTATCAGTACAAGATGAGATTAAAAAGCAAAAGAAGATTAAACTTGATATTAATCGATATGATCACATGGATTTCTTAATCGATTATGCAGCGTTTAGATACGACAATCGTGATAATAATATTCTTATGCCTAAGCATTTACAGTATCGACTTCATAATCTACTACTAGAAAATTTAAGGAGTGATGTGGATGTGGAATAAGGAGATTGTCTTAATCAAAAAGAAAATTAATGGAACGGATGAAATCGGGAATCCAATCGTTGAATTGATTAAACGAAAGATTCTTGCGACTGAAAAAAGCGTAACAAACGCAATGCTGTTCTATGGTGCTCAGTTTGGTTATAAACCAGTATTTGTAGTACAGGTACGATGGTTTGAGTATGAGCGTGAATCGTTCCTAGAATGTGATGGCATCAAGTATGTTATCCGAAGAGTATTCAAGCCAGAAAATGGAGAATTCACTGAGCTGCAATGTGAAGAATTGGTTGGAGAGAAGTATGAGCTTTAATCTCGAATCAGAAATTGCAAAAGCTTTATCAAATTTCAATCAAGAAGTCACTCAAGAAATAGGAGATATCGTTGATGATTTAGCAGACGATACCGTTTCTAAATTAAGAGGAGCATCTCCTCGGAGAACTGGAGACTATGGCGATGACTGGGATAGTAAATTGAACAAACGCGGAGAGCGCATTATTTATCAACCTAAAGAGTATCGCATAGCACATTTACTTGAGTTTGGGCACGCGCGAAAAAATGGAGGTCGAGATGTCGGAGCTCGTCCACACATTAAAGAAATCGAAAACGAAGTGATTAAAAAATTTGAATCTGAAATAAGAAGGAGGCTAGGAAATTAATTGAAAACATTACAGGAACTATATAAACAGCTTAAAACTCTACAACTACCTGTTCAGTATTATATGTTTCAGGAAGGACAAGCTCCTGACCTGCCTTATATTATCTATTTCAATCCATCTGAGCAGCATGCTAACGCAGATAATTTCACTTGGCATATAAGTAAAGATGTGATTGTAGAAGTTTATTCAGAATTTAAAGATCTATCGTTAGAAGACAAATTAAAAGAATTATTCGACAAAAATAAATTAACCTATACATTCCAAGAAACCTATTTAAAAGAGGAACGGATGTATATGGTTGCGTATCAAATAACATTATAAGGAGAGATTAATAAATGGGTTCAGAACAAACACAAACACCAACAAGACTTGAAAATACAATTACATTTGGTTTAGAAAATGTTCATTTTAGTAAAGTTACAGTTGCTCCAAACGGAACAACAATTACATATACTACACCAGAAAAATTAACAGGGGCTGTAGATTTAGAATTAAATCCACAAAGTTCAGAAATCAAATTAAAAGCTGATAACATTGATTACTATGTATCAGAATCAAACGAAGGTTACACTGGGAAATTAACTCTATATAACCCAACTGAAGCTTTTTCAGAATATATTAACGGTTTAGAGAAAAAAGGCGAGTTTACTCTAGAAAAGAGCACAGCTCAAAGCAAACCAATTGCTCTACTATTCCAAATGGAAGGGGATAAGCATGCAACTCGTTTCTGCTTGCCTCAAGTGTCAGTTAAGCGTCCTAAATTCTCTACAGCTACTAAAGACGGTGCAAACGTTAATAAGGTTGAGTTAGAATTCACTGCAAGTCCACGCTCAACAGATAAAGTTGTTCGTTATAAGACTAACGTAACTACAACAGATGAAGTTTACAACAAGTTCTTTGAAAAAGTAGAACAATTAAGCTAAGGAGATCATAATGAAGAAAACTATTGAAATTGGAGAAAAACAAATTATGCTAGAGAGTAATGCATTTACTCCTCTAGCATATAAGAAGCAATTTAACAAAGATTTCTTTCAAGAATTATTTGCACTAGCACGAATTTTCAAAGGCAAAAAAGAATTTTCTATGGAAAATCTATCAGAAGATTCTGTTCAAGCGTTTGATACAGAATTGTTTTATCGCTTCTTTTGGATTTTCGCTTTCACTGCAAATCCACAGATTCCAAACTTTTTAGAATTCTACAGCGAATATTCAGATTTAACATTTGAAAGTATCGTTACAAGCATCGTTGCTTTAATCGAGGCTTCATTCGTGACTAAAAAAAAGTAGATTCGAGCGAAGACGCTAGTGAAGAGACATTCACAGTTGAATCGTTCATTTTGTGTTGTAAGGAAAGCGGACTATCGATTGATGAACTAAAGTATTTAACAGTAGGAGGAGCATTAGACTTCCAAACTGATTATGTTGATCTTCATTCTCAATCGAAGAATAAAAAGAAAACGCGAAAAGCGACACAAGAAGATATTGATAATTTCTAGGCTACTGGTTTCAGTAGCCTTTTTAATTTAGAGAGGGGTGAAAAAATGGCTGGAAACATCAAAGGTATTACAATCGAATTGCAAGGAAATATTCAACCACTTGAGCAAGCTTTGAAAAAAGCAAACACGGTAGCTAAGAGTACAGCTAGCGAGATGAGGCAAGTGGATAAGGCTTTGAAATTTAATCCTGCCAGTATCGAATTAATCACTCAAAAACAAACGCTTTTAACTAAGCAAATTGAAAATACAAAAGAAAAATTAACGACTTTAAAAAATGCTCAAGCCGAAGTTGAGGAACAGTTTAAGGCTGGCAAAATCGGTGAAGAAAACTATCGAGCATTTAAACGTGAGATTGAGACTACTGAGAGCACGTTAACGCATTACAAGACGCAATTAACTAATCTGAATAAGGAACAAGAGAATCTCGGGAAATCCACAGAAAGATTATCTCGATTCTTCACAGCTACTGGAAAAGATGTTGAAGCGTATAGACACGTTCTAGGCGATAAGCTTACGGATTCTATTAAGAATGGTAAAGCCTCAAGTAAGGACATGGAACGCGCATTAGAGTTAATGGCTAAAGAAGCATCGAATGGCAAGGCTAATATTAACGAGTTGAGAGATGCTCTCGATAAGCTTGATGATGGCGGAAGCATCCAGAACGTTAAAAAAGAACTTGAATCAGTAGGAGACGCGTCTAAGAGCGCAAGCGATAAAACAAATAAATTACTTACTCAAAGTAATCTTCAACAAGCTTCTCAAGTTGCTTCTCAAGCTGGACAATCCATGATTGAGTTTGGAAGGAGCACTCAAGAAGCGTTCAAGAATGTAGACGCTGGATTTGACATTATCATCACAAAAACGGGTGCAACTACAGACGAAGCATTAGACGGATTTAAAAAAATCTATGATCAATTATCTGTTGATTTGCCTGTAGATTCGTTTGAGAAAGTTGGCTCTGCGATTGGTGAAGTTAACACACAATTTGAGTTAACTGGTGACGCATTACAAGACGCTTCTAAGAGTATTATTCAATTTTCAGAGATTAATGGAACGGATATTACTAATAGCACTATTAATGCTAAAAAGACTATTGAAGCTTACGGATTATCAGTTACAGATTTAACTTCAGTATTAGATACGATGTCATACGTTAGCCAAACGACTGGTGTTTCTACTGATGAATTATTCTCTAAGATTGTCGCTGGGGCTCCTCAAATTAAAGAACTTGGATTGTCATTTGATGAAGCAACGACATTAATTGGAGGAATGGAAAAAGCCGGTGTAGATTCAAGCGCTGCTCTTTCTTCAATGAGTAAAGCTGCCGTTGGATATGCTAAAGAAGGTAAAACTTTATCTGATGGATTACAAGAAACGATTGATAAAATCAAAAATGCATCCAGCTCAACTGAAGCGTTAACGGAAGCTTCTAAGGTGTTCGGAACTAAAGGCGCCACTCGAATGGTAGACGCTATCAAGCGTGGAACGTTCTCGTTAAAGAACTTAGCAGGTACTGCTGAAGACGCTGGAGGGACAGTCGCTCAAACATTTGAGGCTACTCTAGACCCAATTGATAAGCAACAACAGAAATTTAATGCAGTTCAGCTAGCATTAGCAGAAGTTGGAGCGGCTATCGCAGAAGCGATGGAACCAATACTAAATGTAGCTATTCCAGCAATTAAACAATTAGCTGATTGGTTCAAGAATCTTCCTGAACCAGTGAAACAATTCATCGTTGTTTTAGGTGGAGTATTAGCAGTACTTGCTATACTATCACCCGTTATTGTAGCTGTAGGAATAGCAGTAACCGCATTAGGTGCTAGTCTTCTTCCAATTATTGCTATTATCGTAGCTGTAGCTGCAGGAATTGCAATAGCGGTGGCTATAGTGACTAATTTCGGCTCAATTGTAGAATGGCTTGAAGGAGTCTTTCCAGGGTTCGGTTCAACTGTTGAATCTGTATGGAACGGAATTCAATCAGTTATTGAGACTGTAGTAGGAGCCGTATCAGAGTTCATCCAAAACATATTTGGAACATTAGTATCTTGGTGGGAAGCTAATCACGAACGTATTCAACAAGTAGTTGAGACGGTTTGGAATTTTATCTCAACGATTATTCAAACAGTTCTATCGTTCTTAGCTCCATTTATTCAAGGAATATTTGATGGAATATTAATCTATATTCAAACAGTTTGGACTGTAATTACTACTGTGATTCAAGGCGCACTTGATGTGATTCTAGGAATCGTTCAAGCAGTATTACAAGTACTGACTGGCGACTGGTCAGGAGCATGGGATACATTATCAAATGTTGTATCAACTGTTCTTGAAACTATCTCATCTACGATTAGTTCAATAATGGGCGGAATTGCTTCTATCATCTCTGGAATATGGGATGGAATCCTATCAACGACTTCTAGTATTTGGGAAGGCATTAAAGGTGCTATCTCCGGAGCAATTGATGGAGCAAAAAGTGCTGTAGGTTCAGCGATTGAAGCAATCAAGGGATTCTTCAACTTTCAAATTAGCTGGCCACACATTCCACTTCCTCACTTTTCTATAAGTGGTTCAGCAAATCCATTAGATTGGTTAAGTGGAGGATTGCCTAGCATTGGCATCGAGTGGTATGCAAAAGGTGGTATCATGACTAAACCAACCGTTTTCGGTCAAAACGGAAACAATTTAATGGTTGGTGGAGAAGCAGGAAAAGAAGCTATTCTTCCATTGAATGATCATACACTTTCAGGAATCGGAAAAGGGATTGCAGCACACTTAGAAAATAACGGTGGAGTAAATGTTAATATCTATCCTCATGAGTTAATAGTAAGAAATGATGAAGATGTACTTCAACTGGCTACTAAGTTAGCAGAAGAGATTATTAGAAAAATGAAAATGAAAGAAAGACATGCTGAAAGAGCGAGAGGAGTGATTCTGTGATTGGATTTGAAATGAGTATTAATCATGTTAAGAATACGGATTTGCCGATTCAAGTAGTAGTGGCAGAATATGAGCGCCTCTTCTTCTCCGAAAGCAATAACTCGATTTTTAAGAAAAGTTATGAACGAAAAAAACAAGTGAAGACGTTTGAAATTCATATTCATACGACTAAACAAACAGATTTAGATAATTTTAATCGATGGATTATGAAGGAAAATGTGGAGTTTGAGCCGGACACATCATTGAATCGTGTTTACACAGCTTACAAATTTAACGTTACTTCGATTACTAAACACGAAAATATATACATTGTCCAATTACAAGTAACATTCTCATTCGAAGGATTATCCAAAATAGAGAAGAGTGCTACTAGAGGGACGAATACAGGCAAAATTGTATATACGTTTGATAATAGAGGGGTGCTTCCAACAGCGCCTCTTTTTAGTTTTACATCAGGGGTAAATTACAAAATGATTAGCTTTATCCATCCAAGTGGGCAATATGTCCAATACGGACATGAAACGGGAGATGTAGTCATTAAACCAAATGATGTTGTAGTGTTTGATTTCAGAAATCGAACATTAACAATTAATGGGAAAACACAATACGTTAATATGAGTAGTTCTTGGTTCAATATTGCTGTTGGACAAACTGAGATTGCTGTATTAGCTGAACCAAATACGAATATTAATTTAGATGCTAAATTCAAGGAGGCATGGCAATGATTACTGTTACAGATAGGGAATACAATAAGCTTTGCCAGCTTCATTTTGAATCTAGCGGGGGATTAATAGCATACAACGACTGGTTTGAGCAAGATTTAGATACTGGAATTGGAACTTATGAATTTAATGTAGATAAGACTGGTAATCCTGAAATCGAAAAGATTAATGTAGGTTGTTACTTAATGGTTAAGGACGGTAGCAAGCTACGTTCATTCGAAATTATGAGAATTGAAGAGGATAAGAATTCAAAGACAATTTATGCAGAAGATGCAGGATTAGACTTGTTAGGAGAACAAGTTCCTCCTTACAAGGCCGATAAAAGTTATCCAATCACTCACTATATCGAAGAATTCACCTTCGATTCCGGATGGGAGGTTGGAACCAATGAAATTCCTGCAACAACAACAAGAAAATTAGAGTGGCAAGGAACAGAAACAGCTACTAAAAGATTATTACAGCTTGTTAAACGTTTCGATGCTGAAATCTCATACGATTTTGAGTTTTTAAACGATAAAATCTATAAAAAGTTAATCCATATTCATAAACGAATTGGTGAAGATAAAAAAGTAAGATTAGAAGTTGGAAGGGAAGCATCAAATGTTAAACGAACAATTTCAATCGAAAATTTAGCAACGACTTTGGTGGCTACTGGAGCCGATGGAATCACATTAGCAGGAGCAGAATACAACGAAGGAAATATTCGTTCAGATAAGAACTCAATCTATTTAATCGATTACGATGCTGTAGCACGTTGGAAGCGTGCGGGGTATGCACCAGCAGGCGGAGGGATTGTTAAGCGTTATGAGAGTGAAGCTAAGACTCCTCAATCTTTAATGGTTGAAGCTGTAATTAAGTTAAAACAATGGAATCATCCAGAAGTTACTTACGATGTTCCAATCAATATTCTTCCTAGAGAAGTGAATATTGGAGATACAGTGGTCATTGTTGATCATCATTATGAGCCTGCTTTAATTGTATCAGGAAGAGTATCCAGTATTAAGAAATCTCTTGCTACTAGAGAGAACGGCGAAATTAAAATAACTAACATTCAGTCTAAAGAAGACACGATTAATGAGAAGGTAAGACGTTTAAGCACGTTGGTGCAAGAACGTCTTTTTGATTTCACGAGTGTTCCATTTGTAATGACAATTCAGTCGACCGATGGAGTGGTGTTCCAGAATAGTAATATCGCTACTAAACTAATTGCTAACGTAAGCAAGATGGATATTCAAATGAACAGTCGTTTCACATATCGATGGAAACGAGTAAGTAAATATGGAACAGACGATGCAGCATGGAATGAGCAGCATACAAATGGCAGTAATGAATTATCGATTACTGTGAACGATGTTGATAGAGAAGCTACATTTATCTGCGAAGCAATCGAAGGAAATCAAGTTGCTGCGAGTAATTCGATTGTTATTAAAGACTTCATTGTTAACAAATCGATTGGTCCTACTCCTCCAACCAATCCTAGTGCTGGAGATTTGTGGACTGATACGAGCGTTCCTGGTAAAGATGTGCCAAAGATTTACACAAACGGTAAATGGGAACCTGTATTAAAGAAAGACGACAAAGAACTAGAACGGCTACAGAAGGAATTTGAAGAGAGGAACAGAGAACACGCTAATCAGTTTGCCGAGGTTATGGAAATTATCAACAAATCTCAAGTCACAGAAGACACACTTAGAGATTTGACGGGTAAGTTTAGTAACCTGGAAGAGTCTTATAAGAGAATTCAAGAGACTGCAGAAGAGATTAAGGGGCTTGGGCAAAGAACAAAAGCAGTAGAGCTTAACATGGAGCAATCAAGTGTTCTGTTGAATGCTATCTCAACATATTTCAACGTATCGGAAGACGGATTGCTCATTGGTAAAAATGGTGAAAAACTGCAAACGCGTTACACCAACGAGCGGATGGAATTTATCGATTCAGGTCGTGTTGTTGCGTATGTTTCTGGACAACAAATGAATATCGTAAGCGCGACATTTTGGAATTCCGTTACTATTGCCAATCATATATTCGAACGTTTCGATAACGAGTTTACAACTATTTCTTACGTGGGAGGTGCCGTGAATGGCTAATTTTTCTAAAACAACTAGCAACGGATACGTCCGTTTAGTTTTTCAAGTTACAGAAGCAAGCACGAGTATTCCTTACAACACTTCAGAAGTGGTCTATCATTTATGGCTCGAGCGCGGAAGCACTTGGGCATTCGACTTGAACAATGAGAGCTTGGCAGAAGCAGAAATCGACGGTCACAAAGTTATTAGTAAATACGTTAGCTTCGATTTAAGAGAAAGCAATATGGTTTCACTCGGTAAGGGAAGCATAACAATTCCGCATAATGAGTACGGACGTAAGAGTATTTCAATTCGTGCTAGATTGACGAATGTCGCAAATTTAGGTGATATTGGTTGGTTTAGCGGAACGCTTGATCTCTCTACTATCCCTCGCGCTAGTGCTATTAGCTCAGTAACAGCTACAGAATTAGGGCAACCAGTTACTATTCGAATCGAAAAGAAAGTCAACGATTTCAGACATAAAGTTCTTTGGAAAGTCAACGACAGTGGATGGAATGATTTAGGGACTGGGCATGATTCTAGCGTGCAGTTCACAGTTCCAATAGATTATGCAACACGTATCACTAACAGTGATACTGGACTGCTAGACGTTTGCGTACGAACTTATAGAGATGGTGAGCAAATCGGCTACGATGAGTTTAAACGAGGGATTCCGATTAAAGTTCCAGCTTCCATCGTTCCGACGCTTGAAGATATCACGATAACTGAAAGAACAGCGCAATTAGCAGAATTCATTCCGCTTGGTAATTATGTTAAAGGTAAATCTGTGATGCGTGTTGAAACAACTGGTGCAAATGGTTCTTACGGGTCGACTATCATATCTACTGAATTGACTGTTGATAATTTAGTCGTGAGAGCTGCGACAGGAGACTTTCCTGCAAACAAGGCAGGCAATTTAGAAGTAACTGCCAAGGTTACTGATTCACGCGGAAGAACAGCAAGCAAGTCAAAGACTATCAAAGTATGGGATTACTACGCGCCTAAGATCATTGCATTTTTAGCGAACAGAACAGGAAACGGAACTAATAAGACTATCATTGCCACGGTTGCTGCTAATGTCAGTCCATTAGTGATTGATGGAATTAATCGGAATCCATATACACTTAAAATTCAGTATTCAGCCAAGAAAGCTAATAGATGGATTGATGCTGTTAATCTCACGAATGAAACCACAGAACGGATTAATCGTCAAATCGACTGTGGCGCATTTTATGATCTTTCTAAAGCATATAATGTGAGATTAGTGATTCAAGACAAGTTGAGTGATTTAGTAGACTCAGTGCTGCTAGTACGCTCATCAAGAGTGTTGTGGGCATGGGGCGATAATCGTGCCTCTGTAGGTGGATTCCCAGAGCTAGAAGGACACTTCGAATCACATCTTCCAGTTGCATTCCACAGTAGCTTAAATGTTGAAGATGGCATTATGTCTAATGGGAAGCCAATTCAGGAATTCGCGTTGACATCCAAAGATGGTAAATCACTGAAGTACAATGGCGACTTAAACAATTTAAAAACGGCTGGAGGCTATCACGCTCTTGGTGTTCAGCATAATCCACCTGGAACTAATAACTTGGGCTACGTGAATGTAATAACGCACAGCAGCGATTCAAGTTATTGTGTTCAGTTTTATGTTCCATTGAATGCAGATCAGCTATATATGCGAAGAAGCGGATTATCTCGATGGAGCGATTGGATTAGAGTAGTAACCACAGGAGTTGATACAGATTGGAAAACAGCAAGCTTGCAAAACGGATGGCAACATCATCCAGGATTTAGTTCTGTGCAGTTCTTCAAGAGTGATGATGGGATTGTTCGATTGAGAGGAATAGCGAAAGGCGGAAACACAGCAAAAGAAACAGTTGTATTTAAACTGCCTGAAGAATTCAAGCCTAAAAATGCAATTTACACTTTTGGGATGAACGACGATTTTAAGCCAGTCGCAATCTGTATTTATAACACTGGCAGTGTTGCGATAAAAGACAATGCTGACAATAGATGGTTAGGCTTTGATAGCGTAAGTTTTAAAATTTAAAAAGAAAAGAGGAATAAAAATGGTAAACAAAATCAATGAAAATTTAATGGACGCGGGACGTTTAACAAGTATCGACTTTGTGGTTATCCACAACGACGCAGGAAGTATGACTCCTGAACAGTATGTCAACTGGTTACGAAATCGCGACAAGTATCTAGGAATTGCACACTACTACTGTAACCGCAATACTATTGCACGAGTAGTTGATACGTTTAATATTGGATTTCATACGGGTGATTGGTGGAGTAATTGCCGTTCAATCGGTTACGAGGTTTGCGAAAGTCTTAAAGTAAGCGATGAAGAGTTCTTGCAAAACGAAGACGTAACTTTAATGCAAGCAACGGAAGACTTAATCTATTATGGCTTACCAATCAATACTAGCACTGTTAGATTACATCATGAGTTTGTACCGACTACATGCCCACATAGAAGTATGGAATTACACGGCAATTCTACTGAAAGTGTGAAAGAGTATTTCGTATCTCGCATGAAATATTTCGCAACATTAGGAAACACAGTTGAAGAAATGCTAGGGCAAGTATCAGAAAATCCAACAATTCAAGAAACGATTGTTACAAAAAAAGCTAGCGTAAATACTAGCAACCAAGGTAAATCAAGTGAAACAGTTGCACAAGAAGTCCTTCAAGGCCTTTGGGGAAATGGCCAAGAACGCTATGACAGTTTGACTAATGCTGGCTACGATGCAGACCACATCCAAGATTTAGTAAATAGCATGTTGAGCGGTGATAGTACAGGTAATAGCACTAGCACAGATATTGACAACGTGGCGCAAGAAGTCCTTCAAGGACTTTGGGGCAACGGTCAAGAGCGTTTCGATAACTTAACAAGTGCAGGATACGATGCACAAGCGGTGCAAGAACGAGTTAATAGTATTCTAAGCGGTGATGATTCATATACAAGCGACTACGATATTGACGAAATCGCAAACCAAGTCCTTCAAGGACTTTGGGGTAACGGTCAGGAACGATTCGATAATCTCACAAATGCCGGCTACGACGCTCAAGCGGTTCAAAACCGAGTAAACGAATTACTTTCATAATCTAAAAAAGGAGATGATTCAACATGGAATTAGAACAAATCAAGAACAGAATTACTGCATTAGAAGCGAAAGTGACTACTAAGCAGGCAGATATTAATCGCATGAACGAAGAGAAGGCTCAATATGAACAGAAAATTCAAAATCTTTCAGAAGACATTCAACGTTTAGAACAAGATAATTCTAACAAGAGAGATGAAATCAAAAAATACAAAACGGTAGTAGAAATTATGGAGTTGTAGTAGATGGTAAATTTGGATGTAGAATTTCATGTATTAAAGATGCATTTAGAAGGATTGATGCGCAGTCCATATATTCAAATTCTGTTTTGGTTAATTTGCTTCGATGTAGTGTCTGGTTATATCAAAGCTTTTAAATTAAAGAAATTTGACAGCAAAACAAGTACTAATGGATTATTACGACATGCGCTTGTTTGTGCGGTAGTAATTGTGACTGCGATGTATGCGAGAGCGTTTGGGCATCGAGAAATCGGTATAACCACATGCTTATTTTTTATCTTCAGCTACGCTATTTCGTTAGCTGAGAATTGGGAGGCATTAGGATTGCCATTCCCTGAATCACTTAAACCGTATCTTAAAACGATGCGAAAACAACAAGAAAATAAAATAAAAAAATTAACAAACAAGGAAGAGGTTGAATAATTATGGAACAATTACAAGCAACAATCATCAATGGAATCGTGAGCGTATTAGTAGTATTAGTTGGTTTAGCATTTACAGGATTGAAGGGATTCATTGAAACTAAATCGACCGAATTAAAAGCCAAAATTGATGCTAAAAACTATGAACTAGCTAAGTCAATCACTCATACGGTCGTTAACGCAGTCGAACAAATCTTTAAAGATGTGCACGATGCGAGCCAAGACAAATTCCAAGCGGCATTCGATAATTTAACAAAAGAATTAGAAAAAGCCGGAATCAACTTGGATAGCGAATCTAAGAAAGTATTGATTGAATCAGTTGTGAATGGATTCAATGAATTGAAAAAGATTGAAGAATAAGAATACGGATCCGCAGAGGGCTCATTGTGAGTCCTCTTTCTATTTTGAAAAAGGAGGAACGTATGGAGAAAATAATCAATAAACATTTAACCATTTCATCGGTCAATCGTGGCGTTGAAAGGTTAGAACATGAAATTTATAGCCACGACAAAGGTACCGCAACATTCAAATTTACAGTTGATGAGTTGACGGCTTCAAAAGTTCTTTGCTTGTTTTATTTCAAATACTCAAAACGATATATAACTGTTGAAGCTACAATCTCTGAAAACACTATTACGATTCCGTTCGATAGTACATTAATCACTAACGACGAACCTGTAATTGGTTATGTATACTTCGAGAAGGTAGAGCAATCAACAGACGTTTACTCATTTGCATTTAACGTATGGGTTAGTGCTATTGATAAAGCAAGAAAAACACCGATGATTGAACGTGCAACAGGTCGCATTGTAGACGTTGAGAATATTGTTACCAAACAAGAACTAGACGCGCTTTTTGCAAAAATTAAAGAGCAAGGTGGAACGTATGACGATAGCGCTCTACGTTCTGAGTTAGGCAATAAAGCTGACCGCTCAGAAATTGCACAAATTTCGAGCAAAATTGAAGCTTTAGAGCAAAAGTCGGATAAAGACACTATCTACAATGACGAGCCTCTAAAACAACGTGTATCGGCTTTAGAGAGCAAGCCTAATATCGACACGAGTTCACTCGTTACGAAACAAGAGCTTGAAAGTAGAGGGTACTTAACGCAACACCAATCGTTGACCGAGTACGCAAAAAAATCAGAGCTACCACAACAATACAATGATACAGAATTGAAAAGTCGTGTGGCTCGATTAGAAAGCAAGCCCGATGTGGATACTAGCAACTTTGCAACCAAGCAAGAATTACAAAACATTGTCTTAACACCCGGACCGAAAGGTGACAAGGGTGAAACTGGCGAACGTGGACCGATAGGACCGCAAGGTGAAACGGGACCACGAGGTGAAAACGGTCAGCAAGGCTTACAAGGTATTCAAGGACCAATCGGACAGACTGGACCTGCTGGACCTCAAGGACCTATTGGGTTAACTGGTCCAAAAGGAGTGGATGGTGTTGGCATTCCACAGAAATTAAGTATTGATGGTAATGTGGTGACTCTATCTGACGGTGGTGGAAGTATCACACTTCCAATGGCTGCAGCAGCACCTAGCGGCAATCCAGGGCAAGTGAGCCAGTATGAAATCCACGGCACTGGGATGCCTAATGGCAAAGTAACCGCTCCGGTTGGGACGACTTACGTTGACACGGATGTAACGAACGGTGCTCTAAAATGGATAAAAAGACGAGGGACAGACAATCAAGGTTGGGAAGTGCTGACTGGGGACACGGGCTGGCGTACATTAAACATTCAGTCTAAATTAGGTAACTCGTTTCTGAAAGTAAGACGCAAAAACGACACAGTCATGTACCAATTCGGAGGACTCCAGTGGGGTTGGTTCGGTATTGTTAGACGTGGTGGTCCAGGATATTCATCACAGGGTTCAGATCGTGAGCGTAATTGCTTTATTTTAATGGCTCAGAAAATACCAATGGGATTTCGCTCAGAATTCTCATTAATCGGCACTATATTTAATGATAAAGGAAAACGTTATGGTACATGGTATTTAGCAGGCCCTAGCGACGGAAACCATTTAAGATTTCAATTTGATGACCCAATACCTACAGATAGTGACATCGGAGATATTCGTGTAAGTTCAATCTCTTACTTAACAAGCGAAGCATGGCCGACAACATTACCATAATAAAACAAGCCTACCTTAATTGGTAGGTTTTATTTTTTTGTATTTTTTTCAAAGAATAAGATGTTCCGTATTTGTTCCGTAAAAGTAGAAAGTGTATGATATGACAGGACACAAAAACGCTGTTATTATAAGGATATGAAGCGGTGTGAAACGTTATGAAACGTTAGCAAAAGCACCTCTTCTCCTTATATTTAAAAACGGAATTCGATGAAAGAAGGAAAAGAAGATGACCAAAGTAAAATTAAATCTTAATCAAACGCACTGCTGTGGTATTTATTCGGATAAAACAGTCTATAGTTTTACTGGAGATAGTTATCAAGCGTTGTTTTACCTTCTTCAAAAGCGTGGACTCATCGAATCGTTTATCGATGGAGACTTCATTGTGTATGATGAATTGAAAAAGTACTCTGATTTACCTTCCTATCAAAAACTGACGGAGGAAGAATTGGAAGCCATTGATTTTGACGCAATTATTCAAAATTTAAGTAATGATGAACTCAAAGCAGTCATCGAGAAGTTCTTTGAATATCACTTTGAATGTGAGTTTCAAGAAGTAGACGAATCATAAAAATAAAAAGCTGACAACTCTTAACGAGCTGTCAGCTTTTTGAGTGGAGTTTATTCTTAGCGAATCACTTGTTCAGTTTCTTTGTCGAAGAAGTGAGATTTGTTTAAGTCGAATGCTAATTCAACTGTTTCGCCTGGGTTGTGGAAGTCACGTGCATCCACTTTAGATACGAATTCAGTATCGTCAACACGAGTGTAAAGCATTGTTTCTGCACCAAGTAATTCTGATACTACAACTTCTGCTTTCACTGAAGATGATGGATAAGTATCAATAGCGATTTGAGCACCTTTGATATCTTCAGGACGAATACCGAAGATTAATTCTTTTCCGTTGTAACCTTTTTCTTCAAGAAGTTTTTTCTTCGCTTCAGGTAATTGTAATGATAAACCTTTACCATTTGAAATCACGCCATCGTTCAATGTTACATTGAAGAAGTTCATAGCTGGTGATCCGATGAAGCCTGCTACGAATACGTTGTTAGGAGTGTTGTACACTTCTTGTGGTGAACCGATTTGTTGTACGAAACCATCTTTCATGATTACGATACGGTCAGCCATTGTCATCGCTTCTGTTTGGTCGTGAGTTACGTAAATTGTTGTTGTTTCTAAACGACGGTGTAATTTCGCAATTTCAGCACGCATCGCAACACGTAATTTAGCATCTAAGTTAGAAAGAGGTTCGTCCATTAAGAATACTTTCGCATCACGAACGATCGCACGTCCTAAAGCCACACGTTGACGTTGACCACCAGATAAAGCTGCTGGTTTACGTTCTAAGTATTGAGCTAAGCCTAAGATTTCTGCAGCGTTTTTAACACGTTTGTCAATTTCAGCTTTGTCGTATTTACGTAATTTCAAACCGAATGCCATGTTGTCATATACGCTCATGTGAGGATATAGGGCATAGTTTTGGAATACCATCGCGATATCACGATCTTTTGGAGCTACGTCGTTCATTACAACGTCACCAATTTTTAATTCTCCTTCAGAAATATCTTCAAGACCAGCGATCATACGAAGAGTTGTTGATTTACCGCATCCAGAAGGACCTACGAATACGATGAACTCGCGGTCTTTGATGTGTAAGTTAAAGTCTGTTACGGAATAGTTTTCCGCGTTGTCATATTTTTTGTGAATATGATTTAATTGCATTTCTACCATTAGGATTTCCCCCTATAAATAATTTAACACTATCAGTTTACGATGTTTTGAGAAAAACTGATAGGGAAGATTGCACAAAAAGGCTTACAAAAATTGTGCACTTTGCCGAAATCACAGTTCGAATGTTGGAATTTTGTCATAACTTATAATAAAGAAGCGTTATATTTTAAATTTTGATTGAGAACGGATGCAACTCGGGAAAAACAATGTTATGATAAGGGTTAGAAATTAAATGAAAAAGGTGATGAAATGGAAAGAAAACGTGGATTTGAAATCGTATCTGCTTATGAAGGAAAAGGAATCACTGTTCCAAAACGTTCGACAAAACATTCAGCAGGATATGACTTCGAAGCTGCCGAAGATATCGTATTACCAAGTATTTGGAAAATGATTTTCAAATTTGCAGCCACTCAATTAAAACAATGGATTTATACAACGGATAAAGAAAAAGTAGAAGAAGAATTGGCAAAAGAGCAAAAAGTCTTAAAACCAGTGCTTGTTCCAACAGGAATCAAATCTTATATGCAAGAAGATGAGTACTTGCAACTAGCGAACCGCTCAAGTAACCCATTGAAACACTTCCTTGTCTTACCAAACGGGGTAGGCGTTGTGGATAGCGACTATTACAACAACCCTGACAATGAAGGGCATATTTACTTCCAATTATTAAACTTCGGATTATTCGATAAAGAAATTAAAAAAGGCGATCGTATCGGCCAAGGAATCTTCCTACCGTTCTTAAAAGCGGATGCGGATGAAGAAAACGATATGAATGAACGTACAGGCGGCTTTGGTTCTTCTGGCGTTCGTTAGAAAGGAGCCAAAATGGCAAAAGCAGCCACAAGTTTTGTATGTAGAGAGTGTGGATATAATTCACCAAAATATTTAGGGAAATGCCCAAACTGTGGGAATTGGTCTACGATGGAAGAGTTCAAGGAAACGACGAGCAATGCGAAACGTCCTTCCTTAGTGCAACAGTCAGAAGAAGCACATAAGACAAAACCAATGCGATTAGACCAGGTTTCTTATGAACGCGTGAATCGTGTGAAGACATCGATTAGCGAACTGGACCGTGTGCTCGGTGGAGGCGTGGTTCCAGGTTCTCTAGTATTAATTGGTGGGGACCCAGGGATTGGGAAATCTACCTTATTATTACAAGTGTCTAGTGAATTACAACAAACACAAGGAACGGTTCTCTATGTATCGGGAGAAGAAAGTGCGTCTCAAATTAAAATGCGTGCGGAGCGTCTCGGGATGCAAGCAGACGGATTTTATATTTATGCGGAGACAAACCTAGAAGATATCGTTGCGCAAGTAGAAGCATTGAAACCAGACTATGTCATTATCGACTCGATTCAAACGATGACACATCCGCAAGCAAATGGGGTTGCAGGAAGTGTGTCTCATGTTCGTGAGGCGACCGCTACATTGATGCGACTCGCAAAACTCAATCAGATTGCCATCTTTATCGTTGGTCACGTGACAAAAGAAGGAGCGTTGGCAGGTCCTCGTATGTTGGAACATATGGTGGATACCGTTCTTTATTTCGAAGGGGATAAACATCATAGTTTCCGCGTGCTTCGTTCCGTGAAAAACCGTTTCGGATCTACCAACGAGATTGGCGTTTTCGAAATGCATCAAGAAGGTTTAAACGAAGTAACGAACCCTTCCGAAGTCTTCTTAGAAGAACGTCTTGCAGGCGCAACAGGCTCTGCGATTGTCGTGTCTCTTGAAGGAACAAGGCCGATTTTAACCGAGGTGCAATGTTTATTGTCACCAACGGCCTTTGGAAATGCACGCCGTACGACAAGTGGCTTGGACTATAATCGTGTAGCGCTCTTGATGGCGGTGCTTGAGAAACGTGCAGGACTTCTATTACAAAATCAAGATGCTTACTTTAAATCAACAGGTGGTTTGAAACTCAACGAACCTGCAGTCGACTTAGCGATTGCAATGAGTATTGTTTCAAGTTACAAGGAAAAAGAAACGCAAATGGGTGATTGCTTTATCGGAGAAATCGGCTTGACGGGTGAAATTCGTAAAGTGAACCGTGTCTATGACCGTGTTCGCGAAGCCGAAAAGCTCGGATTCAAGCGTGTCTTTATTCCAAAAAATAATTTAGATGGATGGGAACTTCCAAAAAATATTGAAGTCGTTGGAGTATCTTCTGTCAAAGAAGCTATTTACAAAGCCTTCGGAAAAGAAAATTAGAAAGGAGAATGGTTATGGAACAACCTAAAAAATTTCGAGCATACGGAAGAAAGTTATTACAACTGATTTTCGTATTGCTCGGAGGGTCTTTAGGTGCAACGTACTTTCCAAGTCTATGGCAAGCATTCGATATTACGAATGAATGGTTAACCTCGCAAGTTACGAGTATTTTGTTAGGTGCAATTATTTTATTCTTTATTTCATTTTTCGTAACGGAACCGATTTTAGCGGGGATTCGTAGACTTGAAAAACTCGTTAGCCAACTTTCTGTGAGCTATTTACTCTTTGGAATGATTGGAGCACTGATTGGACTCTTAGTAGCATGGCTCGTTGGATTGCCATTTACAAACTTACAAATTCCAGCGATTACGCAAGCATTACCAATCGCCCTTAGTATTATCTTTGGGTACCTTGGTTTTTATGTGGGAACAACGCGTCGTGAAGATATTTTAAAAGCATTTACGACGACAAGAAAGAAAACGGAGGACTCTCCAGTACTTGAACGTAAAGCAGGAGATAACTTCAGAAAATACAAACTGCTCGATACAAGCGTGATTATTGATGGACGTATTTACGATATCGCTAAAACAGGCTTTATCGAAGGGGTGCTAGTCATTCCAGTATTCGTATTAAATGAACTTCAATATATCGCTGATAGCGCCGATAGCTTGAAGCGCGTGAGAGGTCGTCGTGGGTTAGATATTTTAAACGCTCTTCAAAAAGAAGAGAATATTAAAGTAGAAATTTACGATGGGGACTATGACGATATTAATGAAGTGGACCGCAAGTTAATTCGCTTGGCAAAGGCGATTGACGGGATTATTATCACGAACGACTTCAACTTAAATAAAGTCAGTGAGTTCCAAAATGTGCCAGTCTTTAATATTAATGCGTTAGCGCAAGCCATCAAACCGGTTGTGATTCCAGGGGAAACCTTGAAGACGACGGTGGTGAAATCAGGAACGGAGCGTCAACAAGGGGTTGCGTACTTGGATGATGGTACGATGATTGTCGTGGAAGATGGACAATATTATATGAATCAAGAGATTGAAGTGGTCGTAACGAGCGCCCTTCAAACTGCAGCAGGTCGTATGATTTTTGCTAAACCGCTGCATAGCCAAAAGAAAATTAAACAATAAAGTGCTTCAACACTTCTATTATGATTACTACGAATCCTTGCGGATTTGTTTATAATCGCTGTAATGGGGCACCGGTTCGAGCCGAAGTCTCTCACCTTTAAAGCCTCAAAGCTGGAGTAAGGAATAAATTCCTAACTCCA
>ERZ773018.327-NODE-327-length-30360-cov-6.270813_pt1 | contig 30360 bp, 20 predicted proteins | sample MGYA00580840_ERZ773018 | MGnify/ENA primary metagenome ERZ773018 (study PRJEB29015, sample SAMEA2738125) | human oral metagenome | biome: human oral; feature: human-associated habitat; material: saliva | place: China | collected 2256 ... | reverse complement strand
AACGACCCCGAGATTACAAATCACGTGCTCTGGCCAACTGAGCTAAAGAGGCATTACTTTGCAGCCGAAGGCTACTTGTCGTAAAACGGCTGCAAAGATAAGACTTTTATTTTAATCTCCAAAATATTTCAGAGATTTTTTAATGCTTTCTTTGTTTTTCCTTAAACTTGGTGAGCTGAACCTTCATTGCATCTAAACACTGATCAATACCTTCTTCAAAAGTATCGCATGTTTTTTCCACATACAAAGTATTACCAGGAACTACTACTGATAAACTTGTGGTTTTATTTAATGCTGTAGCAGGCTTCTCAACCTTCAATTGCACCTCTACTTTCTGAATGTCTTCGTAAGACTTTTCTAATTTTTCAGCCTTCTTGGTAATAAAGGCCTGTAACTTCTCGGTTGTGTCGAAATGTATCGACTGGATCTTAATTTCCATAGGTACCTCCGTTTTTAAAAGGTTAAGCCCTTGGATGGGCATTTTTATAGACTTTCTTCAACTGTTCAAAGGTCGTATGAGTATAAATCTCTGTCGTTGACAGACTCTCGTGACCAAGCAGTTTTTTTACACTTTCCAGTCCTGCCTCATGATTGAGCATTGCCGTGGCAAACGTATGGCGAAGAACGTGAGGTGAACGTTTTTTCAACGTTGACACTTTTGATAAATTCTTCTTTACCAAACTTCTTACCTGTGCAGTCGTCATCCTTTTACCTTTCTCTGTTTGAAAGAAGGATGTGGAATCACCTTTTACTGTTGTGTTACGTACCTGCAGGTACTGAGCAAACACATCAGCGAGTTCCTTACCAAAGGGAATAATTCGTTGCTTATTTCTCTTACCTGTTACTTTAATTTCACAAGTGATATTGTCAATATCTTTATCATCAAGACCTATCAATTCTGACAAACGAATACCCGTTACGTAGAACGTTATAATTATTGTACGTTCAAGCACATCCTTATAACTATCTCCCCACATCTTCGAATCCAGCAAACTTTCCATCTCCGACTCCTTAAGGAATTGAGGAAGCGACTTTTGCTTTTTAGGACCTTGAAGACCATGAGCAGGGTCTTTCTCAATAAGTTTACGGCGGAGTGCAAATCTATAAAAAGATCTCAGCGCACTGAGTCTTCTATTGACTGATGAAGCAGAGTTACCTCTGTCCATCATGTACTCCATCCAGTTTCTGACAACATCTGAGTCTACAGACTCCCAAGAGAGCTGACAATCAAGTTCTTTATAAAACCGTTCGAACTCTATCAAGTCCTTTCGATAGTTGATTACCGTCATCGGGGAATAATTCCTTTCAAACTTTATGTAATCTAAGAACTTCTCTATCATCGGCACATTGTCAAATCATTTATATGGCAACGAATTTACGGAAATTAATCCAAACCGCCAAATTTTTAAAGAAGATTTTACTCTTCTGCGTCGCGAAGCTGCTGTACGTAAACGGCACGTTCCATCTTCAGGCGCTTCTTAACAGATGGCTTGTCAAACTGCTGACGAGCACGGAGCTCCTTAACAACACCTGTCTTCTCAAACTTTCTCTTGAACTTCTTGAGCGCGCGCTCGATGTTCTCACCGTCCTTTACTGGTACAATAATCATGCTTTTTGTTTTAAATTATTTATTAATTAAACATAGTGCAAAAGGGCATGACACCACTTTTGCGCCTGCAAAGTTACACTTTATTCTCCTAACTTCCAAACATTTGTGGTTTTTTCCTACTTTCTTATCGATTAAAAAGGCTTTTAGAAAAGACATTATTACAGTTCAGAACATGCTGTTTAGAGCCTTCACGCTTCTTTTCAAAGGTTGCTTAACATCATGCCCTAAGCGATATTACACAAGCGTTAAATTGGTAACGTTGCCACTCTTAGCCACTCTTTTTCACCCTCTGTCAAATGAGGCGATAGGCTTTCATAAACACGTTGATGGTATCTATTGAGCCATTCACGCTCCTCAGCACTCAACATTTCAAATACAATCGGAGTTGTATCTATCGGAGCAAGCGTAAGTGTTTCAAACTTGAGAAAATCACCAAAGGCTGTTGTTTCAGCAGGAACTATCAACAATGTATTTTCTATACGCACTCCAAACTTTCCTTCCAAATAAATACCTGGCTCATTAGTAACTGTCATTCCTGCTTGAAGTGGCGCAGAACGCCATTCCATACGAATCTGATGAGGACCTTCATGTACATTTAGATAGCTCCCTACTCCATGCCCTGTTCCATGCATATAATTATAACCTTCACGCCACATCGGTGCACGTGCAAGAGCGTCAATCTGTGAACCACACGCACCTGCAGGGAAACGGCATATATCAAGTTGAATATGCCCCTTCAACACCAAAGTATAAACTCGACGCTGTTCCTCTGTCAGTTCGCCTAAAGCAATGGTTCGTGTAATATCTGTTGTACCGTCTAAATATTGAGCACCACTATCTATGAGAACTAAACCATGAGGTTCAACAGGAATATCCGTCTCTGGCGTAGCTTCATAATGAACAATAGCTCCATGTGCTTCATAGCCCACTATTGTGTCAAAAGAAATACCCTTAAACTTTGGTTGTTCAGCACGTAGGCCCGTCAAACGCTCATCAAGTGAGATTTCCGTCTGTCCCCCAGCCTCAACAGCAGACTTCAGCCAAGCAAGGAATTTTACCACTGCTACACCATCACGCAACATTGCAGCACGAAAGCCGTCTTGTTCTACTTTGTTCTTTACAGCCTTCATACTAACAATTGGTGAAACCCCTGAGCATACTTTCTCAAAAGGTACCGCTGTAGCCAATGAATAGTTTGTAGAAGTCATATCTACTAACAGCGATTTACCCGTATAAGAACGAAGTCCCTCCACGACTGCTTCGTATGCCTCAACATCTATCTTTTCTGAAGCAAGGTAAGCATTAACCTCTGCCGAAAGTTTTACATTATTTATATATAAGGCAACTTTCTCAGGAGAAATCAAGAGGTAAGATACAAAAACAGGATTACAATGTACATCACTTCCACGCAAGTTTAAAACCCATGCTATTTCATCGAGTGCAGTTACCAATAATCCATCAGCACCACATTCTGAAAGGTACTTACGAACCCTACTTATCTTACTTGACGTTAACTCTCCAGAATATTCTAACGGATGAAGCTGCACCTCATTATCAGGGATTACAGGTCTGTCCGTCCAAAGTTCAGCCATAGGGTCGGCATCTGTTCGCACAGTAATGTTCCCTTTTGTCGCCAACTCTTGTTCCATCGCAGCAACCTCTGCAAAAGAGTTTACATTCCCGTCCAGTCCAACCACAGCCTTTTCATAAGTAGACAGTTCACTTGCAAGCCATTCTGACACAGACGGAGTTCCCTCCACACGAAGCTTCATTAGCTGAAAGCCAGTACCGTTCAACTCCTTCTCAGCTGCAATAAAATAACGTGAATCTGTCCATAGCGCAGCATGCTCTAACGTAACAACTGCTGTTCCCACAGAACCACTGAAGCCTGAAATCCATTCACGACTCTTCCAATAATCAGCTACATATTCACTATTATGGGGATCACTACTTGGAAAAACAAAAGCTGTAAATCCATTTTCTTTCATCCACGAGCGTAATTTTGCAACACGCTCATTAATTGTATGTATCATATCGTTGTTTTTAAGGTTCAATGATAAGAAAGTTTATCTACATTACGACTATCTTCTACAAAACCTCCTATCCTTTGTAAAAGTTCCTTCGTTTTCGCTGCTAAGTTAAACAATTAAATCAGAACCGCCAAGACAAGCCGACTAAGAATTAATCGATTTGATAGACAGACTTTGCAAAGCCTCTACTTTTTATAATAAATAACACATTTATTCTAAAATATCTTTCTCGCATGGTCATTTTTTTTGTATCTTTGCCGTATCGATAAAAAAGGGAATTTAACTTTTAATTATATATCTATTATGAATTATTTAACAAACGAAAAACTCGTTATCGTCGGTGCAGGCGGTATGATTGGTTCTAACATGGTTCAGACCGTTCTCACACTCGGTCTTACTCCTAACATCTGTCTGTACGATATCTATGAGCCAGGTGTACATGGTGTATTCGACGAGATGGAGCAGTGTGCTTTCCCAGGTGCTAACCTTTCTTATACCGTTGATCCTGCAGAGGCATTCACTGGTGCTAAGTACATCATCTCTTCTGGTGGTGCACCACGTAAGGAGGGTATGACACGTGAGGACTTGTTGAAGGGTAACTGCCAGATTGCAGCTGATTTCGGTGAGAACATCAAGAAGTACTGCCCAGACGTTAAGCACGTTGTTGTTATCTTCAACCCAGCTGACGTTACAGCATTGACAGCTCTCATCCACTCTGGTTTGAAGGCTAACCAGCTCACATCACTCGCTGCACTTGACTCTACTCGTTTGCAGCAGGCATTGGCTCACGAGTTTGGCGTACAGCAGGATAAGGTTACTGGTGCACACACCTATGGTGGTCACGGTGAGCAGATGGCTGTATTCGCTTCTAAGGTTAAGATTGATGGCAAGCCATTGTCAGAGATGGGTCTTTCTGCAGAGCGTTGGGAAGAGATTAAGCACCACACAGTACAGGGTGGTTCAAACATCATCAAGCTCCGTGGCCGTAGCTCATTCCAGAGCCCAGCTTACAATGCTGTTAAGATGATTGAGGCTGCTATGGGCGGTGAGAAGTTCACCTTGCCAGCAGGTTGCTACGTTAACGACGAGAAGCTCGGCTTCAAGAACGTTATGATGGCTATGCCTACAACTATCGATGCTACTGGTGTTCACTACACTGAGCCAACAGGTACTCCAGAGGAGATGGCTTCTCTTCAGGCTTCTTACGAGCACCTCTGCAAGATGCGTGATGAGATCATTGGTCTCGACATCATCCCAGCTGTTGCTGAATGGAAGAACGACAACGCGAATTTGTAAGATAGTTGACGAGTTAACAAGTTAACAAAGCAAAATAAAAAGGCAATCAACATTTCGTTGGTTGCCTTTTTTATTGTACAAAGCTAAGTTAGTTGACGACTTAACAAGTTATATGTTTACAAAGCAAAATAAAAAGAGGATGTATCAATTTTGACACACCCTCTTTTCTATTGTACAAAGCTAAATTACTTCGCAAAACTATGGAAGAAGCTTGGATTTCCTTTCACCTGTACGACTGGACCAACCACTTCTTTCGTGTCAGGGTTATATGTGTAAAATCCATTCGCTTTCTTATTGGCACTTCCAAAGACAATCAGGTTTTTATGCCTGCCGATGGCTATTCCTTGCGGGTTGGAAATTTCCATTCCCTTTATGACAGCCACCGTCTTCTGTTTTAGGTCGATAACAACTGGAATATTGGTAAGGCTGACATAAGGATTCTTCAGTCCGTTAGGATCAAGACCAAATGAGTTAGCATATGCGTAAGCCTTCCCGTTGTCGGCGTAGAATATCGTTGACAGGAAGTTGGCATACTTAGTCGTCAGACCTACAACCTCTGTTTTGTCAAGCCGGATATAGTAGTCGGGATCGATGTCTGTCGAACCGTTCTTTATGCGTACAATACCACCATTGAGCCCTGGGATGAAACCGAATGAACCGATACAGTTGATATATATGTCTTTGTTCTCATCCATGAAAATGGAACCCGGGTCTATCGGGCGTGTGGCAAAGCACAGTCCCAAGGTAGTGTTAACGATATGCTTTTCAACCTTATCAGTCTTCACATCAATCATAGCCAGTTCAATGTTATTACGTGTTGGCATATACTGAGCATTCATTTGGTTCAGTCCAACAAAGAGTTTACCATCACGAATAATCATTGCAGCTGGTGCAACCCTCGTATCTGACTGTTTCAGATTATTAAGGTCAATATCTGCAATCTTTGTCATAGTTGTTGGGTTGAATACCATCACAACACCAATACCTTGTAAACTGACGTATGCTTTCTCACTACTTGCTTCTACGATGTTACATGCTGCAGCACCAGCAGGAATAGACAATGCACCTTCTTTCTTCCATGTACCATCGTTCATAATTCTATAACGATTTATCTCCGCCTTCGTGTTACCCATATAATCAGGGAATGAGTAGACATTGCCCGACTCTGTAACAATTGGCGTAGAACCAAAACCGCAAGGAATACCGTTCTTATTGTCGTATGTTCCTGGTAAGAAACTTGGCAATGCTTGCAAATATACATTACCACTATTACCCTCTGGATTGGTAATTCCCGTTGCGAAGACAACTCCATGGAAGTCCTTATTACCAGGATTAGGTTTAGGACCCGGTGTTGGGTCGTCACCATTGTTTCCACAAGCGGTAAACATAGCCATCACAACAATGGCTGAAAGAATTGATTTAAGCTTTTTCATTGTTCTCTTTATTTAATATTAATATTATCTCTATAGACATACAATATGCCCTTTCTTTATGAATCATACTTTATTCTTTCATATTGCAAATAAAGTCTTATTGCCTCTTACTTCAGAAGATATCTAACTTTTACTCCTATATATCTTCCTGGCAGAGGACGATTAAACTCTGATACAACATGGCGATCCATAAGATTCTTTACCTTAAACGTTAAAACCCATTGGTCATTCTTGAAACTATGTTCTACTGCTGCATCCATCGTCAAAGCAGAAGGAATCTTCTTATCTTGATACCGACTTACTTCAAAATCATAGTAATATGTATGCACGTATGAAGCATCAAAGAGGAAACGTGTGTTCTGTTCCTTTCCTCCAAAGAGGTTTTCTTTATGGAACTCTGCACCAAAGTTTGCTAATAGATAAGGTACGTTTGGGATACGTTTCATATAGGTAGGATTTTCGACAGTAGTACCTGGAGTTAGTTTTCTCACATCACGAAGGTCTTGATAAGTACCATTCGCATAAAGATAAAGTACTGGACAGACATCACCCTTAACCTCAAGTTCAACACCTCTCGTACGAACACTACCAAAGTTACGATAGCGAGCCATCGTAGGAATCATATCAGGCGTGAACCTTATCATGTCTTTCAACTGATTATAAAAACCATTCAACTCTATCTCAACAAGTCCACCATCTTGTTTTAAGTGACGATAAAGCATACCAAGATTGACACCAGATGTACGTTCAGGCTTCAAAGCTGGGGATGCGAGGATAGAATATCCATTACCTATTAACTCCTCACTTGTAGGTATTCGCACCTCTGAATTAAAAGAGGCCTTTAGCATCAAGTCGTCTGTAAACTTATAACGAAAAGCATCACTAAAACCAAAATAAGATTTAGACACTTTTACGGGCTCTGGCGAACGTACCGAATAAACATCTATGCTACGGGAATAAGATGAGAAAATAAAGTTCTTTAAAGTAAAAGCATTCTGGAAACGACCATCAAAGAGAGTCAGATCGTATGACAAGCCCGTTGTTAAGGTTTTCATATTACTGGGGAAATTTGATTGAAATCCCAAAGCCTTATCCATTAAGGAATCATTTGGATGAAGTGAATTCCTATCAAAGTAAACATTCAGATTGACACCATGATGCTTATCTATGGTATATCCCAAATTGAGCTTCGACGTCAACTCATTTGACCGATTTCTTCCATCAGAAGGGAAGTTATTCTGCTCTCCTCCGTATGGAGAGACCGCAGGCAACTTATTTCCATCCCAATCATAACGATTTGATGCCTTATCATTTAAACCATACCTACCAATGATATACCCTATATCAAAATCAAAATCGAGACCATCCAAAAAGAAATTCTTACGCTTTAGTGTCAATGCCGTCAATCCACTAACAGAATGGTTATAAGCCTCACGCACATCAAGGTCGATTCCTTGTATTTCCTGACGTGTCCTAAGGAAAATAAGTTCCCACTTCATTTCATCAAACCACCATTTCGTAGCCTTTACAGACATTCCAGCCATGACTTTATTGAACTTATCATGATCTCTTTCCACAATTCTATTGTCCAAATTAGCCAATGTCATTTTGTAATTGTTCTTTGAAAACGAGAAGGCTCCGCCAATACCAAATTGTAGACCAGTTTTACGATTGGTACGTTTAAACACCGTTGATACTTGATGTGTGTTAAACGAACCCAGTTCGTATGAGAAGTCAAAATAAACAGGTGGGTATTCCTTTGTTACTACATTAACTGCGCCTCCTAAGGCTGACCCACCAAACTTATAAGGAACAATACCTTTATAAACCTCAATACGCTCTATCATATTCGTTGGAATATCGTTTAAGGCAACAAAGTTACTCAACTGTGACATCGGAACTTCATCCACATACATTCCCATACGCTTACCTTCTAAGCCACGAAGTGAAATGCGAGAGGCACTACCTAAACCTCCTGTATTTCGCACGGTAACTCCAACTGTACGCGCAAGTACGTCATTAATATTTGTCGCCGTACCTTGTAATTGACGCTGTCCAATAACGGATATAGGCATTGCTGATTCTTTTAGTTTCCTAATCTCGCTACGTGCTGTCACCATAACTTCTTTCATCTCAACAGTTGTATCACGCTTATTCATCTCTTGTGCGTTTCCTCTAAGCATGAGAAAACATGAAAAAAGTGTTAGACAAATCGCCTTTCTATATAACGAATAAGTATTATACACCCCTTTGCAGATAAATGTTTTTCTGTTATTTTTCATCTAACTTGTAGTTTAAAGACTCCGTGTTATTACGAATAGAGTCTTAAGTAAAAAACATGTATTCAATTATCGATACAAAGGTAGAAAATAATAGAGCGTGGTACAATACCTAAAAATTAGTAAACCAACTGACAATAAGCAAGTCTACTATTAGAAGAATGAGGCAAGTGTACAGATTATTTAGTACTCAGCACCATTGGTGTTAAGCATGAGCACCACATGTGCTAAGCGTCAGCACGTCTCTTAAAGATGATATACAAGAATCATTATAACGGATAGTAAGGCACAAACACATAACTTGTATGAGAGATAAATATCACATTTTACAAATCGAAAACAGAGCGTCTTGTTAATTACCTGCAAAAGAAAGGGGGAAAGACGAGAACACTTTCCCGTACTTTCCCCTATGAAAATAAAACTTAATGGTCTTTTGAATTAATCTCCGTATCCTGGAGTCTGCACTAAATCTGCATTGGTTGACTTCGTTGTTTCATCAATAGGCCACAACAAGCGGTCGGCACTTGCAGTTGAATACTTAGTAGCTTTATCAACCAAACGGATATCATGCCAACGCTTTCCTTCAAACAAGAACTCACGCATACGCTCTTTAAGGATAGCTTCTATTGGGTCCTCATCACCACCAACAAATGGGTTATCGGTATAGAAGTTGGTCAGTGCGGTACTTCCTCCAGTACTTACATCATTTGGATATTGCACCTCTGTATGAGCATTGAAGTAGGTTGCACCGTATGCACGACGACGAACTTGATTGATTTCTGTTGATGGGTCCTGACCTAAGAAAGCCTTAGCCTCAGCAATACCAAGCAAACACTCTGCAAAACGATAGATAGGTTGATCATCATACCATGATGTAGCTGCGCTACCAGCTATCAATGTTCCGCGGAACTTATTACAGATATTACCAACGTATGAACCATCTGAAGCCTGATAAACATCCGCCAAAGAAGCCTTCTTACGCTTGTCATTATCATTCGTATAGAGCTTCGTCCACAAACGTTTGTCAAGTGGGAAACGCATTACACCACTACCTAAACGCAAGTTTAGATTCGGTGACTCACTGAACTGAATCGCCTGACCTGCATCGTTATGCAAACGATAAGCACCCACATTCTGCTTATTCATTACGAGTGAGGTATAAAGACCTCCCCACAAAGAAGTTTCGTTCTCACGATTATGGAGAGCATAGATAATCTCTTTATTCTCCTTATTATCATAAGCGAAGACGTCCTCAAAATTATCAAGTAGACTTACATCAGCATTGTTCTGCACATCCTGATAAGCAGTAAGAGCTGTCTGATAGTCTGCAGTACCACCACCCATCTGCTTTCCACTCCACAGATAGACTTCGCCCTTGAGCATCTTCGTTGCAGCAAGCGACCAATAGGTACGTCCGTTGGTGAACTTATAGTTATTGTTATAAGCCGTCTCAGATGCCAAAATATCTGCCTTTATCTGTTTCATTACGTCAGCAGCAGCATCCTGCTTACGGGCAACCTTATCCAAATTGATAGTCTTACCCTCTGTATGCTGTAAGTAAACAATTACATCACCATAGGTACGAAGCAACTGGAAATATAAGAAGGCACGCATACCATAAGCACCAGCAAGGTAGTTAGTCTTCTCCGCATCTGTCAGATATCCGGCTTCGCTCACCTTATCTATCATCAAGTTGATTTGGTTGATACCAGTATAAAGACCTCCATAGTTGCCCACCACCGCATTACTCTTCTCAAGAGTGTTATTCCATAGACGGTCATAACCTTGTGGAGCCTCACCACTAAAAGAAGTACCACTATAGATATTACTTCGCATCTCACCCCAGACGATATACTTATCGGCATAGCCTCGCATCCAAGAACTCAGTCCTTGATTGAAAGCCTGAACCTGATCAGGATTCTTCCAATAGTTTGCATCGGTAATAGTACTAACTGGCTCAATGTCCATACAGCCTGTCAGCGAAAGGCTGAGAGCTGCAGCTGTTATATAGGATAGTAACTTTTTCATTGTAAGTAACATTGCTTAGTTAAAATGTAACGTTTAATCCAAAGATAAGTGTGCGAGGAGTTGGATAACGACCGTAGTCATATCCCTCCAAGATTGCTTCAGGGGAAGCACCATCGTATGGGGTAAGATAGAAGAGGTTCTGGCCTGTCACATAAACATTGGCATTCGCCATCTTCATTGCTTTGATCCATGTTCTTGGCAAGTTATAGCTCAATGTAATCTCACGCAATGCCATGTAACCAGCCTTCTCAAAGAACTTAGAGCCTTCACGCCAGATATTCTGCTTATTCAACTGGTCTGCATAGCTAAATGCTGGATAGCTTGCACCTGGATTAGTTTCCGTCCACATATCTTGTACATTCTCTATAAGATTAAACTGTCCTTGATACTGTCCCATAGAGCGAGCCTTGAGATCATTGTAAATCATGTGACCTAAAGCATAGTCAAAACGAGCAAATAACGAGAGATTCTTATAGCTTAACGTACTTGTCCAACCACCCGTAACAGAAGGTCTTGAATTACCCAACACCTTACGATCGAGTGAGTTGATAATACCATCTTCATTGATATCCTCCCAGCAAACATCACCAGGTTCAATAGCCTTCCAGCCTGTTGAGTTCTTATAAAGCACTCCAGTCTGTGGGTTTACCTCATCTGCAAGGCCTGGACCATACAACTTTGCAATGTTATCAATACGCTTATTAGCATTAGCCTTCACATCATCCCAGTCTCTGAAGATATGATCTTGGCTGTAACCATAGAGTTCTCCGAGTGTTCCCCCCTCACGATAACCACCAATCCACTTAGTTGGAGTCTTGCCATCAGCGCCAACCTTGCCCGCAGCAACCTCTACTCCTTGAAGTTGATTGAATGGACGGTCACTCTTAGGAAGCTGAACAATCGTATTCTTTACAGTTGAGAGGTTGAAAGAGAGGTCCCAACGGAAGCTGTTCTTCAGGTGAACAGGAGTAGCACGTACCTCCATTTCAAATCCTTGATTACGTAACTTACCCAAGTTGGTTTGGATAGATGTGAAACCTAAATACGAAGGAAGGTTCACGCTCTGAAGCAGATTACTTGTATTACGAACGTAGTAGTCGAGAATTAATGACAAACGATTCTTGAAGAAACCAAGGTCAAGACCAGCCTCGAAAGTATGACTCTGCTCCCATTTTAAGGCTGTATTCACAAGCGAACGATCGTAGAAAGCAGTGTTACCACGATAGTTTGTAAGCTGGTCATAGATTCCATAGATATAGAAATCACCAATACCGCTCACATTACCATTGCTACCATAACTGATACGTGGTTTGATATTGCTAACAAAGTTTGACAGTTTTGACTCTTTCCAGAAATCCTCTTCCATCATGTTCCAACCCAAAGAGATACCAGGGAAGAAGCCCCAACGATTATCCTTCAGCTTAGAATTACCATCATAACGGAAAGTGAAGCTAAGCAAATACTTCTGTTTGTAATCATAGTTGAAACGTCCGAAGAGAGACTCAATACGATTACCAGACTTCTCTGACTTAGGATTACTATCCTTATCAGCACCAGCATTGAGCGTAGGGATATCATCTGTAGGTGAATTCTTTGTAGAAGCATTCATCCAGAAGTAGTTATAATCATAATACTCAGCACCCACCATGAAGTCTACATTATGATGTTCAGCAAACGTATCGAAGTAATTTAATATCGTATTAAGCTGTATCTGTGTATCCTTCATCATATAAGCATACGAGCGACGTGTCGTATTGATGTTATTAGGATTGCTCTGTGTATAGTAAGCCTTATTGAAGCTTTCATTCTGGTTGAGCACATGATAGATAGAACCATTAGCTGACAGTTTCAGATGCTTAGGTATTAATGTCAAGTCAAAGCCTATATTGAAAGTCTCTGAACGTGAGCTATTCTCCATTGTAAGCTTATCATTCCAATACATATAGTTACCATCTGAACTGCTCCAACCAGGTGCTGGAGAGCCGTCAGCAAGGTAAGGATTCCATGTAGGACGCTGTGAGCGAGTACGATAGAACAAAGAACTCCATGATCCGAAATAGCTATCAGGCTTCGTAAACCATGTGTACTGCGCACCAGCACGTACCTTCAACCAAGGCTTAATCTGATAATCACCCTTCACACTACCAGTGAAACGGCGGAAAGAAGTATTGCGTACAACACCATTTTCATCATAGTAACCTAATGAAGCTACAAAAGAACCCATGTTATTACCACCGCTAAAGCTCAGATAATGGTCCTGTGTAAGGGTCTGATTATGGTAGATTGCATCCTCTAAGAGGCCACCATAATCCTTAAAGATAAGCTTTGCACCATTTATTGAGCCATAGTAAGGGTCGTCCATAACTTCCCAACCTTCTTCTGCAAGCAGTCTCTGGTGTTCAGCATTGGTTGCATCATAATACATAACATCCGTGCGTGGAGTATAATCAGTATATCCGCGACCAGAATAACCATTCTGTGCATCTACGTTAGCCGCCCTTCCGTGTCCTTCCATAGCATCAGCATAACGCTTAAAGCCCATTCGATTATAGTAAAGATAGTTGCGAGCGTTCATGAAATTATAATCATTACGCTTAAAGTTTGCACCCACCTTCAAACGATAGTTGATGCTGGAATTGCCAGCCTGAGCACGCTTTGTTGTAACAAGGATTACACCACCATTTGCTCTCGCACCATAAATAGCTGTTGAAGCCGCATCCTTCAAAACTTCTATTGACTCGATATCAGATGGGTTAATCTCTGATAAAGTACGCTCAACACCATCGACAATAATCAATGCCGGAGCACTTCCCGTAATTGAAGCACCACCACGCAATGTGATAGAAGGTGCTGTACCAGGCTGACCAGAGCTATTAACAACCTGAAGACCTGTCACGCTACCCTGCAATGCACTACCTACATTAGAGAAAGCTGCTGCATCCAGCACCTTATTATCCATCTTAGAGATAGCAGTTGTCAACGTAGCACGCTTCTGCTGACCACCATAACCCGTCACGATAAGTTCGTTAAGGGCATGCTGCTCCTCCTTTAACCTTACTTTAATTTCCTGACCATCCCATTTCACTTCCTTAGTGTCCATACCAATGTAGCTGATAACAATAATGCTACCAGGAGAGATATTCGACAGAGTGAAGCGACCGTCTAAATCAGTAGTAGCTCCATTACTTGTACCTTTCACTTGAACAGTAGCCCCTACGATAGGTTCACCTTGCTCGTCAAGAATAATACCTGTGCACTTCCCTGATTGCTGTACGCTCTGAACAGGCAGTTTTGAAACTGCAAATCCTTGCGTAGGCATCAAGAAAGATACACCCATGCATAACGTAAAACCAATTGGTTTGATGTGTAAAATCATACGCATCTAACTTTTAATAGATAAAGATTGTTTAGTGTCCTCCGCAAAGCAATGGGCAAAGAGAGTCATGCCTAAAGCAGCACGGAAGGATATAAAATTATTAATGAAATTCTATTTATGTTCACGATATTAATAGCTCATCACGGAAGATAGGATTATATCCCTCGCCGCAGAATACTATTTGCCTATGTTATATTGTTTAGGTTGGCTTAGGCAAATGTAGGGACTTTTTTTAGTTGACACAAATTATGCTAAGGAATAATTCCTAAATAATTATTAATTTTAGTCAAGCAGAAAAGGAAATGTACTGACAATCAGACAAAAAGACACTCTTTATCTACCCACGTTATACTGATACAAAAAAGAGTTTAGGCTATAAAGAATTGTTTACCATTTGTAACAGAACTCTTTATTGACATCTAAATGCTCAAAAACCTTCATCATTTTGCATCGTGCTAAGCATCCGCACCAATGGTGTTAGGCGTCCGCACCATACGTGCGGGGCGTTCGCACACATATTAGAATAGGTGAGAAAGCTTAATCCAAAGTACTAACTGCAAGACTATTAGACACAAAAAACAGTCTTATTCCTTCTATAGAAAGATGGAATAAGACTGCTATATAAATTTAAAGTAGGGCTAAAAACTTACTTCTGTCTGAAACGCTCAGCCTGACTTTGAATCAACTCAGTATCCTCAAAGTAGTTAATCTGCATAGCTGCACGCACCTCATCCATTGTCTGAGCAGCAGCCTCACGCGCTTCCAATGAGCCTTTCTTGAGGATGTTATAAATCTCTGGAATATCCTGTTCGTACTCACGACGACGTGCACGGATTGGGTCCAGCATCTTGTTCAACACACTATTGAGCAACTTCTTACACTTCATATCACCGATACCACCGGCTGTGTAAGCAGCTTTCAACTCATCAAGATTCTGGAACTCAGGCCAGAACTCAGCAAAGTCCTCATCTGTTGAGAAGGCGTCGAGGTAAGTAAACACTGCGTTACCCTCAACATGACCAGGATCAGAAACATTCAAGTGAGTTGGGTCTGTGTACATTGTCTTCACCTTCTTCCATACGGTATCAGCATCATCAGAGAGATAGATACAGTTACCAAGACTCTTACTCATCTTCTCCTTACCATCAGTACCTGGCAGACGACGTGCTGTTGCGTTCTCTGGCAACATGATTTCTGGCTCAACAAGTACTGGTGCATAAGTCTGATTGAAGCGACGTACGAGTTCGCGTGTCAACTCTAACATTGGCTCCTGATCTTCACCTGCAGGCACAGTAGTAGCTTTGAAAGCAGCAATATCAGCAGCCTGAGACACTGGATAAGCAAAAAAGCCCATTGGAATGTTAGCTTCAAAATTGCGCATCTTAATCTCAGTCTTCACTGTTGGGTTACGCTGAACACGGCTTACGCTAACGAGGTTCATCAAGAAAGTGGTTAGCTCTGCAATTTCAGGAATCTGACTCTGTATGTAGAGTGTACATTTCTCTGGACTCAAGCCAGCAGAAAGGTAATCCAATGCCACCTCAATAATGTTCTGACGAATCTTCTCTGGATTATCAGCATTGTCTGTCAACGCCTGTACGTCTGCCATGAAGACAAACATCTTATCGTAGTCTCCGAGGTTCTGAAGTTCCACACGACGGCGGAGCGAACCTACATAGTGACCTAAGTGAAGTTTACCTGTTGGGCGGTCACCTGTTAAAATAATCTTTCCCATGTATATATTTCTATTTTATTCGTTATGTGTATCGTTGAAGTTACTCATCGTGTCCGAATGTAGCAATAGTATCTGCGCCTTCTTCTGGCTGTTCTTCAACTTGTTCTTCTTCCTTATGCTCAGGCTCTACTGGGGCTGTTGCCACAGTATCAACAGATGGAGCCTCTTCTATCTGAATAGGAGTTTCGTACGGAATCGTATCGTTAGGAATAGAATCAGTTACTGGAGTTTCTGGCGAAGACGAGCCAAACATAAAATAAGCACCCACACCACCTGCCAATAAAAGTAGACCAATAAGGACACCCCAAAGGATAGCATTACTATCTTTCTTTGGTGTTTCTGCCTGCATCTGCTGCGACTGTGGAGTAAAACCAGATGGTTGTTCATATTGCTGACCAGCACTTACCAAAGGTAAGGTCACCTCCATGACGCCTTGACAATGAGGACAAGTGCACTCGATGGTCTGTCCTTCTTCAGCCTCAACAATAAACTGTGTGCCACAGTTATCACATGTTATCTGATATTTCATAACTTTACGTTGCTTAGAACTTTATTTGTTGCACCTGCCAGACTCTCAACATAAGTACCAGCCAAGCTGCTACAAGCAGTGCGATACTCTTCGTCTTCGGCAAAGCGATTCATTAATAGACTGAAACTCTCAAGGTCGAAGACTTCAAAGCCACCACCATCACGCAAGAGTCCTTGTGCTTCTGCAAAATGCTTGTTGTTGGGACCAAAGAGAACTGGCATATCCCATACAGCTGCCTCAAGAACATTGTGGATTCCAACTCCGAAGCCACCACCTACGTAGGCTACATCACCATAATGATAGATAGATGACAACAAGCCGAAACAGTCGATAATCAACACATCTGCCTCAGCAACATTCTCTTCGGTTGCCTGTGTGTAGCGTATTACCTTCTTATCCTTAATCAGTGAGAGGATTGTCTTTAGATGATCTTCTCCAATAACATGCGGTGCAATGATTAGTTTCCAGTCTTTATGCTCATTAAAGTATTTGATAAAGATTTCCTCATCAGGCTGCCATGATGAACCAGCTACAAAGACTTTCTTTCTATCAGCAGCATCAACATTGACAAACTTCTCTACCAATGGTAGTTTCTTACTTGCCTCCTTAATTTGCAAAACACGGTCGAAACGAGTATCACCCACTACCACCGCATCCGAAATACCAATCTTACTCAAGAGTTCCTTACTCTCCTCATTCTGAACAAAGAAACGGCTGAAGCATTTCAAAACACGTCCATAACCACGTCCATACCACTTAAAGAAGACTTGATCAGGGCGGAAAATGCTTGACACACTATAGACAGGTATGTTACGATGCTGCAAAACATGCAGGTAGTTATACCAAAATTCATACTTAATAAAGAATGCCATAACAGGACGAACTGCACGTAAGAATCTACGCGCATTGCCCACCGTGTCAATAGGAAGATAGGTAATGATGTCTGCTCCCTCATAATTTTTCCTCACCTCATAACCGGAAGGAGAAAAGAAAGTAAGCAGAATCTTGTATTGCGGATAGTCCTTCCGTATCTGCTCTATCAAAGGGCGACCTTGCTCGAACTCGCCCAATGAAGCAGCATGAAACCAAACGTATTGAGCGTTTGGTTCCACCTTCTCACGTAAGATCCGCACTGCCTCCTGCTCGCCTCGCCACATCTTGCGTAGCTTCTCATTGAAAAGACTACCCACGGCGATGCCTAACTGGATGGCATACATTATTATATTATACATACTCGGCTCAATTAATTTAGCCTTTCAAGGTGCTTATCCCAACACCTCGATAGCCTTGCGCATACGCTTCAAGGTTTCCTCTTTGCCAAGGAAGGCAGATATATCGAACATTCCAGGACCCTTACCAATACCAACGAGGGTGAGTCGGAATGCATTCATGATATCACCAAGCTTATAGCCCTTATCCTCTACCCATTTCAAAACGATAGGCTCCTGACCTTCGACACTGAAGTCTTCAATTCCTTCCAATACCTCAGCAAGCTCGCTCATCTGCTGTGCAGAATACTCTTTCCAACGCTTCTTGACAGTCTTCTCATCGTAGCTTGTTGGTGCAATAAAGAAGAAAGAGCAGAGGTCCCAAAGTTCCTTCACGAAGCTAACACGGTCTTTCATCATGTGTACAACCTGTGTCACCTGTTCCATAGTAGCCTCAACACCATTGTTAGCTACGATTGGAGCAAAGAGTTGTGCTATCTCATCATCTGACTTACGGAGGATGTATTCGTGGTTAAACCACATACCCTTCTGATAGTCAAACTTAGCTCCACTCTTTGAACACTTCGTGATATCAAATGCTTCTACAAGTTCCTCAAGAGAGAAGAGTTCCTGCTCTGTTCCTGGATTCCAGCCCAAGAGTGCCAAGAAGTTGACTACTGCCTCTGGGAAATAGCCACTTTCACGATAGCCCGAACTTACTTCACCAGTCTTAGGGTCGTGCCACTCCAATGGGAATACTGGGAAACCAAGACGATCACCATCACGTTTACTGAGCTTACCCTTGCCCTCTGGTTTCAACAACAAAGGCAGATGGGCAAAGCGTGGCATGCTATCTTCCCAGCCAAAAGCACGATAAAGCAACACATGCAATGGTGCACTTGGCAGCCACTCCTCACCACGAATAACGTGAGAGATTTCCATCAAGTGGTCATCAACGATATTTGCAAGGTGATAAGTTGGCAATTCGTCTGCACTCTTAAACAAAACTTTATCATCAAGAATATCACTCTTGATGCAAACATCACCACGAATCATATCGTTGATATGAACTTCCTCACCCGGTTCTATCTTGAAACGAACAACATACTGCTGTCCATCCTCTATCAGACTTTCAACTTCCTCCTTCGACATTGTCAAGGAGTTACGCATCTGCAGACGAGTGTGCGCATCATACTGGAAGTTTTCAATCTCCTGACGCTTCGCATCTAACTCCTCTGGCGTATCGAAAGCAATATATGCCTTACCAGCCTCTAAAAGCTGATTGACGTACTTTTTATAAATATCACGACGCTCGCTCTGACGGTAAGGACCATGCTCTCCACCAAAGCTAACACCCTCGTCAAACTTAATACCTAACCAATCAAAAGAGTCAAGGATATACTCCTCTGCTCCAGGAACAAAACGGTTAGAGTCTGTATCCTCAATACGGAAGATAAGTTTGCCGCCATGCTGACGGGCGAAAAGGTAGTTATACAAAGCAGTACGTACGCCACCAATATGCAAAGCACCTGTTGGACTTGGGGCAAAACGCACTCTCACATTTCTTTCTGCCATTGTCTTAAATATTATATTTTCCTGCAAAATTAATGTTTTTTTTTGACTATACGCTATATTTTTAGTATTTTCGCAAGTTGTTAGAGGATTAACGCAACAAGATACAACAAGTTATTATAACATTTACGAAATAAGATATAAGATGATAAGATTCAAAAACATCAGCAACCCCTATTGGCGAAATATGATTTCAAGAGTCATATTGGTCATTGTGGCTGTTGTTCTAATCGTACTTTTTCTACCCCGTACAAAAGGTAAACTTTTCCACTACGACGAGGGTAAACCATGGATGTATGGCCAGCTGATAGCGAAGTTTGACTTCCCTATCTTTAAGACTGATGCTGCTTTGAAGATTGAAAAAGACTCTATCACAAAGCATTTCCAGCCTTATTATAACATCAATCAAGCTGTTGAACAGAAGAAGATTGAACAGTTTAAGCAGGCATACAAAGATGGTATACCAGGCTTATCTCAGGACTATGTTGACGCAATTGCACACCGATTGCACGAAATCTATGAAGCGGGAGTCATTGATCCACAACAGTACTCTACACTTGCCAAGGATAGTAATCACCTCATCCGTGTCGTTACGGGCAAACAGGCTGTGAGCGTACCTATCACCAAGACCTACTCAACCCTTGGTGCTTACGAGCAGCTTTTCATGGACCCATTACTGGGGCCAAAGCGTTCTGTGCTACAGCAGTGTAATCTGAATGAATATATTGAGGCAAACCTTGTCTATGATAAAGACCGTAGTGAAACGGAAATGAACGACATGCTCAGTCTTATTCCACAAGCTTCGGGAATGGTATTGGAGGGACAGCGTATCATTGACCGAGGTGACATCGTCGATGCTAAGACCTATCGTGTACTGAACTCCTTTGAACAAGCGATGGAAAAACGTAAAGCTTCCGAGGACGAGATTACCTCAACTTTCATCGGACAGACCATCTACGTGCTGATTTTCATCTGCCTTTTCACAATTTACTTGGCCCTTTTCCGAAAGGATTACTTCAATAAACCACGTGCTATCTCACTTCTCTATGTGATGATAGTCATCTATCCTATCCTCACATCTTTGATGATGGAGCATAACATTCTGAGTGTGTACATCTTGCCATTCAGCATGGCACCAATATTCTTCCGTGTGTTTATGGACTCACGAACAGCCTTCATCGGACACTTAACGATGGTACTCATCAGTGCAGTCGCGGTCAAATATCAATACGAATTTATTATCATACAGTTTGTAGCAGGACTTGTCGCGATTTATTCTCTACGTGAATTATCAAAGAGAAGTCAAATTTTCCTTACCGCACTCCTTGTAACAATTACTTCAGCAGCGGTGTATTTCTCTATCCAACTCATACAAGCAGACGACCTTTCAAAGCTCGACCGCAGTATGTATTACCATTTTGCAGTCAACGGCTTCTTCCTTCTCTTTACCTATCCATTGATGTTGGTCATCGAGAAGACTTTCGGTTTCGTTTCTACAGTAACAATGTTTGAGTTGTCGAATACAAATAATGAACTGCTACGTCGACTCAGCGAGGTTGCTCCTGGTACCTTCCAGCACTCTATCACTGTTGGTAACCTGGCCACAGAAATAGCCAGCAGAATTGGTGCAAAGAGCCAATTGGTACGTACTGGCGCGCTCTATCATGACATTGGTAAGATGCTCAATCCTGCGTTCTTTACCGAGAATCAGGCGGGTATCAACCCACATGACAAACTGAACGACCTTGAGAGTGCACGTATTATCATTAGCCATGTAACGGAAGGCCTGAAACTTGCAGAAAAGTATAACCTTCCACGCGAGATTAAGGAGTTTATTACCACACACCATGGGGCTGGACTTGCAAAGTATTTCTATATACATTACAAGAATGAGCATCCTGATGAGGAGGTTAACGAAGACTTGTTCCGCTATCCTGGACCAAATCCTTTCACCCGTGAACAGGCTATTCTTATGATGAGCGATACCGTTGAGGCTGCTTCACGCTCGCTGCAAGAATACACAGAAGAAAGCATCAGCGGATTGGTAAACCGCCTTATTGACGGACAAGTCGCTGATGGTAACTTCACCGATTGTCCTATCACATTCCGTGATATCACCGCTGCCAAAACCGTTCTTATCGAACGTCTGAAAGCGATGTATCATACTCGTATTCAGTATCCACAGCTGAAAACATAGAAAGGTTGAGGCCAATCACAATATAGACTCCCTTCCTATCTTCCTCCAAAAGGGAGATGCATAAATACTAAGAAACCTCACTAAGTTACAACAATAGTAACGTAGTGGGGTTTCTTTTTAGAGGCTTCAGTCATTTGAAATGATAAAGTTTACATTTAAATTTAGAACTTTGACTTAATGCCACACAGAGAAAAGAAGAACACTGAGGATTATAAAAAGCGATAAAAGGCGCAAAAGCACTGTCAGTGTGTAGAGAAAACAGAGGTTATTAACCTATTCTCATTGATACATTAGCACTTAAGTCGTTAGAATTTTATTTACAAAATGGGTCGCAAAATAGGCAGAGAACAAGGCTAAAAACAAGCACTAACAATATCTTTGTAAATTACTCGCTATCAAGTATTTATAAAACTGCATTTCAAAAGGTGCCTTATAAGACTTCAAAAGGGCGTTAACAAGAGCTCTAAAGGGCATCTTTTGCAAGTCAATTGGGCGTCTTTTAGAAGCCAAAAGAGCATATATAGGGTTTAAGCCTTATAAAAATTATTTACAAACATCAGTAATATGAGAATACCTTATTTGTAGAAGACAGATAGACATAGTATCAATTTGCATTTTATCTTTTAGTTTTCCCCGTTTTTAAGATTATCTAATTGGAAATAATAATACCATGTAAATCTATAAGCCTTTATTCTATTTATAATCTATACATTTAACGGAAGAGCCTTATTACTACCCTTTTTGCTTCCTAATCAACGATGCACATTTTAACTAAAAGTGAGAAAAAACAAGTGAAAATTTGGAAGTTTAGAACAATTTTCATAACTTTGCAACCAAATTCTATAAGTTTTATATACACTTACAAATCAAAAATGAAGTATCAGAAGACTGTCCTTGCAGCTGCTTTGCTCGCAATGGCAACAACAACACAAGCTGGAGGTTTGCTTACAAACACCAATCAGAATATCGCATTTAACCGTAATTTCGCACGTGTAGGCGCAATTGGTATTGACGGTGTTTACTTTAACCCTGCTGGTGTAGCTTTCCTTGACCAAGGTTTTCATCTCTCTCTTAACTTCCAAAACATATATCAGACACGTGAGATAACATCTACTTTCAGTGTGCCTGCATTCGCTAATACTCCTTATGAGTATCCTTTCAAGCTGAATGGTGGTAATACTACTGATGGCAGTAAGTTCTATCAAGGTAAGGCTTCTGTGCCTATCCTCCCATCTTTCCAGGTGGCATATAATAAAGACAAATGGAGTTTCCAAGCTGGTTTTGGTTTGACTGGTGGCGGTGGTAAGGCTGCTTTCAACGACGGTCTTCCTACATTTGAACGTCCTGTATCGCTCCTCCCTGCACTTATCAATCAGCAGTTGCCTACCTTTGCGGCACTTCTCGGACAGCAGGAAACTCCTGCTACCAGCTATAGCCTTCAAAGCTACATGAGCGGCCAGCAGTATAACTTCGGTCTCCAACTCGGTGTTGCTTATAAGATTAACGAGAATCTCTCCGTATTTGGTGGTGCTCGTTTCAATTATATCTATAACAAATACGAAGGTAGTATCACCAATATTTCTGCAAATGTAGGTGGTAACAACCAGAATCTATACGACTACTTCGATTCAAAGGTTAAGGCTTTGAACGAAAAGGCAAGCGCATTGCAGGCACAGGCTGTCGCTGCACAGACTCAGGCAGCAGCATATCAAGCACAAGCAGATAAAACTACTGACCCTACTGCAAAGGCTCAGTTGCAAGCAGCAGCAGCTCAATATGCAGCAGGCGCACAGAAGGCTACTGCAGGTGCAAAGCTCGTTCGTGCAGGTGCAGACAAGTTAGACAGTAGCAAAGAAAATGTAAAAGACCGCTATTTAGAGGTTTCTCAGCGCGGATGGGGTATCACTCCAATCCTCGGTATTGACTACCGCACAGGCAAGTGGAACTTTGCTGCACGCTATGAGTTTACCACAAAGTTCAATATCGAGAACAATACAAAGCGTGATGATACCAATCGTTACAAGAAGGGCGTGAACACTCCAAACGATATCCCTGGTATTCTTGCACTTGGTACACAATATGAAGTACTGAAGAACCTCCGTGTTATGGCAGGATATAACCACTATTTCGATAAGGATGCACGCATGGACAATGACAAGCAGCGCTTCCTTAAGCATAACACACAGGAGTTCCTTGCTGGTGTTGAGTGGGATATCAACCCATCAGTGACAGTCAGTGCAGGTGGTCAGCGTACGCTCTACGGTCTTGGCGATGGTAAATACTTGACCGATCTTAGCTTCGTAACAAGCAGTTATAGCTTCGGTTTTGGTGCAAAGATTAAGGTTGCAAAGAATGCTCACCTCAATGTTGCTTACTTCTTTACCAACTATTCAAACTTCAAAAAGGAGTACACTGGTGCTATCGAAGCAGGTCAGGAGCAGGTGACACAGCCAGATGGTACTGTAACAATGCAGCCTAAGACCCTCACAACTAAGAACACCGATATCTTTACTCGTACCAATAAGGTACTCGGTGTTGGACTTGATATTGATTTCTAAGCCACTAATAAATCTACCGTTTTCCACAACTAATACCACTAAGAGGCAGTCAGAGTGATTCTGGCTGCCTCTACACTTTTATAAAATCATCACTAATTACTTGTCGTTTTCAACTAATATTTATATATTTGCAGCAGAAAGGAATAAGTTTATGGGAACAACAATATCAACACTTGCCTCAAGGATTGCTTGTAAACAGGCATACCAAGAGAAAAAGAAATTAGAAAGCTTGCAAAGGATTGCAAGATACTTATCTGCCGAAGAGAGAGAGGTTCTCTTCAGTGGGAATGGTTTTGTACGTGTACCAAAAGAGGAAGCCGAGAGAATGAAGATTGATGCTTACCTCAACACTTAAATATCTACAAAAATGAGCCTGAGTTATTATCCTTACAGATTTGTGAAGAAAATAGATGAGCCTTGGGATGGACCTCAAGGCTTTTTACTTTATAAACTTTTGTATTCGTTTAAGTCTAATAAAAGTCATCAGACTTATTGGGTGTGGGTAGAGGTTTATTCACAACATTTTTATGCCGTCAAGTTCCATCTAAAAGCACATAGAGATAGTGACAAGAAATATAATATCCTGACGGGACTTAACGAGCCCAGAGAATGTATACAAACTTGCATGGCTATTATGAAAGAGGTTGCTGGGAAAGACGATAAAGCTTCTTTTGGTTTTATTGGTGCTAACTCTATTGGAGAGTCTGAACTTGAAACAAAAAGATTCCGAGTATACAGTAGGTATATGCAGACCTACTTTAACTCAGAAGAGTTTGAACATCATTATAACCTCATGAAGAGTGCGTATCTGATAATATGTAAACAGCAATTAAAAGATAATCCCAACCTCATCAATGACATCGTTGATGGCTTCAAAGAACTATACCCCTACTTTGACTAACATCCTCCTTAAGCCTATTAACACATGAAATAAAAGATGCTTTTCATACCTTATCTTATTTGAAAAATATGCTTTAAAAGTGGTCAAACAACATTTAAGAAAGGACTAACACAATTTCCAATCCTACCCTAACAACCAACTCCATTCATTTATTTTCATGAACAAAAGAAATTATTTTCATGAAAAGAAATATTTATTTTCACGATAAAAAATATTTTTCTTCATGAAAATAATTTGGGAAACAAGACTTTACAAAAGAGATAAGTAACTAAAACTATAGCGGATCAACGTCATAATACACTTGAAGAGCACCATATCTCTTATCCTTCAACATGGCATCTAAGGCTCCACGAAGATACTGGCGAACACGTGGATAGTCAATTCCATTCTCCAACTTAAGCATTATTTTTCTGATACTTAACGTCTTCACACGAGCTACTGCTGGTTTATCAGGACCGAGTACGCGCTCGCCAAAGATTTCACGGAGTCTACTACCCAACTCTAAACCTGCAGAGTTCACAGTGTTGTCATCCCTATGTTTCAAATAAACATAGACAAGTCGATGGAATGGGGGATAATGGAAGTCACGTCTCTCTATCAGCAAGTCGGAATAAAACGACTGATAATCATTTCGCACTACCTGCTGAATAACCGGCAACTCTGGGCTCTTTGTCTGAAGAATTACCAACCCCTGCCTTCCTTTTCTTCCTGCTCGTCCACTCACCTGACTCATCATCATAAACGCTTGCTCGTATGCACGGAAGTCAGGATAATTCAACATTGAGTCAGCATTGAGGATTCCCACGACCGAAACCTTATCAAAGTCGAGCCCCTTTGAAATCATCTGTGTACCTATCAGAAGATTGCTCTTCCCCGTAGAAAAGTCATTAATCAAACGTTCATAAGCATTACGTGTGCGGGTTGTATCAAGGTCCATACGCGCAATACGAGCCTCAGGGAATATATAACGGATTTCATCTTCTACCTTCTCTGTTCCATACCCTCGCCCACGGATATCCTCACTTTCACAACAAGGGCATACATCTGGCACCTTCATCGTATAGCCGCAGTAGTGGCAAGAAAGGTAGTTCATATTCTTATGGTGCGTTAATGACACATCACAATCTGGACACTTTGGAACCCACCCGCACTGTCTACACTCCACCATCGGCGCAAAGCCACGCCGATTCTGAAACAATATTGCTTGTTCTCCACGCCCCAATGCCTCACGAACAGCAGAGAGAAGACGTGGAGAGAAGGCTCCAGTCATCATCTTTCTACGATAAAGATCCTTGATATCTACAATTTCTATTTCGGGTAATTGGATATCTTTATAACGGCGTGTCAATTCAACAAGACCATACTTGCCTTGCTTAGCATTGTAATAGCTTTCCATTGAAGGCGTAGCTGTTCCCAAAAGTGTCTTTGCACCAGGATACATCTGTGCCAACACAATCGCAGCTGAGCGAGCATGATAACGAGGAGCAGGGTCTTGTTGCTTAAAACTCTGCTCATGTTCTTCATCTATAATAACCAGACCTAATCGATGAAATGGGAGAAAAATAGCACTTCTTGCACCTAAAATTACATCGTATGGCGAATCAGACAACTGCTTATGCCATATCTCCACACGCTCGGCATCGCTGTATTTACTATGATATATTCCGAGTCTATCACCAAACACGGCTTTTAAGCGTTCTGTAATCTGAACCGTTAGTGCGATCTCAGGTAACAGATACAACACCTGCTTATGCTCATTAAGTGCTTTTTGAATAAGGTGGATATATATTTCCGTCTTTCCAGAAGAGGTCACTCCATGCAGTAGTGTCACTCTATGCGCCATCATCTGCAAGAGAATCTGATTATAAGCCTCCGCCTGTGCCTCGTTCAGAGGTTTTATATTCTCTGGATGTGGTGGGTTTCCACGATTCAACCTACCGACTTCCTTCTCGTATGTAACAAGGATTTTCCTATCTTGTAAAGCACGAATAACGCTAACAGAAGCATGGGTAACGTTCATCAACTCCTCTCTGGTCACCTCTCGCAGTACTGTTTCTGATGTAATTTCCGCCATTTCATCGACACCAGCCAATTGTAAATAAGCCATAAGAACTTCCACTTGTTTCGTTGCACGCTTCATGGAATCTATCATAAGTGTGAGTGTACGTTCATGGCGTAGGTTATCAGCTAATCGGATATAAAGTTCAGTTCGAGGACGATAACCATACTCCTCTTTCAGTCCCGATGGCAGTGCTGCTTTATAAACATCACCGATAGGCGACATATAGTAATCAGATATCCAATGCCAAAGCTTCAGTTGTTGTGGAAGAAGTATAGGAGTGTTATCCAATACATCTATGATATTCTTATAGATAATCTTTTTCCCTTCTGCTGTAACATTCTCCGATGGATTCGGTATATTTACAGGATATTCCGCAATAATGCCCACATAAGTCTTACTCTTTCCCAAAGGGACAGACACACGTACACCAGCTGTTACCCGAGATATCAAAGCATCGGGCACACCATACGTGAAATAGCCTTCAAGAGGAAGGGGTAAGATTATATTAGCGTAAGTCATTATAAATTGTTTGTTACCTATCAGCCACTGCAAACCGTACAATAAACCAGACATTGGTTTGAATACAAAGTTACAAAGAAAGATGCAAATACACAAAGATGGAACGAATCATTAATACCCTCCTATCACAGAAACAGACTTAACGTAACGTTTTATCACATAAAAAACCCCATTTCACTCTCGATGAAATGGGACGTTTTTATATATTACTTAATATTTTGTACTTAAAAGAAATAAGCTAAACCTAACTGCCATGAACTGTTACGACTACCCTTCTTTTCGAAAACAGACGTTGCAGCATCAGTAGCAGTTTTCCAAGTTGCATCACCTGTTTTACCACAAGCAATGTTATAGTTAGCACTTACCTGCAAATGTTTGAAGGCCGTTACACCAAAGCCAAGATTGACACTAAAGTTACTATTCTTCAAAAAATAAGTACTCTTCATATTCCACTGATATTCCTTTTCGCCTATATTAAAAGCAATTTGAGGACCACCAAAGACAAAGACACTTGCCAAACTACCTAATCCAATAGAATAGCGAACATTCACTGGTATCGCAAGTTCTTGCTGTTTTACCGTCTGCGTCATAGTAGCATAATCAAGCTTTGCCGAACGATAGTCATAGAGAACAGAAGCATCCATGCCTAAGCCTACTACTGGTAAGGTAAATTTTACTGTAGGACCAATGAACCAGCCAACCTGATTAGATTTGTCAAACACGTCACTATTAAAGCGAAAATCACTCACATTCAATCCAGCCTTTACACCGAACTTTAATGGTTCATCTGCATAGGCAGGAGCTGAAATAAGGAATGATAGGGCTAATAAAGCCAATGAAACAATTTTCTTCATAACCATAAGTGTTAATGATAAAAGAACTGAAACCACTTCCCACAGTGTGAGCACAAAAGGTCCACATGAATGAAAGTTGACTCAAAATAGGAATACTATTCGAGTGTCTCTATACATTAACCACATCCGTAAGGCAATTATTGCCCAATTAAAATTAATTAAGGTTGGTTCTATAAAATTCCTTTAATGAAGTTTTATCTATCTTTCATTAAAGGAAGATTCCATCGTGGAATCTATAAAACCATCCTTAAGAAAATTTAGATTCACCCTGAATATGAAGTGATAAAGTAAACCTATTACATAATACTTCACATGAAAAGCAGAAGCCACAAAGCTAAAAGCAATACACAGAAGTGCCTCCGTGCGTTACATCTCTTTAACCCAAAAGGCAAGGAAATATATTGACAAAATATTTTAAAAAAGGATAGGAAACAGCTTAAAAGTTAATTATTTTATCGTCTATGTAAGTAATTTATTATCAAACAGTTGCAAAGTACGATTTCAAAAGATGCTTAACAAGGCTTCAAAAGGGCGTTAATAAGAACTCAAAAGGGCATCTTTTGCAAGCCAATTAGGCGTTATCTGCAAGCTATTTGGTGGTCTTTACAAAATCAATATATGAAAAATCAGGACAAAATAAGAGTTCCGTAATTTTGAGTGATAAGGTTTGCTTTTTGCATTTAGACTTTTAAGAAAAAAACACAGAGCAACTCCAAGTTTCTTACTACAAACTTAGAGTTGCTCTGTGTGCCTTATATATGTAATAGCTTTAGACTACCACACAAAATTACTGAAGACTCAAAAAAATATTAATGACGCTCGCGGCGAACGGTAACACGTGCTGGAGATACTCCTCCACCGCCACTATTAGATGGGCGACGTGAGCGACTAACTGTGCTTGATGGAGTACTTGCACGACGAGTACGTCCTACCTTTCTTGGTGCCTTCTCAGCTTCTTTAGCAGCAGAGATGCTGTCCAAACTATCTCGACGAGCTGGATCACCATAGATTGTCTTCTCAAAAGCAACCAACTCACGCTCAATCTTCTTCTGCTCTGCAGCCATTGCAGAATCAGTAGGACAGTATTGCGCGAGAGTCTTACCTAACATATTCGTTGTCTTATAAATCTTTCCCTTATAGAGATTCATTGTGAAATAATCGTCCACACTCATTGTTGCAGCATTGTTTAGATTGCTGGTCATGATTGTTTGCTTCGCAAGGAAAGGAGCCAAATCATCATAACGAACCCAGAAAAGAGGGTATTTCACTTCACCATCTCCGAAATCATCTTCACGATACATAATCGGACAGAGGGCTACAACCTTACGATGGAAGGTTGCTGTTCCCTGATCATAATAAGCACTCTCTTTAAGATAGTAGCCTTTCACCTCTCCAGAAGGGATATCACTGTTATCAAGGCGGATACCATGATCAGTACGTTCGTAGAAGATGTGATAGTTATCAAGGAACTGCAAAGGCTTGATTCGAGCTGAATCAGTAAAAATCTCATTGCCATCCATACGGTAGTTATACGCAGCAATACCACCTCGATTAGGACCACTCATCATCAACTTGAAGATGTAAGTAAAGAGATTCATCTGTGAACCTACAGGCTCTGTAGGATAGTACAAACCCGCATTAGCATCCTCGGTAAGTTTGAGTTCACGATAGATATCACGTCGCCAAACAACATCTTCCTCCAAAGGAGCAGTTGTAGGAAAGGATATCTGCGCACGTGTAGTAATCGAATTAGCAGGCGACTGGCGCTGTTGTTGGTTACGACGTGCAGCAGGCTGTGCACTTACAGTAAGTGCCAAGCAGGCTGTGCAGACTATGAGAAATATCTTTTTCATTATTGTTTTGTTTGTTCTTTTCTAAAAGAGATACTATGATATAGTGTTTTATGAGTTGAAATAGTATCAATACGATCTATCAACTTGTCAACCTGTAAACTTGTCTACTCGTCAACTATCACCTTACAATTACTTCCATATTTCTTCCATTGAGCGTTCGAGTTGTACCATCAGGTCCATGAACGACAACATTAGTAATGTAGAATCGCTTGTTGCGGCTTAACTCACGGAACTGTTCCCTCTGTTGTGGAGAGAACGAAGCACCATTACTTGCCAGCGGTACAGCGTTACCCATATTATCAAAGAAGACAACACGGAAGC
>ERZ773018.326-NODE-326-length-30366-cov-35.032595_pt1 | contig 30366 bp, 20 predicted proteins | sample MGYA00580840_ERZ773018 | MGnify/ENA primary metagenome ERZ773018 (study PRJEB29015, sample SAMEA2738125) | human oral metagenome | biome: human oral; feature: human-associated habitat; material: saliva | place: China | collected 2256 ... | reverse complement strand
TCCAGCAGCAGCACCGGCGAGTTCACCAGCAGGGCACGAGCCACCGCCAGACGCTGACGCTGGCCACCGGAGAGGAAGGAACCGCCAGCACCCACCGGGGTGCGCAGGCCCTGAGGCAGAGCATCAAACCACTCGCCCAGACCCACACGGCGCAGAACCTCAATCAGCTCTTCCTCGCTCGGGCGATCCGAACGGTCACGAGCCAGCATCAGGTTACCTTCAAGGGTCGATTCGAAAATGTGAGCTGCCTGCGGGCACCACGCCGCGTAGCCGCGCAGCTGCTCACCCTCCAGGACCTCACCGGAAGCCAGCACGCGGCCGGACTCCAGCGGCAAGAAGCCCAGAACGGTGGCAAGCACCGTAGACTTACCGGAACCGGAGGGGCCGGTCACCGCAGTCCAGGAGCCCGCGCGGGCGTTCATGTTCAGGTCGGTGAAGACCGGGTGATCCATGCCGGGCCAGCGTGCGGCTGCGTCCTGCAGGCTCAGTGCCGGGGCGGGGTCGGTGACCTTCACGCCGAGTTCCTGCGGGGTTCCGCAGCTGACCAGGGTGGGTTCGCCGGGCTTCGGCGGGTGCACAGAGCCAGACTTAGAATCAGCCTGAGCGCCAGCCTTAGAATCCGCCTGAGCGCCAGCCGCAGAGTCGGGACGGTCAAAGCGGTGGGCACGCTGACGGTCAGCCTCCAGCAGCTCCTCCATCTCAGCCTCCGCGCGGGCACGCAGACGCTCAGCACGACGCGGCAGAACGTGGGTGTCCACCTCAGCCTCGGTCGGCACGGAATGCTTCAGGGTCGAGACGGCAACAATACCCTCCAGGGATACGTCGCGCACGCTCGGGGCAATCGTCGCGAGCAGGCGGCTGAACGCGGGCCAGGAGCGGACCGCCTCAACATGGCCCAGGGAGCTTTCCAGCATGCCGGTGCACAGCAGCACCACAATCGCAGCTTCGGGGGCATGCACGGTGCCGTCAACAGCCAGCGGGTACGCAATGATTGCGCTCGCCAGAGCCGCACCGAACCAGCTGAGGGTCACGAGGGTACGTCCCACGCCCTGAGCGGTTGAGCCCTTCTGCAGGGCGGACAGGTTCTCGGCGTCCAGGGCGCCGTTAGCCTTCTCAGCGGTGGTTGCCACGCCGTTAGCGCGCAGGTCCTCAGCAGCCGAGAGCATGCCGGTACCCAGACGCAGCATCTGCGCGGTGGAGCGGCGAGCCAGCGCCTCCGCACGGGCATCGGCGCGAAGCACAATCCACGGAGCCATAAAAGTGCTGACCAGCACGGCAAGCAGAACCGGAATCAGAGCCTGCGGCAGGATGCACGCGGTCGTAATCAGCGCCGCAACCATGACCAGCAGGTGAGCAGCCGGCGGAATAATAACGCGCGGCACGCCGTCACGCAGCTCATCAATACCGCCCACGAGGCGTTCGAGCAGCGCGTCACCACGCAGCAGGGCACGCACGCTGCTCACGCTCTGCCATGCGCCAACCCAGGCGCGCAGACGCAGAATATTTGCGGCGGCAAGAACCTTCGAGTGGGTCATCAGACGCTCAGCGTAGCGGGCGCAGGCACGACCCAGACCGAAGAAACGCACGCCCACAATGGCGACCATCAGGTACATCATTGCCGGGCCCTCGGCGGCGCGAACAATCAGCCAGCCGGACAGCGCGGTCAGTGCCGCAGCCATCAGGGACGTAATCGCAGCCATGATCACCGGACCGGTTGCGGCGCGAACACCAATACCTGTCAGCTCCTTCAGGGTGCGCAGGCTTGCGAACAGGCCGGCAGGCTCGGCTTCCTGAACCTCGGCAGCTGCGGAGGCGCCCGCCGGGGCGGTGCTTTCAGCCTCGTACTCTGCCCTATCCTTGAGCAGGTGCGCGGGGGCTTGCGCGGGAACCGCAACGCGGTCGGTGTTAGCCTCGGCGGTCCAGGTGTAGCCCCGAGCGGTCTGCACGGCACGAACGAGGGTGTCGCAGCCGGCGGCAAGCTCCTGCTCGTGGGTCACAATCAGCACGGTTGCGCCAAGTTCCGCCAGGCGGTGCAGGGCGCGGGTCACCAGGTATGCCGAGTAGGCATCCAGGTGCGCGGTAGGCTCATCCACCAGGACGGTCAGCACGGCCTGCTCACCGCCGGCACGGTAGATAGCCTCGGCACGAGCCAGGGTGCGTGCCACGGCGAGGCGACGCGCCTGACCCGCGCTGAGGGCACCGGGTTCAAGGGCGGTGAGCTTCTCCATGCCCAGCTGAGCCAGCGGGCCAACCAGCAGCGCGGACTCGGCATCGGTGACGGACAGCTTCTTGGAGTCCATCGCTTCACCGAGCAGAGCGGCTGCACGCTCACGCTCCGCCTCGGTGGCGCTCAGCGCGTAGAGAGCCATTTCAGTCTGCACGGTGGGTGCAGTGAAGACCGGCGACTGCGGAATAACCAGGGTCGTTCCCAGACCGGTCACGCTACCGGTCACGTGCACGGGCTCCTCCGAGCCAGTGGGCACCAGACCCTCGCGCACAGCACCGGAGAACACGTTCAGCAGGGTGGACTTACCGCAACCGGATTCACCCATCACGCCGATCACCGCACCGCGCTCACCCTGGGCAGTTCCACCCTGGGCGGTAGTAACGCGACGGTCCAGGTTCAGGGACAGATTAGTCAGCACGGCAGGACGCGCCGGGTAGCTCACCGACAGGTCCTCAACAGCGATGGTGGAAGGCTGAACCTCTTCACTCTCAGGTGCAGCACTATCCGCAGCGGCGGCGGGCAGGGGCGCATCAATAATCTTCTGGGCGCTACGCAGGGCGGCAACGCCGTCCTCCGACTGGTGGTAGGCGGCACCCACATCACGCAGCGGCTGGTAGCATTCGGGAGCCAGCAGCAGCACAAGAATTGCGGTGTCCAGGCCCAGGGTGCCGTTGACCAGGCGCACACCAATCAGCACAGCAATCAGCGCCACCGAAATGGTGGTGATGAGCTCCAGCGCCAGCGAAGACATGAAGGCGCTACGCAGGGTCTGCATGGTGCGTTCGCGGTAACGCTGGCCGAGGGCGTTCATAGCGCGGGTCTGTGCGCGTTCACGGCCCAGACCGATAATGACGGGCAGGCCGCGTACCAGCTCCAGAATATGGTCGGAGAGGCGGTGCAGTTCAGCCTGAGCTTCTGCGGTTTCGTCGCGGGTGTTCTTACCAATCAGGATCATGAACACCGGAATGAGCGGCAGGGTGCACGCCAGCACCATTGCGCTCATCCAGTCCAGGGACGCCACAACGACCCAGAGCATGAACGGCACAACCGCGGTGGAGACGAACGCGGTCAGCGTCTTGGTGTAGTAGTCATCCAGGGCGTTCAGGCCGCGAGAAAGCAACACAGCGGTCGCGCCGGTACCTTCGGGGGTGTCTGCACCACCGGTGGCGAGCACACGCTTGAGCAGCGAAGAACGAATCTGAGACTTCGCCCCGGAGGCGGCACGCTGCGCGCTCACAGCCAGCAGGTAGTCGGTACCCGAGCGGACGAGCAGCGCAACGACGGCGACCGCAATCAGGCCGGGGGTAATGGTGTCTGCGTCCCCGAAGAGCCCGCCGAGGCCGAGCAGCCAGCCGCCGTGCGCCTCCAGCTGCGCCTGCGCGGAACCCGAGAACTCAATGTAGGCGCGGTATACGTCCGGGGCGCTGGTCTCTTTGAGGCGCGCATGCTCGGCGGCGACAGCGGCGAAACCGGCGTGCGCCGCCCGGGCAATAATTACAGCCAGGGCGGCGCTGAAAAGCACCGTTGCGAGGGTGTGCACGGCGGTGATGACGCCGAACGTGCTGAGGGTTTTACGGGCGTCAGGGCCCAGGGGCGGGCGACGGTCAGCGCGGTCGTTGCGCTTTCCTTCGGTCACCCCTGGCGCCTCGGTATTCTGATGTTTGTCAGCATGACGCGGTGTGTGCGTTCGACTCACGTGTTGTCCTTAGTCTTCTGCTGTTTTTACCTCCCATTAGTTTAAGGCTTGGGCTATCTAATACCTATTTGACCAGTCAGGTTTCAGCTAATTGGCTGGTTCCCCACCCAACGCTATCTTTAGCCGCGCATCGCGTCGGCGGGGCTCTTGCGGGACGCCACCCACGCCGGGTACGCCGAAGACACCAGACCGGTGAGGGCGCCAACGCCCACGCCGAGCACCACGAATCCCGGGGAGAGAACCGCCTGCCAGCCTTGCACGAGCGAAAGAATGATGGTCGCAATCATGCCGGAGCAGGCGCCGATGGAGCCGCCGAGCACGCCGAGCATGACCCCCTCCATGAGGAAGATGCGGGCAATCAGCCATTTACTCGATCCGATAGCGCGGCGCAACGCAATTTCTGCGGTGCGCGATTGCACGGACAGGTACATGGCGGTTGCCGCCGAGAGGGAGGCAAGCACCAGCAAAATTCCGGAGAGCACACCCACGTACAGACCCAGATCCGAGGCGATGGACGCGCGTAGGCTCTGCAGGTCGGAGGGGGTTTCCACGTTGATTTGGCTGGGTTCAGCGGGTTTGAGGGCCAGCGGAATGGCCTTGGCGACCGCCTTGCCGTAGCCTCGTTCGGTTTCGGCGATGTAGGTCACCTGGCCGCGTCCGGTGCGCTGAAGTGTGCCCGGCGAGACAATGACCGAGTTCCTGAATTCGTAGCCGCTATTGCCGGGGTCGAAGAGGCCGATGACCGGCATCAGTTGACCGTCCACCCAGATGCTCACGCCGGGTGCGACCTGCGGTAGCCCACCGAGTTTAATGCCGTACTCGACGGTGGGTAGCTCGCCGGGTCTGGGCTCGGTTGTGGCGTTATCTGCCGCTTTATCTTCGGGAATAATGCCGAGGGCGCGGGCAGCAGAAACCGACACGATAGCGCCCGAGAGCTGCTCGGAGCGCTCACGGTCGGCAACGTTCTCCTGGGTGAGGGTTGAGTTCATCTGTTCGAGCGCACGCAGGGTTTCGGGGTTCATGCGGGCACCGATTTGCTCGAGCCTGGTCTTCGAGGTGGAGTTGAGGCTAATCGCCGTTTTGGGTTCATCCTCGTAGGGGCTGAACCGGGTGATTCGCACGTCGGCGGGTGCCACGCTGCTGACGAATCCGGTGTTCTTCACGTAGTCCAGCGCGCTAATACGGTCGGCTACATTCTGCGCGGATTCGCCCTGCCGGTAGGTTCCGAGCATGTTCTGGTCATTGTCCCGGTCGCTGATGTAGAGCGTGGATTGTTCGGAGCCGAGCAGACGCTGGTTCACCTGGTAGCTGGCGGATTCGCTCATGCCGGAGGCGCTGATGAGTCCGCCCACGCCCAGTGCGAAGGACAGGCCCAGCAGCAGGGTGCGTAGCGGTCGTGAGGTGAGCGCGGAAATCGCCTCGATACTGTCGTCGGTGAGGAAGCTTCCGCGGCGGTGCGTAGCGGGCTTCTCCCCCGGCGCGAGGCTGGCGGGAGCATCAACCGGGGTATCCGTTGCAGCCGACACAACCTCAGTGAGCGGCACCGTAGCCGAATCGGCACGGCTCTGCTCGTGTAGCCGCCCATCCTCAATGCGAATCACGCGGCGGGCAGCGGCGGCAACCTCCGGGTCGTGGGTAATCACCAGCACGGTGCAGCCGGTCGCGTTAATGCGCTGCAGAATCTCAATGACCTTGGCGCTATTGTGGCTGTCCAGGTTGCCGGTGGGCTCGTCGGCAAGAATCAGCGGCGGGCGCGTAGCAAGGGCGCGGGCAATGGCGCAACGCTGCTTTTCGCCGCCGGACAGGTACCGGGTGCGGATGCTGGCGCGGTCGCTCAACCCCAGAAATTCTAGGGTTTCTTCGGTGCGTTGCAGGCGCTCGCCGTAGGGTACGCCCTGCACGCGCAGGCCCATGGAGGCGTTGGTCGTGCTGGTTTCGTCCAGCAGCATGTTCGAGGATTGGAAGATGAAGCCGAGGTGGTCTCGGCGCATTTCGTCGCGTTCTCTGTCGCTGAGTCCTTCCGTGTTTTTGCCGAAGAGGCTGTACGTTCCGCTGGTGGGAGTGTCGAGCAGGCCAATGGCGTTGAGCAGGGTGGATTTACCGGATCCGGAGGGGCCGATGATGGCGAGGAATTCGCCGCGTTCGACCACCAGGTCGAGACGATCGAGGACGGGTCGGTCGCTCCCCTCAAAGATGCGGGTAATGCCGCGCATTTCAATGGCGGGCGCGGTACCGAGCCCGGCGGCAGGTGTAGCGGCGGACGCTACGTTGGGCGCAACTGTAGGCGCACGTCCCGGGCTTGCGTCTAGGGTTCTCTTACGGCGGCTCATGAGACAAGCACCTTCTGCCCCGTGCTGAGGTTCGCGTTGATGGCGGCGTATCCGCCGGCGGTGCGTAGAACCTCAACGTTGACTCGTTCGGTAGCGGGCGCATCCTTGCTGGTCGAGGTGGAGCTTCCGCCCTTTTCAACCAGCACGTAGGTGCCCTGGGAATCCTGACGTACCGCGGTAGTCGGCACCGCGAGGGTGGTTGAGGTGTTGCCCTTACTGGTGATGGAGGCGCTCTGCCCCGGAGTGAGCTTGCTCGGGTCGTCGGCGCTGAATCGCACGCTCTTTGCTGCACCCTTGGAGGGGTCGTTCTGCAGCTCACCAATGCTGGTGATGGTGCCCTCCACGCTGCCGGTGGAAGTGCGCAGGCTAACGCGGTCGCCGACCTTGAGCTTATTGGCAACGGAGAGCTCAACGCTGGATTCCACGTAGGGTTCGCTGGTTTCTACACTCGCGATGGGGTTGCCGTCGCTGATGAGCTGGCCGACCGCCGCAACTGCGGTGACGGTGTGGCTTCCGCCGGGCAGAATCGCGTAGTTGTTGCGGGCAATGCTGGTGACCCCTTCGCTGGGCACGCCGGTCAGGTGCGCGCGGTGCAGGCGCGTGACGGCGTCGAGGGTGTCTTCGGTGACGGTGCCGCTCTGAGCGGTGGCGTACCCGGCGGAGTTCAGTGCCTTCTGGAAGGCGAGCACGTCGTCGCCGTTATCGCCCAGGTTGAGGTCGCGGTACAGCGGTAGCGGCCCTTCCAGCACGAAGACGGGGTCGGCGCCAATAATGCCGATGAAGTCACCGGCCTTGAGCACGTTACCGGGCTTCTGGTTCTGGTAGACGAGCACCGGCTCACCGTTGGTGCGCGCGCTAATCGGGGCGGTCTCCCCAGCCTTGGTGGTTCCAGCAATGGCGAGGCCCTCGCTGACGGTTCGTTCTTCAACCTTCGCCCAGACCGGAATCACGGTTTTCGCCTGCACGGCCGGGTCGGGGCCCGTGGCGGCGTAGCGGGTGCCCAGGTAGAAGGACAGCATGAGCGAGCCGATGGCGAGGATAGCCAGCAGCAGGAGCACGCGGGGTCGGGCGATGCGTTCGCTGAAGCGGTGCCCGCTGTTTTGGTTTTTCGTGTGAGTGGTCATGGCGGTGTCTTTCTAAACTGTGTCAGCGCTGTCTATTTCTCTGCGCTGTCTTTTGCTACGCTATCCTGCGTTGCGCTGTCTTTCAGTACCTCGGATTACTGGTGCTCCAGAACGTACTGCTTGAACTTCTCGTCACGCTCACGTTCTGCCTTGCGTTCCTGCTCAAGCTGCGCCTGGTACTTGCGGATGAGCGGCATCTGGTACTGTGCCTCCAGGTCGTAGAGCTGCTTGCTCATGCCGACCTGCTGGTTACATTCGGCCTGGATGGTGGCGATGCGAATCTCTTCTTCGGAGGCGGGCTCGTTGTAACCGCCGTTCTTGCTCCGCTGCTCATTCAGCGGGGATTGCTCGGCTACCGACCCTGCCTTAATGGGGGTGAGCCCCCGGTTTGAGACGCATTGCTTCCACTTCTCTTCGAGCTCGCGGTGCAGTTTGCTACCGTAAACGGCATTGCCCGCCTCGGTGGAGATACGACTGGATATGGACTGCCCTCCATTCTCGGGCCTCTTGCCTTCGGGCACCGCGGCGTCCAGGGTCTCACGGGCCTTGTCAAGACATTCGGTGCGAAGCTGCTCCTCGGGGCTCAAGCTCTCCGGTGAGTTAAAGGAGATGGGGGCGGCGTTGGGGTCACGCTTCTGGAATCCGTACTTCTTGGCGTACTCGACGTTCCAGGGACCGTACTTTCGCCCATTATCGCCGCGCGGTGCGCTCTCAGAGTCGGGAGCCGGGATGGTGTAGCTCTGCCCGTGTTCGGCGTAGCACTGCTTAATGGCGATTTGATAGGCCGTGTATTCGTAATGAGTGCCCCCCTCGTAGTAGGGGTAATCGTCCAGGGGCATCTTCACGATGTCCTGCTCCGCGTCGAAGATGGCGTGGACGCTTTCGTCACGTTCCAGCGGCGGGTTGAAGAGCGAGCATGCGCTCAGCGGGAGCACGCCGATGCAGAGCAGGGCACCCGTGGTGAGCAATCGACGGCTCAAACCGGCGCGAGGGGCGGGTGCAGTGGAGCTGCGATTGAGGAACTTCATCGTTGAACCCCTTTCATAAGAGTGAGTTGTACACCACATTACACCTTCTGTTCCCTGTCGCGCCCGAATTTCAGGGGTGTGCACCAAAAATTTTTGCGCGCCCACTCGCCTGCCGCGAGCTGCATCCTCTGCGGGAATATCCTCGCGGGTGCGGGCTACCTGCCGAGCCTGTGTCTCGGGTGGCCCGCACCATTACCGGTCTTTCCCCGGTATCAAGATTCGGTTTTAAAATCCGACGTCAAAACCGGTCGTGGACGCTCGGGTTACTGGTGCTCCTGAACGTACTGCTTGAACTTCTCGTCGCGGTCGCGGTCGGCTTGGCGCTCCTGTTCAAGCTGCGACTGGTACTTGCGGATGAGCGGCATCTGGTACTGAGCTTCCAGGTCGTAGAGCTGCTTGCTCATGCCGACCTGCTGGTTACATTCGGCCTGGATGGTGGCGATGCGAATCTCTTCTTCGGAGGCGGGCTCGTTGTAACCGCCGTTCTTGCTCCGCTGCTCATTCAGCGGGGATTGCTCGGCTACCGACCCTGCCTTAATGGGGGTGAGCCCCCGGTTTGAGACGCATTGCTTCCACTTCTCTTCGAGCTCGCGGTGCAGTTTGCTACCGTAAACGGCGTTGGTTGCGTCGGTGGAGATACGACTGTATGTGGACTGCACGTCATTCTCGAGCCTCTTGCCTTCGGGCACCGCGGCCTCCAGGGTCTCGCGGGCCTTGGGGTAGCATTCGGTGCGAAGCTTGTCCTCGGGGCTCATGCTCTCCGGTGAGTTATAGGAGATGGGGGCGGCTGCGTTGTTGGGGTCTCGCTTCTGAGAACCGTACTTCTGGGCGTACTCGACGTTCCAGGGACCGTACTTTCGGCCCAAATCGCCACGCGGCGCACCCTCAGAGTAGGGAGCCGGGATGGTGTAGCTCTGCCCGTGTTCGGCGAAGCATTGCTTCATGGCAATCTGAAAGGCCGTGTATTCGTAGTTGGTGCGCTCGTAGTAGAGGTAATCGTCCAGGGGCATCTTCACGATGTCCTGTTCCGCGTCGAAGATGGCGTGGACGCTTTCGTCACGTTCCAGCGGCGGGTTGAAGAGCGAGCAGGCGCTCAGAGGCATGATGCCGATGCAGAGCAGGGCGCCCGTGGTGAGCAGGCGGCGGCTCATGCCAGTGCGAGGGGCGGTGGTGCGGCGGTTGAGGGACTTCATCGTTGAACGCCTTTCATAAGAGTGAGTTGTTCACCACATTACACGTTCTGTGCCCTGTCGCGCCCGAATTTCGGGGGTGTGCACCAAAAATTTTTGCGCGCCCACCCGCCTGCCGCGAGCTGCATCCGCAGCGGTCATAGTCCTCTGCGAGCAGACCCCTTAGCTGGAATAGAAATGTGGGTATAGAAAAATCCCCCGAACTTCTCAGAAGAGAAATTCGGGGGATTCTTCAATCAGCTACATGCTACTTGGTCGGCAGTTCAGCCAGTTCGGTAGCGTCGTGAGCCTCGGGGATGTGATCCACGTGCAGACGCTTACGGAAGACCCAGTAGGTCCAAGCCTGGTAGACGAAGACGACCGGCAGACCAAGGCAGGTCACGAAGGTCATAACGCCCAGGGTGTACTCGGAGCTGGATGCGTTCGCAATGGTGAGCGAGTATGCCGGGTCCAGGGTGGAGGGCAGAACGTTCGGGTACATTGCGGTGAAGATTGCCAGCGCGCCGAATGCGAGGAACACGGACAGACCAGCGAAAGCGCGACCCTCACGGCCACCCTTTGCGGAGATCCAAGCAATCAGAACAGCAACCACAGCCAGGATGGTGCACAGCCAGGAGATGCCGTTACCGGTGGTGAAGTCCAGAGTCAGAACCCATGCAACGATCGGCAGCAGCAGGACGGGAGCCCAGCGTACCAGGGTGTTGCGGGCACGGTCGCGGATATCACCGTCGGTCTTCAGGGCGATGAAGGCAAGACCCTGAACCAGGGCGAAGCCAACGAAGCCCAGACCGCCGAGCAGAACCGGCAGGGAGACCCAAGCGAAGGCGCCGCCGACGCGGTCACCGTTCTCGTTGATGGGCAGACCCATGGAGGTCAGGCCCAGCAGAGCACCGACGAGCAACGCGATGAAGAAGGAAGAAACAGACAGAGCGATGTTCCAGTTACGGATCCACTTCTCGTCGTTCTTCTTACCGCGGTATTCAATTGCGACCACGCGCAGAATCAGGAAGACCAGCGCGAGAGTCAGGGGGATATACAGAGCCGAGAAGAGGGCTGCGTACCAGATGGGGAATGCTGCGAAGATAGCAGCACCGCCGGACACAATCCACACCTCGTTACCGTCCCAGACGGGGCCGATGATGTTCAGCAGCAGACGACGTTCCTTCTCGTTCTTGGTGAACTTGGAACCCATCAGCATGCCGACGCCCAGGTCGAAGCCGTCGAGGATCAGGTACATGATGAGGAAGACGCCAATGGCGACAAACCAGAGGGTGGGCAGGCCAGGCTGACCGGCAAAGATATTGAAATCAAAGTTCATGGTGAATCAATCCTTACCCGCCTAGTAGGCGAACTCCAGCACATCGCGCTTGGACTTGTCGTTGGACTCGTCCTCGTGGTGCGACTGAACCAGCTCGGGCATTGCTGCCACCACACCGGCCTTGACGTACTTGATGAGCAGGTAAACCTCAACCACCATCAGCACGCCGTAGAGCAGACCCAGGGTGAGCAGGGAGAAGAGGATTTCTTCACCGGAAACACCCGGGGAGATAGCTGCTGCGGTGAACAGGTGGATTGCGGGGTCACCCTGAAGGTTCGGAGCAACAACGAAGGGCTGGCGGCCCATTTCGGTGAAGATCCAGCCGAGGGCGATACCGAAGAAGGGAGCCAGGATGGACCAGACTGCAACGTTCTTGAGCAGCTTGGACTCGGGGACGGTGCCCACGCCCTTCTTGCGGGTTACCCACAGTGCGTAGAGGTAGAAGGGCAGTACGACTGCACCCAGGCCAATCATGCCGCGGAAGCCCCAGTAGGAGACCTCGAGGGAGGGCAGGTAGTCAATCTTCTGACCTGCGCGCTCACCGTAGAGCGGGTTGTTGGGCAGGTTGGTGCCGAACTTAGCTTCGTACTCGGGCAGCAGGGTCTGAATACCCTTCACCGGGGTGTCGAAGTTGTCGTGTGCCAGGAAGGACAGCACGCCGGGGACCTCGATGACGGTGTGGATCTTATCGCAACTCTGAGCGCCGAGCTCGCCGACGGTCAGAACGGAGAAGGCGGTGCCGTCGTGGCACGCAGCTTCTGCAGCAGCCATCTTGAGGGGCTGCTCGTGGATCATCATCTGTGCCTGCAGGTGACCGGATGCGCCGATGCCTGCGAACGCGAGGAGACCAACGACTGCGCCCAGGCGCAGGGAGGTCAGCCAGACCTTGAAGTCAGTCTTATCGCGTGCACCCTTGTCGGACTCGCCAACAACGACCTTGCCGTCAACGACCTTATCGATGCCATCCTTGCGGCGACGCCACAGCTTGTACCATGCGATACCAACCAGGAAGCCACCTGCAACCTGAATTGCGGAGGTGATGACGTGAGAGAAGGTCACCCATGCGAGGGGGTTCATCAGCACTGCGCCGATGTCGGTCATACGGGGACGACCATCAATCATTTCTGCACCAACGGGGTGCTGCATCCAGGAGTTTGCAACCAGAATGAAGAATGCAGAAATCCAGGAGCCGAGAACTGCCATGAACAGCGAGAACGCGTGTACAGCAGGCTTGAGGCGGTCCCAACCGAAGATCCACAGACCGAGGAAGGTCGACTCAACGAAGAAGGCGAAGAGGCCTTCCATTGCCAGCGGAGCGCCGAAGACGTCGCCGACGAAGCGGGAGTATTCACTCCACGCCATGCCGAACTGGAATTCCTGAACCAGACCGGTGGCCACACCCATAGCGAAGTTAATGAGGTACAGCTTGCCCCAGAACTTCGTCATGCGCTTGTATTCGTCCTTCTTGGTACGAACGTAGCGAATGTACAGGTAGGTCACCACAAGGCCCAGACCCAGAGTCAGCGGAACCATGAAGAAGTGGTAGACGGTGGTAATACCGAACTGCCACCTACCAAAATCAAGGGGATCCATTGATAGGTCCTTACTATGTGTGTACTTAATGTGTGCTTGTGCCAGATTTCGGGTAGTCCCCCGCCAATGGGGGGGCATACGAGAGTTACTGACACAGTGTCTCTCATGCTTCTAAGGTACAGGGTTTTCCTGAGGAGCTGTGAGTATGCTGTGCATAGTATGGACGTTTATTGTTTGACGTTTCGATAAAGGTACATTGAACGTTATCCCTCGGCGTGCGGGTGGATTGAGGGACGAAACACGATGGTGCCTTACGGGGTTGAGAAGTAGTTTCGGAACCTCGGTGAAATATTGCAGTTTTTAATGTTTTCTGCAAAATTTTAGTGACAGATTCCGGGAATATGACAGGTGGTTCAAGTGGCACTCAAAGCTTAAATTTGCCCAATTTATACCAATTTTACTGAAACTTCCAAGAAATGGTGTGACTATTATCACCGAAAATTCATGGATTGTGACACGCCAGCCGCCACTGCCCCGCAAGGCACCGCAATGCCCCGCAAGGCACCGCACGCTACATATCGATGCTCTCAGCATCCAGCTGATGAGCACCCGCAATAATGAACTCCTTACGCGGAGCCACCTCAGAACCCATCAATAGAGAGAACGCACGCTCGGCAGCCTCCGCATCCTCAATGCGAATACGGCGCAACATACGATGACGCGGATCCATCGTCGTCTCAGCCAGCTGGTCAGCGTCCATCTCACCCAGACCCTTATACCGCTGAATGGGTTCCTTATAGGACACACCCTGCTCCTGCAAAGAATCCAGAAGCTCGTGCAGCTGCTTCTCCGAGTAGGTGTACACCATCTCGTTCGGCTTGCCGCGGCGCACCACCTCCACGCGATGCAGAGGCGGAACCGCAGCGTACACGCGACCCGCCTCAATCAGCGGACGCATGTAACGGTAGAACAGGGTCAGCAGCAGGGTACGAATGTGGGCACCGTCCACGTCCGCATCGGTCATCATAATGACCTTGCCGTAGCGAGCAGAGTCCAGGTCAAAGGTACGACCCGAACCCGCACCGATCACCTGAATCAGCGCCGCGCACTCAGCATTCGCGAGCACATCAGTCACCGAAGCACGCTGAGTGTTCAGGATCTTACCGCGAATCGGCAGCAGAGCCTGATACGAAGAAGAACGCGCCAGACGCGCGGTACCCAGCGCCGAGTCACCCTCCACAATGAACAGCTCAGAATGCTCAACATTGGTCGAACGGCAATCCACCAGCTTGGTGGGCATGGACGAAGACTCCAGCGCGGTCTTACGGCGCTGAGTTTCCTTATGGATGCGCGCCGAGACGCGGGTCTTCATCTCAGAGACGACTTTCTCGCACAGAGCGGTCGCCTGAGCCTTCTCCGCACGGGCGGTCGACTCAAGGCGAGCCTTCAGGGCATCCCCCACGACCTTAGACACAATCTGGCGAACCGCAGGGGTACCCAGAATCTCCTTGGTCTGACCCTCAAACTGCGGCTCGGCAAGACGCACGGTCAGCACGGCGGTTAGGCCGGCGAGCACGTCATCCTTCTCAATCTTGTCGTTACCCACCTTGTACTTGCGGGCGTTATCGGCAAGGTGCTTACGCATCACGCGCAGCAGGCCCTGCTCAAAACCGGTAGTGTGAGTACCGCCCTTGGGGGTGGCAATAATGTTCACGAAGCTGCGGACCGTCGTCTCATAGCCAATACCCCAGCGCAGCGCAACGTCCACTTCACAATCGCGCTCCACATCGGTCAGCTGCGAACGGCCGTCCTCACCCAGCACGGGCACGGTCTCGATGAAAGAGCCACTGCCGCTAAAACGCCAGGTGTCGGTAATGCGCTCATCGTGCGCCAAGAACTCGACAAACTCGCTAATGCCGCCGTCGTACTGGAAAACTTCCTCGTGGGGCTCCAACTCGCCGGGAGTGCCGGGCAGGCGGCGCTCATCGCGGATGCAAATACGCAGACCCGGAATGAGGAACGCGGTCTGGCGCGCACGAGCAGCCAAGTCCTCGTAGCTGAACTTAGCGTCGGGGGTGAAAATCTGCGGGTCAGCCCAATAGCGCACGCGGGTACCGGTCACGCCGCGCTTAGCGCGACCCACAACCTGCAGGGCGTCAGTGCCCTCGGTTGCGGGAGTGAACGGGTCATCAGGCTTGGGGGTGCGGCCGGACTCGAAGAAGCCGGGAATGCCGTGGCGGAAAGACATCTGGTAGGTCTTCGAACCGCGGTCCACCTGCACGTCCAGGCGGGAAGACAGCGCGTTCACCACGGAGGCGCCCACACCGTGCAAACCACCGGATGCATTATAGGAGCCGCCGCCAAACTTACCGCCCGCGTGCAGCTTAGTGAACACGACCTCCACACCGGACAGGCCGGTGCGCGGCTCAATATCGGTGGGGATACCGCGGCCATCATCGCGCACCTCAACCGAACCGTCACGGTACAGAATGACCTGAATGGACTGGCCGAAACCGGCGAGCGCCTCATCCACCGAGTTGTCGATAATCTCCCAGAGGCAGTGCATCAGGCCGCGAGAATCGGTGGAGCCAATGTACATGCCCGGGCGTTTGCGTACAGCTTCCAGACCTTCCAGCACGGAGAGGTGACGGGCGGTGTAGTTCGAAGACGCCACGGGAATCCTTTCAGGTGAATATGTCTGCGGTGGTGAACGCGCGTCGCACGCCAGGCGGAGTGAGGGCCCGGCTCACGTGCTACTAGGCAGAACGGATGCGGGGCACGACGCGTGTCGTGCCCCGCAGAGCGTTCAACGTTCGGAACTCCATTCTAGCGTGGCTTGGGGAAAAGGGTGGTCAGGACGGTCACCGATGGTGCTGTGCCTGGTTCCCACATTCACCCCGCTAGTGTGCCTCACCCGTGGCACGCGAGGAGCTCTCGTGACGGTTCGTGACCATGATATTGGACTTGAAGTAGAACTCTTCGGGAAGCTCATTCGTGACCGGACCGTGCGGGAATTCGCTGAGTTTCGGCACGAAGTACCAGTCCATCAGCTCGCCGCTGCTCTGCTTGAGCACGCGGCGTTCCCTCATGGCGTGGTGTACCTTGCGACGCAGGCGCGGGCTGTCTTTCAGGGTGCTGGTGAAGACCCACGGTGTCTCATAGCCCTCGGTCATCATGCCGAAGGTGATGCGCAGGTTGCCGTTCTCGTCGGTGTCCATCGTGAAGTCGCCGTCTGCGATGTCGGTGAAGGCGAGCATCCAGCTGTGGCGGCGTTCGTAGCTTTCACGGGTGGTCTGCAGCGCCGCAATGATGCGGTGGTCAACCAGTAGTTCCACCTTGCGTTCGGTGATTTCGCCCAGACGAGCGTAGGAGCCGAAGGCGCGGTTCGCGCCACTGCGGCGAGGCCACTTCGTCACTGCACCGTGCGGCACCTCCCCCGCAAAGGTGAAGGGGCCCGTAATGGTGCCGGGCAGACGCAGACGCTCAAACGGAGCCGTCGGCAGGAAGGTCGTCAGCAGCTGATCGGAGCTCACCGACTTACCCCAGCGCGCCATCTCAAAGATGGTCGGTTCGGGGCCCACCGGGTAGAGGCGCGGCATCTTGCGACCGAACTCGTCAAAGCCCTCAATAAACTCACCGTTGGAGCTATACCCGGGCATGGTCGCACCGAGCGGGCGAGTCCACGACCCCGAATACGGCTTGGTCAGGTGCGGGTTCTCCACCGGCAGGATGCTGGTGCGAGCACCCAGGTAGGCGGGCATGCGCGAGAGGTTACGCCAGGCGAACTTCGCGGCAACCGCCTCGCGCCACCACATCGGGCGTTTGCCCGGGGTCTGCCCGCCCAGGCAGTGTATGAGCAGCCAGAATCCAGCCCAGCCGAGGCACCCTGCGGCAACCACCCAGAAAATAATCGTCAGCACAGTGTGCAGGGTTCCGGTCGCCCAGATATTCGTGGCAATCAGAGCCATGAACGCCGCCCACGCCGCCATGACGTACGGGCCGAGCGTAATCATTGGGTCGACCACCTTCACGGCGGCAATGACGCGGCGGTTCAGTCCGCGCCATACGTAGGAGTACGCCCAGCATCCGGCGGCAAGGGCGAGTGCCATCAGCAGAAGAAGGATGAGCATCGGTGTGTCTCTTTCGCTGCAGGTTTTTCTACCGCGGTCGGTGACAGCAAGCATCGGGCAGATGCAGTGTTGAAAGGCTTTTCAATAGCAAAACTCGCCTGCCGAAGGTACCTTCAGCAGACGAGTTTCTTTGGTGTCACTAACCTTGAGGTAAAGCTTCTCACACTATTGTGCCTTTAATTGGTATCTCAGTGGGGGATTTTAGGGGGATGCGTGAAAAATTCGCACCCAATCCCGCGTTTTCACCAACCAAGGCTGGCACAGCGCGTATGATTTAGCGCCTCAGCGACGGTTCTAGGAGACCAGCGCGGCAGCAATCTGAGGAATCAGTGCCTCAAAAGCACGCGCACGGTGGCTAATCGAGTTCTTAATCTCGGCGGGAATCTCAGCGCACGACTTTCCAGCGTACTGGCCCTCGTACAGGGCGTTCTCACCGTTCAGCTCCACGGGGCGCAGAATCGGGTCGTAACCGAAGCCGCCCTCCCCCGCCGGTGCAGTCAGCAGCTCGCCGGGCAGCTCGCCGTACTCGACCGCCTCAAAACCGTTCGGGGAGGCAACCGACGCCGCGCAGCAGAACTTCGCGCCGCGGTGCTCGGCAGGAATATCGCTCAGCTGAGCCAGCAGCAGGTTCAGGTTCGCGCTGTCGTCACCGTGGCTACCCGCCCAGCGCGCCGAGAAAATACCGGGAGCGCCGTTGAGCACATCCACCGACAGGCCGGAATCGTCAGCAATAGCGACCAGACCGGTTGCCTCGGCAACAGCGCGCGCCTTCAGCAGGGAGTTCTCAGCGAAGGTCACGCCGGTCTCGGGAACATCGGGTGCGTTCACGCTGGAGGCATCAACCACCTGGGTGTCAACGTCCAGGCCGTCAATGCGTCCGCGCAGAATTTCGCGCAGTTCCTTGAGCTTGCCCTTATTGTGGCTTGCCAGAACAATCTTTGCGTCTGCCATAGTTTCTCCTTGTCGACGGAACTAGTTACTGAGACGGGTTAGTGTGCCAGTGCTTCACGCTGAATCTGAGCCAGCTCTGCGGTGCCTTCCAGCGCCAGGTCGAGCAGGCTGTTGAGCTCGTCGCGGTCGAAGGGCGCGCCCTCTGCGGTGCCCTGAACCTCAACGAACTTGCCGCTGCCGGTGACGACCACGTTCATGTCGGTCTCTGCGCGTACGTCCTCGGTGTAGGGCAGGTCCAGCATGGGGGTGCCGTCAATAATGCCCACCGAAATTGCGGACACCGAATCGATCAGCGGGTTCGCCTTAGCGGGCAGAATCTTCTGTTCCTTCGCCCAGGTAATAGCGTCAGCCAGCGCCACATACGCGCCGGTAATGGAGGCGGTGCGGGTGCCGCCGTCAGCCTGCAGAACGTCACAGTCGAGCACGATGGTGTTCTCGCCCAGCTCGTCCATGTTGATGACCGCGCGCAGGGAGCGACCAATCAGGCGAGAAATCTCGTGGGTGCGGCCACCCACACGACCCTTCAGCGACTCGCGAGAAGAACGGGTGTTGGTGGCGCGCGGCAGCATCGCGTACTCGGCGGTCACCCAGCCCTTACCTTCGCCCTTGAGCCAGCGCGGCACGCCCTCGGTGAAGGATGCGGTGCACAGCACGCGGGTGTTGCCGAACTCGATGAGGGCGGAACCCTCAGCGTTGCGGGACCAGCCGCGGGTAATGGTGATGGGGCGCAGTTCGTTGAGGGCGCGGCCGTCTTCGCGGGTTGCAGTCATGGGTTCTCCTTGGGTCTGTCTGCGGGGTCTGTGTCTGTCTGTTGGTTCTGTGTTAGCTGGCGCGAAAGGCGTGCGCTGGGGTTGTTATACCTAGTCCAACTCAGATTTATCCTAGCCCAGCTCGGGCTTCGCCTAATCTAGCTCGGGCTTAGGGAGCGCAATCGCGGTGTTCAGTGGCGGGTCGAGCACCTCCACCACGTTCAGGGTGGACGTGACCGGGTGAGCCTCCGTCGGGCGCGGGTAGATGCGGTAGCTTGCCGCCATTTCGGCAATGCCGACCGGGCCGGAGAAGGCACTACGCGCCTCCGCGTAGGCGATGTCCGGGTCGTTCCACACGGGCAGGTGGGTCAGCAGCAGGTTACGCACGCCCGCCTCCGTGGCTGCCTCGCCGGCACGCTTGCCGGTCAGGTGAATACCGCGCAGGGCGTCATCGCGACCCTCCTGATATGCAGCCTCGCAGAGGAACAGGTCAGCGCCGCGCGCAGCCTTGACCAGGCCCTCGCACAGGTCGGTATCGCCCGAGTACGAGAACACGGTGTGACCCTCACGGTCGTTGCAGGTGATACGCAGGGCGTACGGATCCTTCGAGGGGTGAAGCACGCGGAACGGCTCCACGCGGAAGGGCCCGATCTGCACGGGCTCGCCCTCGGTCCAGGTGTGATATTCGAACTCGGTGCTCATGCCCGGATCCGGGTCCAGGCCGTGAGTCGCCGAAAGGTACTCGTTAATCGCGGCGGGACCGTACAGCGGAATGCGGCCCTTGGGCCAGCCGCGCGGATCCCACTTGACCGCCACGTGCAGACCGGACAGGTCGATGCAGTGGTCGGGGTGCAGGTGCGAAATCAGAATCGCGTCAATATCGCTCAGGTCGATATGGCGCTGGAGCATGCCGAGTGAGCCGTTGCCCATGTCCATGACGATGCGCCAGGTACGACCCGCGAAGTCCGTGGCGGTGAGCATATAGCAACTAGCCGGTGAGACGGGGCCGGGAAAGGAGCCCGTGCAACCGATAACGGTTAGACGCATGAGGTGTCGTCCTTAGGGGTGGTGCCGGAAAATTCGGTGCCCGCGGAGGTGTGTGCCGCCTCTGCAGAATCTGCCGATTCGTCGATGTTGATGTTGCGGTGTGCCGCAAGCATTTCGGGGGTGAGCGCCGCCAGCGAGCCGGTCGGGTAGCGTTCCGCCACGGAGCTGGTGTGGCGCACGTTGGTGACCTCGGGGCCGAGGAAGCGGCGCGCCAGCTGCGAGAACGTCTCAGATTCGCCGGTGGCGAGGAATTCGTGGCGCGGGTTTTCCTCGGGGACCGGGCTTTCAATGGCGTGGTTGAGCAGTTCGCGGTACACGTCCTTCGCGGTCTCATCCGCGGAGGAAACCAGGGTGACATCCTCACCCATAATGTAGGAAATCACGCCGGCCAGCAGCGGGTAGTGGGTACAACCGAGCACCAGGGTGTCCACGCCTGCGTCCTTGAGCGGCTGCAGGTACTCGCGGGCGGTCTCCAGCAGCTCGGGGCCGGAGGTAATGCCCTTCTCCACGAACTCCACGAAGCGCGGGCACGCCACCGAGTGCACCTCAAGGTTCGGGGTGATTGCGAAAGTGTCCTCGTAGGCGCGGGAGGTGACGGTCGCCTCCGTCGCGATCACGCCGATCTTGCGGTTGCGGGTTGCGGCGAGCGCACGGCGGGCGGCGGGCTGAATCACCTCAATGACGGGGATGCCGTACTGGCGGGTGTAGCGTTCGCGGGCGTCGCGGAGCACCGCTGCGGAGGCGGTGTTGCAGGCGATGACGAGCATTTTCACGCCGGAGTCGACGAGTTCGTCCATGATGCGTAGCGCATTGGCGCGTACTTCTGCGATTTTGAGGGGGCCGTAGGGGCCGTGGGCGGTGTCGCCGACGTAGATGATGCGTTCGTGAGGCAGCTGGTCCATGATGGCGCGTGCCACGGTGAGTCCGCCGACTCCGGAGTCGAAGACGCCGATGGGCGCCGCGGCGGTGGGGCCTACGGGCGCGGGGCTACCCCAGGGGGTGCGGGCACGGTAGGGATTGGTTGCGTCGATACTGTCACTCATGTTTCACCTACACTTCGTTATCGGTCGGGTACCACGTTCTATGCTAACTCGCTAAGGTTACCCATTTATTCCATAGAGCGGCTAGATGAGTCGAGAACCACCATTATGTGGTTGTATATGACAATAGTTTGAGGGGTAATTCGAAAAATTCGTTCTATTCTTGCTCGTTTGCCCCGTCAGATGCTCCGCCAGGCCTTTCTTCGTCGTCCAGTCCGTCGAGCATGGCGAGCATGAGCGAGTCCTGAACCCAGGAGACGAAGTTGTACACCACAGCCATGTACTCTTCCTGGGTCTCAATCTTGGAAGGGTCGGTGAACGCCGCAATATCTTCTGCGGTCTCTTCATCCACGATGTAGAGGCGGTCGGCGAGCACCAGGCGAATATCGCCGAGCGCGGCAGCCCAGGCACGGGCGTGCTCCTCGTTCAGACGCAGGTCGCTGGATTCAATGTCGAAAGCGAGCATGGCGAGGTTTGCGCGTTTAGTTTCTCGCAGGTCGCGTTCGGTGTAGCGGCGGTATTCGGTGGCGGCCTCGTCGTCACTGCTTGCGGCGGGCAGCAGGCGTGCTACGGCGCTGTCGGCGGGGACGGTGGGGTTTTCGGTGATGCCGACCAGCGCCTCCAGCGGGTCGACGGTGCCGCCGTCAGCGGTGGTGTCTGCCGGGCGCAGTAGGGCGCGCACGTCTTCGGCGAGTTCACGGATCAGGTCGCGTTCGGCGGGTTCGAAGGAGGCGGTGTAGCCTCCGGGGGTGCGGCGGAAGGGTCGCGCCATTAGTTTTCTACTTTCTCGAAGGTTGCCAGCAGGCCCCAGGCGTGCATTGCCTGGGTGTGTTTTTCGGCGTCTTCGCGCGAGCCGGTGAAGACGATTGCCTTGCCGTTGTTGTGCACCTGCAGCATGAGCTCTTCGGCGCGGGCGCGGGAGTAGCCAAAGTGACTGCGGAAGACGTAGGACACGTAGGTCATGAGGTTGACGGGGTCGTTCCAGACGATGACTTTCCAGGGGGTGTCTGTGGCGAGGATGTTCTCCAGTGCGGTGTCGAGGTCGGTGTCCTCGAGGGTTCCGGTGGAGAGGGTCACGGCGGTAGTGTTCATTGGTTTCCTTTGCGGCCGGTTCCCTTTGATTATACGGGCGGGTATGTGTTGCCCCTATGTTGCCCCCGTGCCGCTCCCGTGTTGCCGCTGTGTTCGCCCTATGTTCGTTCTGCGCCGCTGCGGTGTTTATTATGCAGTGCTCCCGTGCAGAGTGCTGGTAATTTGTCATACTACAGCACTTAAAGTCAAGAATACTTTATGTAGTGATTGACACGCCGACTTAAGAGGAAAAATACCCTAATCCCCCACTACAATAAACATATGGCTACTACCTCTCTTCTCACCGACCACTACGAACTGACCATGCTCCAGGCGGCACTCGCCTCCGGCGCAGCCAACCGTAAGTGCACCTTCGAAGTCTTCACCCGCCGCCTGCCCGCAGGCCGCCGCTACGGTATCCTCGCAGGCACCGGCCGATTCCTCGAAGGCCTCGCAGACTTCCGCTTCAACGACGAAGAACTCTCCTTCCTCTCCTCCCGCAACATCGTCAACAAAGAAACCCTCTCCTACCTCGAATCCTTCACCTTCAGCGGCAACATCCGCGGCTACGCAGAAGGCGAAGCATTCTTCCCCCACTCCCCCGTCATGCAGGTCGAAGGCACCTTCGCCGAAGCATGCGTCCTCGAAACCTACCTGCTGTCCATCCTGAACTTTGACTCCGCCGTGGCGAGCGCCGCCTCCCGCATGAGCGCAGCCGCAGGCAACCGACCCTGCCTCGAAATGGGTTCGCGCCGCGCCCACGAACGCGCCGCCGTCTCCGCTGCACGCGCCGCCGTTATCGCGGGCTTCGCGGGCACCTCCAACCTGGAGGCTGGTCGGCGCTACGGCCTGCACACCATCGGTACCAGCGCCCACGCCTTCACCCTGCTGCACGACAGCGAACGTGAAGCGTTCGAGGCTCAGTTGCGTTCCCTCGGTGCCCGCACCACCCTGCTCGTCGACACCTATGATGTGGACGAGGCAGTCCGCCTCGGCGTGGAACTCGCGGGCGAAGAGCTCGGCGGCGTGCGTCTGGACTCCGGCGACCTGGTCGCCACCGCGGCTCACGTGCGTGAACTGCTCGACTCGCTCGGTAACACTAACACCAAGATCACCGTCACCAGCGACCTGGACGAGTACGCTATCGCATCTCTGGCGGCAGCCCCCGTGGACTCCTACGGCGTGGGTACTAAGCTGGTCACCGGTTCCGGCGCGCCGACCTCCTCCATGGTGTACAAGGTTGTTGAGCGTGAGAACGCCGCTGGCGAAATGCAGCCGGTCGCTAAGGCATCGGCTGGCAAGGCGTCCATCGGCGGCGCCAAGCATGCGGCCCGCCGCCTCAATGGCATGGGCATTGCGACCGCCGAGGTTCTGGGCACCCACGAGGACCCGAGCCTGCTTGAGGACACCCGCCCGCTCATGGTGGACTTCGTCCGCAACGGCGAACTGCTGCCCGGCTTCACCGGCGAGGAGGGTGTGCGCCGTGCAACCGCCCGCCACGCCGCCTCCCTGGCTGAGCTTCCCGAAGCTGCCCGCCGCCTCTCGGAGGGTGAGCCGATCATTCCGACCGAGTTCATCTAAACCACCCTTCTGAGATACTGTTTTCACTCGGCGAATTTCACTCGGCGAATCAGAGTGAAAACTCATTCCTACTTGTAAAGGACAGACATGTCTAAGGCACTGATTATTGTTGACGTGCAGAACGATTTCTGCGCCGGCGGCACCCTCGCCACCGAGCGCGGTGCGGACGTTGCCGCGCTGATTAGCGAATACGTGGAGAACAACCACCACCGCTACGATGCGATTGTTGCCACCCAGGACTGGCACATCGAGCCGGGTTCACACTTCTCCGACACCCCCGACTATGTTGACTCCTGGCCGGTGCACTGCGTCGCCAAGAGCGAAGGCGCGCAGATTCACGAGAACCTGGACACCGACTACATTGAGGCGTACTTCCGTAAGGGCCGCTTCGAGGCAGCGTACTCGGGTTTTGAGGGTCTTCTGGCACCCGAGGATGAGGTCGCAACCGGCGAGCACGAGCCCGGTGTGGATGCGTCCGAGGACGGCCCGCAGACTCCCCTGTCGGAGTGGCTGGATGAGCGCGGTATCGAGTTCGTCGATGTTGTTGGTATCGCCACCGATTATTGCGTGGCGGCAACCGCTCGCGATGCGGTCGATGCAGGCTACGAGACTCGCGTACTGCTTGACCTGACCGCCCCCGTGCACGAGGACAAGCTTGACGACATGGTTGCCGAGCTTGAAGGTGAGGGCATTGAGGTGGTTGAGGTTCTCTAACCTCGACCTTGAATATGCAGAGGCGGGGAGCCTGGGATGTACTATCGGATGTACTATCCCGGGCTCCCCGCCTCTTACTGTGCCGACAACTTAGCGCGCCGATAATTTAGTGTGCCGATGACTTAGCCTGCCCGCGACTCATCGAGCGATACAATCCGAGTAGCCACAGCACGAGTAGCCGCGGCTACTTAGTCAGCTGAGCCGCTTACTTGAAGCGAACCTCCGCCATGCCGTTCACGCGCACGTTCGGGCCAGCCGGCGCCTCCTTAGTGCCAACAATCGCGCCGTTGCGCACGCTCGGCGCCAGGTAAGATCCGCCAGCACCACCGGCGCCACCCTGCTGAACGTAGCCGACCGCGCGGCGCGGGTTCTTCGGGTTGTTGCACCACTGCTGCGAGATGATGATTGCCGAAACCGCGTTCGCCACGCCCGAGCCGCCACCACCGTAGCCGGCGCCGCCGCCAGCAGACACCACGGTCTGGTAACCGAAGAAGTTCTTGCTGATGGTGATGCTGGTGGTTCGTGCGGTTGCGGTGCCGGTCAGGTTCTTCGGGTCGTTCTTGTCGTACTGGTAGGCGTACGCGCCCACGCCGTCCGCACCGTTCGCATTGAAGCCGTTACCGCCGGTTGCACCCGGAGTGCTGGTGCTGTGGATGACCTGCTTGTTCTGGGAGCCGAAGCCGACCAGACCGTGGTCACCGGTGGGCAAGGTGTCTGCGATAGCGCCCATGCCGCCTCGACCGCCGGAGCCACCCGTGCCAGGGGTTGCAATAATCTGCAGGTTCGCCTCGACGCTGTAGGCGTCGCTTGCGGCAGCACCTTCATAGCCCATGGCGGCTTCTGCATTGCCGCCGGAGCCGCCGCGCACCCATTCCAGGCCGCAGACCGGGCTGATGGCGTAGCTGGAGCCGGGCAGCGGTGCGGTGGAGCTGGAGTTACGCACGTGTCCACCGCCGCCACCTGCAGCGATAGCAACCACGGTGCCGTTGACCAGCAGTGCGGAGGAGCCGCCACCGGATGCGGCGTAAATGCTGCGCTTGAAGTGGGTGTGGGGTGCGCCATCGCCAGCGGTGGGGTTGCCGTAGGTGCGGGGGTTTGCCGCGTCGATAATAGCCTTCGGACCTGCGGGAACAGTGACCTGAGCGGCGGAGGAGCCGCCCTTGCCGTAGCCTTCGCCGCCGGTTGCGGGCTTGGATTCGTTCCAGCTTGCGCCGTTGCGGGTGACGCGCTCAAGCACGCCGATACCGCCGGCTGCCGCCACGATTTCTACGGTTGCGCCGGGGGTGACGCTGACGGTGCCGGTGACCTTGGCGCCGCATCCGCCCCGACTGCGTGCCATGACGGTGCCGCCCGCGCCGCCGGTGAGGGTGAAGCTGAGTTCACGTACGCCCGCCGGGACGGTGAAGGTTTTGACGGTCTTGCGGCCGTTTGCCTGTCCCTTGATGGTGTGGGAGGTGCCGGTTTGTGCGCCATTGGCGGCGTATGCGGGTACGGCGGCGGAGGCTGCGATGATGGGCAGTGCCCATGCTGCGCCAGTGAGGATGGTGCGGCGGGTGGGGTGTGCGTTGTGCGGCATGAGGTTTTCTTTCATGAGGGTTGAGGGAGGTAAATAATTTACACCTTTGTGCACTGAGTGCAATATTCATTTTCTAGAGTATAGACACCGAAAAACATTCTCAACTCACCACACTATGACCTCGCTCAACCCGGCCTTTCTCAGACATAGCGAAGGCCCGCAGACACCGAAGTGTCTGCGGGCCTTCAGATTGGCGCATTACTTCCAATCTTTTCCTCAAAGCCATTGGTTTCACCGTTGAGACTCAACGAGACATCACTCAATGGCATTCTCCGTGAGTGGCCAAAATACACCAAGAGACCACTCGCCAGAGAAGCACACAGTCCTCATGCCAGATACGTGCGGAGGCACCTCTGGAGGGACTAAAACTTAGGGACCGACCCTCCCGCTCCTGAGGAAAATACAGGAGCAGGAGAACCGGAGGGGCTAATGCTTAGCCCACCGAGTAACCAGATAGGGCCACTCGGGTATGCACGCTATTAGACGCGCTCGCAAAGGGTAATCTTCACGTAACCGGGGTTACGAACGCCAGACTCCTTTGCACCGTTGTTAGCGGAGGTAATAGCACCGCCAGCAACAGCGGGAGCAATGTAGGAGCCACCTGCACCACCGGAGCCCGCCTGAAGCAACGCACCGACGTTCTGGCGGACACCACCGGTAGAAGCAGAGTTACCGTTCCACTTCTCGCTGCTCAGAATCGAGGAGAGTGCACGAACAGCACCGGAGCCACCGCCACCGTAGCCTGCGCCACCACCTGCGGAGACAACACCCTGGTAGCCATTGAAGCTCTTCTTTGCGGCATCTACAGAGAGCTGGTTACCGGTGTTGCTGGTACCCGAAGGGTTAGTAACGGGAACAGTCTCGCGCGGCTCATCGGGGTTGTTATCCAGCTGGTAGGAGTATGCAGAGACACCGTCTGCACCCTTACCGTCGAAGCCGTTGCCACCGGTGTCACCGGCGGTGGAGGAGCTGAAAATCTCCTGCTTGTTCTGGCTCGTGAAGCCCATAACACCGAAGACGTTAGCCAGAGCGTACAGGCGAGGCTTCTCACCACCGGCACCACCGGTGCCGTTTCCGCCACCGCCACCACCAGCAACAGTCATTGCGGAGGTGGGAGTACGCTTACCGGATGCATCCTTCAGGTGGGTGTACCAGGAGACAGAGGTCTCTGCAGTGTCACCGACAGCAGCGGATGCGCTTGCACCTGCAGGCAGAACAGAAACATTCGAAGGGTCATCCAGCTTAATAGTGCCGGTGTCCTTTGCCTTGGGGTTGAAGTACTTCGACTTGGTGTCGAGGATGTTGTTGGTAGCCGGCTGGGTACGGATGCCCGCACCGCCACCGCCGCCTGCAACTGCAATCGGAGTGCCGTCGATGATCAGAGCGGAAGAACCACCACCGGAGCCACCGTGGACGTAACGCTTCATGTCAGAGCCAGAGGGCCACTTAGCGTCAACGCGAGCCTGTACGTCAGACGGAACGGTGAAGGTGTTCACGTCACCACCATTACCGTAACCCTGACCACCGGTTGCAGGACGGGTACCCCAAATCTTGTAACGCTTTTCTGCCGGAGTCTCAGGATCGTTCTCCGCACCATCCACGCGCTCCAGGTAAGCTACACCACCGGCAGCTGCGACCAGCTCGATAACCTGGCCTTCCCTGACGGGGATTTCACCTACAACGAGAGCACCGGAACCACCAGCAATAGACGAAGAACCGCCACCTGCACCACCGGCAACCTCGAAGCGAATCTTGTCAACCTTGGCGGGAACGGTGAACTTCTGAGTGTTCTTAGCGCCGGAAGGCTGGCCAGAGATGTTGAACTTGGGAGCAGATGCGTACGCGCACTCAGTAGAGGATGCGAAAGCGGGAACCGCAGCGGAAGCTGCGACAACCGGAGCAGCCCATGCTGCGCCAGCTACAACCTTGCGGCGAGAAATGTTAGTAGACATGTATGTCCTTCGAGAGTGATATCTTGGGCACTCACTCTCGCCAAGAACGCGGCCGATAAATCCACGCAGGGCAGAACGCACACACAAAAAGTGAAGACAGCGCACAGAAGAGAGTGAATGCATGATGTTTCTATACAAGCGTCAGCTCCCTGCACACCCAGAAGATCAAAAACACATAGGTCAGCTTCAAAAGCACAGGGAAACCCAACACTTGGAGAAAGCATACCCCCCCCCGTATTAAATTTTCAAGCGAAAAACGCACATAATCTTCCATAAACCCACTTTGACATGCAGTGTTCAATCAGTACTTGAACTTTTATTCGCACACATTTCTCCCCTAAATCCCTCTGATGCATCTCCTATAAACAACCTTCAGGCGATGTTTTTCTCAAATTAGGGGCAAAAACCAACATTAAGTTTTTTAAGAACCACCTATTCCCACTATCTAGCCGACTTATTTCTCCGCGTATGTGCTTTTAAGCACCTGAAAAAACCTTCAGGTAAAAATCACTCAAAGAGGTACAGCTTTCCTCCATATGTCTCCACACGCAAGAAGCCCCGCGAGCGCACACACTCGCGGGGCTTTTCTCTACGTTCTATCCACGTTCTAGCGTCGGCCCACGAACCAGTCCGACAGCTTATCGATACGCGCCTGAATCTGCTCTGCAGAAGCTTGCGCGACCGCCGGGCCGCCACAAATCTTACGCAGCTCATTATGAATCACGCCGTGCGGTTGGCCCGAACGAATCGACCACGCCGCCACGTTCTTCGCCAGCTTATTGCGTAGCTCCTTCAACTGGCGGTGATCCACCGCCGAAGGCGCCGCAGTCGCCGGGCGGCGTGCCGCGTGCTCACGCTGATGCGCTCGCAACAGCGTACCGACCTGTTCGGCATCCAGCAGGCCCGGAATACCCAGGAAGTCCTGCTCCTCCTCACTACCCACGGCAAGGTTGCCGGAGGCGAACTCGGCGCCGTCGAACAGCACACCGTGGAAGGACGCCTCGGAGCCGAGCGCCTCGAACTTGCCGCGTGCCAGCTGCTCGGAGGCGCGCTCCTCGCGGTTTGCTTCTTCGAGCAGGTGGTCGTCCAGGCCCTCGACCATGGGGTCGATTTCCTGGGGTGCGCCGCGGTCGAGGGCGTGGTCACGTTCTACTTCCATGTCGTTGGCGAGCATCATCAGCTGCGGCACGGACGGCAGGAACACGGAGGCGGTTTCGCCACGCTTGCGGGCACGCACGAAACGGCCAATCGCCTGGGCGAAGAATAGCGGGGTGCTGGTACTGGTGGCGTACACGCCCACGGCGAGGCGGGGCACGTCCACGCCTTCGGACACCATGCGCACGGCGACCATCCAGCGCTGCGTGCCTTCACGGAATTCGTCGATTTTTGCCGAGGCTTCACGATCGTCAGAGAGGATCACGGCGGGGTATTCGCCGGTAATTTTTTGAAGCTGCTCGGCGTAGGCTTTAGCATCCGCATGGTCGGTGGCGATGACGAGCGCACCGGCGTCGGGCACGGTGCGGCGCACCTCGGTCAGGCGCTTGTCGGCCGCCGCGAGCACGGTCGGGATCCATTCGCCGTTGGGGTCGAGGGCGGTTCGCCACGCCTGGGAGGTGATGTCCTTGGTGAAGCCTTCGCCGAGGTTTGCCGCCATTTCCTCACCGGCGGAGGTGCGCCAACGCATCTGGCCCGAGTAGGCCATGAAGATGACCGGGCGCACCACGTGGTCCTTCAGCGCGGGGCCGTAACCGTAGGAGTAATCTGCCTTGGAGCGGCGGATACCGTCATTGTCGACCTCGTAGGTGACGAACGGAATCGGGGATGTATCCGAACGGAACGGGGTACCGGTCAGCGCCACGCGGCGGGTTGCGTCGTCGAACGCTTCACGCAGGCCGTCGCCCCAGGACAGCGAATCGCCTGCGTGGTGAATCTCGTCAAAAATCACGAGGGTTTTCGTCGCCTCGGTGTTGCGGGCGTGCAGCTGCGGCTTATTTGCCACCTGCGCGTAGGTCAGCGCCACGCCCTTGTAGTGGCGACTGATGGTCACGTCCGCGTTCTTGAAGTTCGGGTCAATAGGAATACCGACCTTCGCGGCGGCGTCTGCCCACTGTTTTTTCAGGTGGTCGGTCGGCGCCACGACAATGAGCTGGCGGACCGTGCCGCGGTTGAATAGTTCCTTGGCGAGGGTGAGCGCGAAGGTGGTTTTACCCGCGCCGGGGGTTGCGACTGCCATGAAGTCGCGGGGGTTGGTTTCGAAGTACTTCTGCATGGCTTCTGCCTGCCAGGCGCGCAGGCTGACGGAAGTGCCCCAGGGGGCGCGGTCGGGGTATGCCGGGGAGAGCTTCGGCTTCACCATACTGTCGAATAGTGTGGGTTCCTCTGCGGGTGCGCTCATTCTCTCCTTCTTCCTCATCTGCCTCTGCTGGTTCCTTCCGCCGACTCAGCGTAGGCGCTTCTGCCTCGTTTGGAGGTGGTGGGCGTCTGGCGTGCAAGGCGCACTGATGTTCCTAACGCTCTGGTATTCCTAGCGCTCTGGTATTCCTGGCGTTCTGGCGGTCCGGGCACAGCGAGGTTAAATTCTAGCACCACATCCGCGGGTTGGGCCGGGCTGTGGTGCAAGAATTTGGTGCTAGTCAGCAAAGTCTCATGGGCGGTGTCGGGCCGTTGAGTCTCGCCGCTACGTGTTATTCAGGTGTAGTTATTTCAGGCCTCTTGCCTGAGGCGTCTTGCCTGAGGCGTCTTGCCTGAGGCGTCTTGCCTGGCGCATATTATTCGCCGGAGCCGTTGTCGCCGTCGTTGCCGGGTGCGAGGCCTTCGTAGATTTCCTTGCACTGGGGGCAGACCGGGAACTTCTGCGGGTCACGGCCGGGTACCCACATTTTGCCGCAGAGGGCGCGTACGGGTTCACCGGTCAGCGCCGATTCGAGAATCTTTTCCTTGCGTACGTAGTGGGAGAAGCGCTCGTGGTCGCCGGGCTCAGAAAGCTGGGTTTCTTCGCGTTCGAGCAGGGCGGTGCCGCCTGCGGTTCCGGGGCCAAAGGGGTCTTCGATGCCTTCGATCGAGCTCATGTTTCTCCTTGATGATGAGGTGGGATACATAGGGTGAGGGG
>ERZ773018.321-NODE-321-length-30507-cov-11.847531_pt1 | contig 30507 bp, 20 predicted proteins | sample MGYA00580840_ERZ773018 | MGnify/ENA primary metagenome ERZ773018 (study PRJEB29015, sample SAMEA2738125) | human oral metagenome | biome: human oral; feature: human-associated habitat; material: saliva | place: China | collected 2256 ... | reverse complement strand
TTGACGCTATGCGTCAACACTGCCCTGCCAAAAGACTAACCCCGATGGGGTTATTTGTGAATGGAAGAAAGACAGCAATCTTTATGGCCTAAGACAACTAAATCGAAAAAGACCCGACGCGTACAAAAAAACGAGGATGCGTCATTTTGACACATCCTCGTTTCGAGGTCTATGGTTGGGATGGGAGCAAGCGTTTCTTACAAGGAATAGATTTCGAGCAACTGATTGTATTCGTCCGCTACGAAGTCTGTTGAAATCGTTTACAAAGCCGTGCTCTTCTCTTGCGGTAATTTTACCTGCTCAAGTTCCTTATAGTACTCCCGTGCACCCCCACTGCTTCAAGTCGATAAGAACGGCAGGAGCAAAACGTGGCTGCAATACCCAAACGCTTTATGGATTGAATCCTTTATTACTTAAAGATCTTATTAGCCTCAGTGTAAGTAACCTTAACTTCTATTTCTCGGTTGTCAACTGCAGAACGAAGCGTATAGCCGATAGGGGCTGCAGAATGAACTAAGTCGGCCGGGCTGGGCGCTTTAAGGAAGTTGAAAAAGTCTTCATAACTCGTAACCTTGACAGCCTCACTTAAAGGACCACCGTATACCAGCACTTTTACTTTGTTCTCTTTAAAGAGTTTCTTCACGCCATATTCAGAAGAAGCTCCTGCACCAACGTTTATTTTGGGCAAAACTAAATTAACTTCAGCATTAAACTTCTTCTCAATACTTTCTGCGCTTTCGTCTGTCTCAATAAGCAGGTTAGCCACGCGGCCATAATCTACACTGCTAACGTATACCGGCTCATATTCTCCTGGTTTAACAAATGTACCCCAGTCTTCAAAAGTAATAGGATCGACACTAATGTTATAAAAACGTTGACGCACTTTAAGTAAAACATATTTCTTGGCATGACTATTATTCTTACTCCAAGAATACTTAAACTCGCCACCGAGTAAATTTTTCAATATACCAAACTTTACGTGCGTACGGAAAGTCTTATTACAACTTTCTTCAGTAGTAAGCTCATGCGCGATAAAAGAGCAAGAAGCCTCAACATTCTTATAATCGATACGATCTTTGTTCTTATTAACGAGGTCGTTTATGTGCTGACGAACCTCACTCATTCGAGGCAATGTTTTCGTATACACATTGAGATCTTTACCTTTCAATGACATAGACAGCGTAATTTCCTTCGGATCTTTAATGACGAGCGGAGAATAGCCAATTTCCAACAAATCGCCACCACGCAACACACTACCCGGAAAGATCTGAGGATTATTCTGAATAAGCTCAACAGGAGTGAGTGATTCTTGCTTTCTTACGACCTGGATAAATTCGCGCTTGTCGCCCTGCACATTATCAGTCGGGGTTTCACTTTCTACGACGTCTTTGAGTGTTTTAAACTCTACACGCTTCATATCAGTCTGATTGGGAGCGTCGGGCGTTTCGTTGTTGTTACAACTTGCAGCTACAAGGCCCAAGAACAGAGCGCAGGCTGCATTACCAAATAATTTCATACTTTTCATTGTTTTGTTTGGTTAAGTTATACTTAATATTTATCGTTTTTCTAACTTTAAATTCTTGAATTGGAATGATGTTGGTGTCGGGTTATCTGCCGAAGTAATGGTTAAAACAAAGTTGGAGACAACAAGATTCTTAACTTCCGGCCTTCCTCCGTGTTGTTCTTTGTCTTCATAAAAATACTGAGGAACATTGCCTTGGAATGTGCCATTAAACACTTTACCATCATAGAAGATCTTATAAGTATAAGAACGCTCATTAGAAGATAACCCGGAATTATTAAACAATTGGTCTGTATTAAATTCGCCACATCTTACTTTGAAATAGAAATTGTTTCGATAGTGTCTCCTCGTACGAGGCTTATAACTATATTCTTCGAACCATAGTTCTACGCGTAAGACATTAAACAGTACAGGTTGATGCGTAATCTTGCCCTTGGGTTTCCCATCTACGCGACGTTGGATTTTCAGATCGTGGATAAACGTTCCATCTGACATCGTTATATATTTAATTTGATAGAGGCCGCTAGAGGGCAGTACGTAAGGAAACTCGTTGATCGTCTCCCATTCCTTCACTGAATCTCCATCTTCAACCTTACCAATCATAAGCTTAAAGTCTTGATTGATTCGTCGATGATAGTCTGCAGAACCAGCTCCTTCAAAGTCCAACGTATAAGTAGTATTCTTAGGTGCTTTGGTATCAACAATTCTAAAGTCATAATAGATTGTATCGCCCAATAAGAGCCCATTAAGGTCTTGATCGGTATGCACACCTGAAGCAGGCGTAAGCCGCACAATGACAGAGTCGCTACTTGTACTCGCACTTGGATCAGAATCGTCAGGAATGTCTTCGCCTTTATTGCTGCAGGCGGTTAAGCTGATCATCAATCCGCACATCAGCAGAAAGAATGAAAGGCCTGAATTGTAAAACTTCTTCATATTTTATGCTTTGGAATTCTTTTTTTTAATCAAGCTGTCATCTCTTCGCATAGGAAGATTTTTATACTGAAAATAGACCGGTGATGAATCTTCAGCCTTAACTTCAACAACAAGCTCTGTTATGATCTTATTCTCAATATCTGGTCCCTTCTTACTATCATAGTTTATAGGGTCAAAATACACCACCTCGAGAACACCTGGCTTAAAGGAATTACGAAATTCATGACCATTATAAATAATCTTATAAGTAAATGAACGCCCTTTAGGCTCAAACAATCTATCTGTCGCAAAGTCGCCGCACTTTATTTTTACGCCTACGACGAATAACGACAGACCAGGAAATGAGTCACGAAGTGCATAAATTAAATCTATATCCAACACATTAAAGACCACAGAGAAATTTGTAACCTTTCTGCTCGGCTTATTATTTACATAGCGGCAGAGTTTGAATTCGTGGATAAACGTACCATCTGACTTAGCCACGTACATCAAGCGATAGCGCCCCTTTGACGGCAAGGTATAGGGAAACTCAGTAATCTGCTGCCAATCATTTGTAGAGCCATCGTCAGCTATTTTAGAGATGTGGAGCGTAAAATCTTTATTGAAGCGCCGATGGTTGTACGTACTACCTACTCCATCAAGATCAAGCGTATAAGTTGCCGACTTAGGAGCTTTGGGATCGTCTATCGTCAAGTTATAATAGATGGAGTCGCCAACTTTCAAGCCGTTCACGTCTTGACCGATGTGTGCACCCGTAGCTTGCGAAATGGTCGCTAAAATTGTATCGCCGCTTTGCTGCGGTTCTTCGGGCATATCCTCGCTCCCATCGTGGCTGCAAGCCGTCAAACTCACGGTCAAGCCGCACAATAGTAGGGCTACTGAAAATATAGATTTGTAAAGCTTCTTCATTTGTTGCTCTTTTGAGTTGCTAAGTTTTTTGTTATGGTGTTTTTGTGCGTATTTATGCTATACTCTTCTCCAATTAACCACTTTTCGCATCTTTAGATTCTTGTATTGGAAATGAACAGGCGTCGCTTCACTCGAAGGCTTAATGGTAATAACAAGTTCTGAAACATACTTATCATTTAAATACGGCCTTATATCGTATACATAATTTTCGCCATATTTAAAAAACACCTGGTTATCACCGGGTTCAAATGAATTACTATACTCTTTCCCATCATAAATGAGTCTATAAGCATAGGAACTGCCATTCGACTTTTCAAGTAGCTTATCTGTCGCAAAATCGCCACCCTTTATACTTATACCGAGAGAATACCACACATTATAACATATATTACCAACTTGCGAGATGTCGAGGTTATAAACAAGATCCACATCCAAGACATTAAATACAACAGAAAAGTTTGTAACCTTGCTATTAGGCTTATTATTTATTTTCCGTTGAAGTTTGAATTCGTGAATAAATGTACCATCCGACTTAGCCACGTACATCAAGCGATAGCGCCCCTTTGACGGCAAAGTATAGGGAAATTCCGTTATCTGATGCCAATCATTTGTCGAGCCGTCGTCAGCTATTTTAGAGATGTGGAGCGTAAAATCTTTATTGAAGCGCCTATGATTCTTTGTACTACCTACGCCATCTAGATCAAGCGTATAAGTTGCCGACTTAGATCCTTTGGGATCGTCTATCGTCAAGTTATAATAGATGGAATCACCAATTTTCAAGCCGTTCACGTCTTGACCGATGTGTGTACCCGTAGCTTGCGAAATGGTCGCTAAAATTGTATCGCCGCTTTTCTGCGGTTCTTCGGGCATATCCTCGCCCCCATTGTGACTGCAAGCCGCTAAGCTCAGACTCAAACCGCATAGAAATAGGACTGCGGGCAATATAGAATTGTAAAACTTCTTCATATATCTCTCTTCAAAAATCCCAACCCAATCTGCTCACCACAAGGACAAGCAGAGATGGATTATTTGGGCGCGAAAGTAAGCAAAAGCCTTTGCGCCGTCAAAAGCGTATTTACAGATATAGACAATTAGAAAAGATTCTATCGTGATTCAAACTATCTTAAATCATCAGTAAAATATTCAGCGTTCTGACTCATTTTAAAATATTATGCACGTAAAAACCGCACTACTCAAATAAAATAAGGAAAAGGCAGAGCTTAATTGCCGGACATTTGAAGACCGAAAAACAATCTGCTTAAGCTACTTTAAGCGTATTTAGTTTTTACCATAGCGATGGAAACGGCCGTTTAAGGTCTTTTTGTTTTTATCAGCGATGACGCTTGTCGCTGTAAACATTGCAGCAAAAGCCTCTGCTACAATTTTCAATTGAGGCCTCCTGACGGGCATTGCACACGCGATGCAGAAAAACGATGAAGGGGAAGAGAAAAGCAGATTAGGAGGAGAGACTATTTATTTATGAATACCCCTACTCCCATTCACCTACGGGCAGTCAAGGTAAGTCTGCATAAAAAGCAGGAGGGACTGCCGGGCCGGATATGACACAGCAATCCCTACTGATGAGTTGATATCGACAAAGCCGATGCAGCGCTACGTTGAGGCAGCGCGCAAGGCCTCAGCCGTTTCTTCTAATTCTTTATACCAGGCTTCACCAAAACGGCGAATCAAAGGCGCTTTTAGGAAGCGATAGATCGGCAAATGCAGTTCCTGCCCTTTACGGCGCGCAGGATCGCAGACGCTCCAGCGGTGATAATTGAGTCCTACGTAACCATTACTCAATCGCTTTTCGCGAATGGGATACAAGGCACAAGAGATGGGTTTGCACCAATCCGTATGCTGTTCGCGATAAGCACGCTCGGCAGCGCAGAGGCAGCAACCGGCTTCGTAGTAAGTGAAGACGCAATCTTGCCCATTTACGATGCTCGTCACCAAATCGCCCTCGATGTCAACATAGGCTACGCCTTGATCAGCAATGACTTTGCGCGCCTCAGCCGATAAGTCGCCCTCAACAATCGGCAAAACGCGCTCCAATTGTGCGGCTTCATCGAGCGTAAGCGGCGCCCCACTCTCGCCATCGACACAGCATTGGCCGTGGCAGGCAGAAAGATCGCAACAGAAATGTTCCGTGACGATTTCAGTAGACAATAAGACTTTGCCTACTTGCAAAATGGGTATTTCTCGACGAGAAGTGTGCATCTTATACTAATATGTCGTGTGGAAAAGCAGCATCTCTTTACCAATTGATAGGTTCCAAGCCGTGAGCGCGCAGATAATCATTGCAGAGGGTAAAATGATGGTTGCCAAAGAAGCCGCGGTAGGCGGAAAGTGGCGATGGGTGAGCCGAGCGCAAAATAAGGTGGCGCGAAGCATCGATGAGGGCGGCTTTTTGCCCCGCATAACTACCCCATAAGAGAAAAACAAGGTGCTCTCGACTAGCGCTAAGCCGACGTATGACGGCGTCAGTAAAGGTTTCCCATCCATGACCTTGATGACTGCCGGCGACGTGGGCGCGCACGGTCAGTGTGGCATTGAGCAAGAGGACGCCTTGGGCAGCCCAACGGCGCAAGCTCCCACTCTCGGGAATGGCATGGCCAACATCGGCTTGTATTTCCTTAAATATATTGCGTAAGGAAGGGGGAAAGGGGACGCCATCGCGCACGCTAAAACAGAGGCCTTCAGCTTGGCCGGGTTCGTGGTAGGGGTCTTGGCCCAGAAGTACGACGCGAACGCGATCGAAAGGGCACAAGTCGAAAGCATTAAAGATCTGCGACCCCGGCGGATAGCAAGGGCCGGATTGATACTCGGCTCGCACGAAATCGGTAAGTTGCGCAAAATATGGGCTAACAAACTCGTCGGCTAAGCAGGCTTTCCATCCGGACTCTATCTGTACTCCCATTGGGCAGTTTATTCTAAATAGGTGTAACCGTAAAGGCCTGCGCGGTAATTGCTGATAAACTCTTTGCCCTCTTCGATGGTGATGCGGCCTTCGCCCACGGCCTTATGGACCCAGGATTCGAGACGGCGCACTAGGCTCTTGGGGTCGTATTGGACGTACTCCAAAACGTCGGCCACGGTTTCGCCATCGATGGTCTTATCAATCGTATATCCTTCGGCATTTACCGAGATGTGGATGGCGTTAGTATCGCCAAAGAGGTTGTGCATATTGCCCAAGATTTCTTGATATGCCCCAACAAGGAATACACCGATATAATAGTGTTCGCCTTGCCGCACATCGTGGAACGGGATGTAGCTCGTCTGGTGGCCGTTGTTGACATAGCCGATGATTTTTCCGTCGCTATCGCAGGTAATGTCTTGAATCGTGGCTGATTGCGTAGGCCGCTCGTCGAGATGGGCAATAGGCATAATAGGGAAAATCTGATCGATGGCCCAAGAATCGGGGAGCGACTGGAAGAGCGAGAAGTTGCAGAAATATTTATCTGCCATACGCTTGTCGATGTCGCGTAGCTCGTCGGGCACGTGTTTTTGGTGGTGAACCATTGCACTGACTTCGTGCGTAACGCTCCAATAGAGAGCTTCAATTTGTGCACGCGTCTTGAGGTCAAGCATACCCATACGGAATAAATCGAGGGCTTCTTCGCGGATGTCTTCGGCGTCGTGCCAGTCTTCAAGCATTGAGCGCGGCGAAGTCTTATCCCAAATCTCACTCAAATCTTTTACGAGTTGGTGATCGTCGGGAGAGGGTTCAAAATCTTCGGGCATTCGGGCGGGGCGCACGCTTTCCAAGACGTCGAGAATCAAGACGGAATGATGTGCGGTCAGCGATCGGCCGCCTTCGGTTATGAGGTTCGGATGGGGAATGTTGTTCTTGTTGGCCGCATCTACGAAAGTGTAGACGCAGTCGTTGACATATTCTTGTATAGAATAGTTGACGCTGCTCTCAGAGTTGGATGAGCGCGTCCCATCATAGTCTACACCTAAACCGCCGCCGCAATCGACAAATTGTATATCGAAGCCCAGCGAGCGCAACTGTACGTAAAATTGTGCCGCCTCGCGCAAAGCGGTGGAGATTCTGCGAATTTTAGTAATCTGACTGCCGATGTGGAAATGGATAAGTTTGAGGCAGTCGCGCATATTCATTTCGTCGAGCATCTGCAAAGCCTTCAAAAGTTCACTGGAATTGAGGCCAAACTTTGAAGCATCGCCGCCGCTTTCCTCCCACTTACCTGCGCCGCTGGAAGCAAGCTTGATGCGAATACCTAAATTAGGACGAACGCCAAGCTTCTCGGCAGTGCGGGCAATAATAGCCAACTCCGGCAACTTTTCAATCACAAGAAAGACGCGCTTACCCATCTTTTGCGCCAACAGCGCCAACTCAATGAAGTTTTGATCCTTGTGGCCGTTGCAAATAATCGGGCTGTCGCTATCCATATTCGTGGCAATCACGGCGTGAAGTTCAGGCTTAGAGCCGGCTTCGAGGCCCAAATTGTAACGCTTTCCGTGACTAATGATTTCCTCAACAACCGGACGCATCTGATTTACCTTAATCGGGTAAATTATAAAGTGCTCTGCTTGAAAATTATACTCTTTTGCGGCGTTGTTAAAGCACTGTGCAGTCTTCTCAATGCGGTTATCCAAGATATCCGGAAAGCGCAAGAGCATCGGCGTCGTGATGTCCTGCTTCGCAAGCTCCTCTACGACGTCCTGCAAGTCAACCTTTATACTATCCTTACGCGGAGATACGTAGACGTGACCTTGCTCGTTTATACCAAAGTAACTGACACCCCAACCCTTTATTCCGTAGAGTTCCTCGGAATCATCAATTTTCCATTTCTTCATTGCCTACAATCGGTGTAGATATTTGCTTTTAGCTTGTTGTTTATGCGTTTGGCGGCTGTGCCGGCACGTATTCGTGCGGCGCGGCTGCAATTTTCTATCAGCCATTCAAGCCGGCGACACTTTCTGTCGCGGCCAGGCGTTGCCGGATCTCGTTTACGACGTAATTAATCTTGCTAAAACTGTCTAAGACGTCTATATTAATAATGTGTCGCGCCTGTTCGTAAAAGGGCGAACGCTGTTCTAATTGCGCGGCGATGTACGATTCGAGTTCTTCGGGCGACTTCCCCTCCAGCAAAGGTCGGCGTCCGCGACTCATCTTCACGTGATCGCACAACGTGCGCGGAGAGGCCTTCAAGTAGATCGTTTCTGCTACCTCGTTCATAAAGTCCATGTTCTCCATAAAGCAAGGCGTGCCGCCCCCACAACTGAGAACAATGTCTTCAAAGGCTGCAACTTCGCGCAGCATACGCGATTCTATGTCGCGAAAGTATGCTTCTCCCTCATCCTCGAACATCGCTGTGATCTTCTTATGGTAACGTTCTTCGATATACCAATCGAGATCATAGAAGCGACGTCCTATTGCCTTCGCCAAATCGCGACCTATGATGGTCTTTCCGGCGCACATATAGCCGATGAGAGCAATACTCTTACTCATACAGACGTCTTTCTGATCAAGTCTTTTTGGTGGTTCGCCGACGCGATGGCCGCGCCGGTTTCTTATTTTCTTCTGCGATAATCTTACGACACTCTTCCAGCGTCAATTCGGCGGCGCGCTCAGCCACGGCTTTCGGCAAGCGATAATTTTTCTTTTGGAAGGCGATATATGGGCCAAAGCGTCCTTTAAGTACCTCCAAGTCCGGTTCCTCTTCAAACGACTTTATGTGTCGCTCAGCCTCTTCTTTGCGCTTTTCGACAATCAATGTTTCCGCTTCCTCCAGCGTGATCGTCATCGGGTCTTGATCTTTAGGAATGGAAACATACTTTTTCTCGTGCATCACATAAGGTCCGAAGCGCCCCACGTTGATTACGACCGCCGATCCCTCAAAATCGCCCAGCGTGCGCGGCAGTTTGAATAAGTCCAAAGCCTCTTCGAGCGTAATTGTCTCAATACTTTGCCCCGGTTTAAGGCGTGCGAAGCGCGGTTTTTCCGCTTCTCCCGCTGCGCCGAGTTGAGCCATCGGCCCGAAGCGCCCTATTTTGACGCAGATGGGCTGTCCTGTAGCCGGATCAGTGCCAAGTTCTCGTTCGCCGGCCTTATGCGATGTTTTTTCCTGCAAGATTTTTTCTACCTGCGGATCGAAATGACCATAGAAGCGTCGCAGCAATTCCTGCCAATCCTCGTTTCCTTCGGCCACTTGGTCAAAGTCCTTCTCGACTTTCGCCGTGAAATTATAATCCATAATCTCCGGAAACGCGTGCAAGAGAAAGTCGTTGACGACGAGGCCCACATCCGTCGGGAACAACTTATTCTTCTCCGCGCCGTAAGTCTCCGTTTTAGTCGTGTCCGACAGTTTTTCGCCGCGCAAAGCGAGCACATTATATTTACGTTTGCTTCCCGGCCGATCCTCCTTTACCACATATTCGCGCTGCTGTATGGTTGAGATCGTAGGCGCATAGGTCGACGGGCGTCCGATGCCCAATTCTTCAAGCTTATGCACCAGCGACGCCTCATTATAGCGGGCCGGATGCTGCGTAAAGCGCTCTGTGGCCGTTATTTCTGTGCGCTGCAGCGTAGCCCCTTTCTCTATTGGGGGCAGCAGGCCGCTCTCTGTGCGCTCTTCATCCTCATTGCTGCTTTCGCGATATACTTTTAAGAAACCGTCAAACTTAACGACTTCGCCCGTGGCAATAAATGGTTCTGCCAGGCCCGTGCCGGCGATTTCGATCGTCGTTCGTTCGAGTTCCGCGTCAGCCATTTGGCAGGCGATAGTCCGTTTCCAGATCAATTCATACAGACGTTGTGCTTGTTTTGTTCCGCCTATTTCCCGCGCCGTCATATCCGTCGGCCGAATAGCTTCGTGTGCCTCCTGCGCACCGAGCGCATTCGTATGATACTGTCGGCTTTTGTGGTAGCCTTGCCCCATCGACGCGTTGATAACTTCCTTGCAAGCCGACAGGCAAAGGCCCGACAAGTTCATAGAGTCGGTACGCATGTAAGTAATGAGTCCGGCTTCGTACAAGGTCTGCGCAAGTCGCATCGTCAGCGCCACGGGATAGCCCAACTTGCGTGCGGCTTCCTGCTGCAAGGTCGAGGTGGTGAATGGCGGCGCCGGCTTCCGTTTTGCCGGCGTCTTGGTTACGGTCTCCACCGTAAAAACGGCCTGCTTGCAAGCTTCAAGATAGGCTTGGGCTTCGGCTTTTGTTTTGAAGTTTTTACGCAATTCTGCTTTCAGCAGGACAGATTCGCCTTGCGCCTCGGGCAAGGTAAAAAGTGCGACAACGTGGAAAGATGCCTCCGACTGAAAGGCTGCGATTTCGCGCTCTCGCTCTACGACGAGGCGAACGGCCACGCTCTGCACGCGACCGGCTGAAAGGCTGGGTCTCACCTTGCGCCACAGAATCGGCGAAAGTTTGAAACCGACCAAGCGGTCTAATACGCGGCGCGCTTGCTGCGCATCTACGAGTCGCAGGTCAATATGGCGCGGTGCTTGGATAGCCGACAGGATCGCCGGCTTCGTAATTTCGTGGAAGACGATGCGATTTGTAGCCTCGGGGTCCAACTTTAAGACTTTCGCAAGGTGCCAACTGATGGCTTCTCCCTCGCGGTCTTCATCGGAAGCCAACCATACGGTCTCGGCCTTCTTGGCTGCAGCCCGCAAGTCGGCTACAACTTTCTTCTTGTCGTCGGGTATTTCATACTGAGGCTCAAACGTTTTTAAGTCGATCCCGAAATCTTTCTTCTTCAGGTCGCGTATATGACCATAGGAGGACATTACTTTGTAGTCCTGTCCTAAAAATTTCTCAATGGTTTTGGCTTTTGCGGGCGACTCCACAATGACCAAGTTTTTTTGTCTTTCCGTCATGTTACGTATTCCTCTTCTTATTTCCGCTACACCGACAAGATAGGCCGAAAGAAACTATTCGGCAGCGACAACGGCGCAAGCGGATTCTGCCGATGCTCACTTTTCGGCCGCGAAGATAGAAAAAAAAAATGAGGGCTACACATTATATAATACGAGTTCGCCCATTGGAGCGTAAAAAATGAGATTTTCCGGCAGACTTCGACTTGATTTTTCTTCCTGACGGCGCATAGTTTTGATACCAAAGCAGCAAACCGGCTGCACCAAGCGGCAACTTAAAAGGCGGAGCGGCCGATAGCGAACGAGGCCGATTGAAGAGCCTTTTATTTTCTTTTGATTATGAGCGAATTGAAGCTGAATAATCAGCCCGATCATTCGCCTTACCCACCTTCAGATGCAGGCCATCGTTTCGTTTGCTGCCGCCAAACCATAGTTTGCTCCCACCAAACGATAGTATGCTCCCACCAAACAATAGTTTGCTGCCACCAAACGAAAACCAAGGGCGCGAAAGCCGCAGCTTATGGCGTCGAAAGCAAGCGCTATGCCCTACTTCATCACCGCCGCACGCACTTTTCGCTTGTGCTACCAAGCCCAAAATAGCTGTTAGTATATTAAAATCGCTCTTTTTATCCAAAATACAATAAAATAATAGCGATAAACTTGCCATTAAATAAGAAATTTCATAACTTTGCTTCCAAACAATACTTACCATTTAAAGCGCACGAGTTATGAGACAGGACTTTTCAGACGATTTTCGCCTAAGAGAGACGGCGGAGCGCGAGGAATTCGAGCAGGAGATCTATACGCTCGCTCGACCTACAGCATACACGCGCAGACGACGCTTGCAGGAAAAGGACGAATGGTATAGTATGCTGGACGAAAGTTAAAGTAACCATTGGACAAAAAAGTACTTCAAGCGCAAACTATTAAAGCCGAGGCTGCCCGCCTCGGCTTTTCGGCGTGTGGACTGGCGCCTGCGGAGCGGGTGGATCAGATGCAGGAAGCGCGCTTTAGGAAGTGGATAGCCGAGGGTAAGCACGGAGAGATGGATTACTTGGTGCGCAACATCGAAAAGCGCATGGATCCGCGCTTATTGGTTGAAGGTGCGCAGACGATTGTCGCAGTAGCGATGAATTATCTGCCGGCTCATCTACCCGAAAAGCCGCCTTTGGCGCGCTATGCTTATGGAAAGGACTATCATGACGTGGTGCGAGAACGCCTGCTTGCCTTGATGCAAAGCTTAAACCTGAAGCCGTATGAAGACGGCCGCGCCTTTGTCGATACGGCGCCCGTCGATGAGCGTTATTGGGCGGTCAAAGCGGGCTTGGGATGGACCGGACGCAACGGCCAACTGATCATACCGCGTGCGGGGTCGTACTTCTTTCTCGGCGAACTGATCTTGGTGCATCCGGCTGACGCTTATGATAGTCCGAAGCGCAACCTTTGCGGCAATTGTCGGGCCTGCGTCGACGCTTGTCCCGCCGGCGCACTCTGTGGAGACGGTAGTATGGACGCGCGCAAGTGTCTTTCTTATCTGACCATCGAGCATCGCGGACCGCTACCCGAAGAGGCGGGTGATCAGATGGGCGATTGCTTCTACGGCTGCGATCGTTGTGCGGAAGTTTGCCCGTGGAACCGTTTTGCCCGCCCGACACAGGAAGCCGCCTTTGCGCCTTCAGCGGAATTGCTCCGAATGAAGACCGAGGATTGGCGGACGCTGGACGTAGAAACTTACCGCCGCCTGTTCAAAGGATCGGCCGTTAAAAGAGCCAAATATGAAGGACTGAAAAGGAATATCGACGCCTGGAAGCCTTAAACATTCCAAAAAACACAGAAAAACCGACCATTTTGCGTAACTTTCACCCTGCTTTAAACGTTATACCTCATAAGAACCAATAAAAACCAACGATAACGATATGAACAAAGGATCTCTTTTTGCACTGCTCCTTTGCGGAGCGCTCCTAACGACGGGTTGTGCAAGCAAAAAACAACTGGAAACACTACGAAATGAGAATACGGCGCTGCGCCAAGCTAACGAGGAGGGCCGTATCCAATTGGCCGAATGCAACGCAAATTCAAATAATCTACGCAACCGACTCTCAGATGAGCAACGCCGAATAGACGATCTCAGGAAAGATTATCAACGCCTACAAGGCTCACTCGACAAATCGCTGCAGCAGAACTCCCAGGGAAGCGTCAATATCTCCAAACTGGTAGATGAAATCAACGCGTCCAATAGATTCATTAAGCAACTGGTAGAGGCGAAATCGAAGTCAGACTCTTTGAATATGGTGCTCACCAACAATCTCACACGCTCATTGAGCAATGACGAGTTGAGAGAAGTCGATGTTAAGGTGCTCAAAGGCGTAGTCTACATTTCGCTGGCCGATAATATGCTCTACAAATCGGGCAGCTACGAGATCAATAGTCGCGCCAAAGAGACGCTGAGCAAGATTGCGAAGATCATAAAAGACTATCGCGACTACGATGTCTTGGTCGAAGGCAACACAGACCCTGTGCCCATTACGCGTACAAACATTCGCAACAACTGGGACTTGTCGTGTCTGCGCGCTTCGAGCGTTGTGCAGGCCTTGCAAAACGATTATGGCGTAAACCCCGCACGCTTGACGGCCGCCGGACGTGGAGAATACAACCCCGTAACGACGAACGAAACGGAAGTGGGCAAACAGCGCAACCGCCGCACGCAGATCATCATTACGCCAAAGCTGGATCAGTTTATGGACTTGATTGACAAAGCGCCGGAGACGGACAATAAGAACTAATTCATAAAAAGAGCTTGCTCCATTAACACGAGTAAGCTCTTTTTATGTGTACTATAGCACAGAATCGTTACATTATCTTGCTGAATTTTACGATCGTCGGGACGGATGGTTCCGCCCCTTGTTACGTTTCAACTCGCGGTAAACGGTGCTGTTATGCACGTTTATTGTGTCTGCTATACTTTTTACCGGCATTTTCTTTTTCAGTAATACGAAAATAGTGTTTCTTTGTGCTGAGGTTAATTGATGATATTTCATACAAAGTTGATTAATCTCGTGGGATTTCTGTCTCCCTTTTCTTTTTTGTATTGCTACTTAAATCTTTTGTCTCGTCGGGGCCTTCAGCCCCTTGCCGACAGTGTTCCCCAGGTGTCTTTCATAGTCTTATTTTAAAAACAAAGACTATTTGCACCTCTTAGGAGAACTTCTGCAACAAAAGTGTATATTTTTATGTGTGAAGATTGACAGAAGATGATATTTGTTATATATTTGCCACTGAAATAAAGAAATACTTGTCGCTAAGGGCAATGAAAAATCATCATATGAAACCAATGGTTCTTGCTTCCCTTGAAAAGAACCATAAAAAATTAAAACAACCGATATGAAAAAAAACACTACTATGTATGTTGGTAAGAGGGAATTTAGATCCAACCTGCAGCGGATCACCCTCTTGACATTTGCCGCATTACTCTTGTGCATGAGTATGAATGCGCAAACCGTGGAAAATGGTGTACTCGTTTCGTGGAGCAACGCTTCGGGCGAAATAACGATTCCGCAAGGGGTCACTAAAATTGCCAACCAAGTATTTAAGGGGAGAAGCAGCATCACTGCCGTGAATTTTAATGATGGACTTGAAGAAATTGGCGATGAGGCTTTCATGAATTGCAGCAAAATCAACAAGTTCAACTTTCCCAATTCACTAAAAAAGATAGGTCTCAAGGCGTTTTATAAATGCTCAAACCTGACCACTATCAACTTTGGGACAGGGCTTACCATACTTGGCAGCACGGCTTTCAGCTATTGCGGAAAATTGACGAAAGTAGATTTGCCAGGCAGCATTGCTGTCATTGGCGACAATGCCTTTAACTATTGCAAAGAGCTGAAAGAAGTGACGGTGGGCAATGGCACCAAGAAAGTGGGCGATCAGGCTTTCCGCCTATGCAAAAAGCTCACTACGATTACTCTTCCCGAATCGGTTGACAGCATTGGCAACGATGCCTTTCGAGACTGCTCGCAGCTCACCACAGTGAGCCTAGGGCAAAGCGGCCTCAAGCACATTGGCAATGGCACTTTCTACAACTGCCAAGCACTCACGACGTTAGAACTACCCTCGACTGTTGAGAGCCTGGGCGATTATGTTTTCAGTCAAGATGGCAAACTGGCATCGCTGGTGTTGCCTGCAAGCATAAAGCACATTGGCGACTTTGCCTTTACAGGTTGCACCCAACTCAACGAGATGTCTCTGCCAGCCTCGCTTGAAAGTCTCGGAAAGGGAGCTTTCAGCAAATGCACCGGACTAAGTACAATGATTATTCCAGCCAAAACGGTGAATATCGGCGAACAGCTGTTTCAAGAGTGCAGCAACCTGACCCAGGCAGAAATTCTTGCACCCATCACAAAAATTCCCGATGCCACCTTTGCTTACTGCACGTCATTGCAAACCGTAAAACTTCCCGAAACAACAAAACAAATTGGATGCGAAACATTCAGGGCTTGCCAAGCATTCACCACTTTCGCTTGGCCGCCAATATTGGAAACCATTGATTCGCTGGCTTTCCGCGGATGCACGGCATTGACCGAAGTGAAACTGCCCCCAAGCGTGAATTACGCAGGCAAAGAGGCATTCAGCCACTGCACAGCACTGAAAGCCATTGCTCTGCCGGAGAAAATGGATAGCCTGGGCGCGATGATGCTGGCCTATTGCGATGCACTGGGACAAGTGACCTTTCCAGCCGCCATCAAGCATATCCCCAACTCCGTGTGCTATGGCTGCCCCAAGCTGACAACCGTGAAAATCGGTAGCAAGGTGACCACCATAGGTAGCACAGCCTTCTCGCTTTGCGTGGGTCTGAAAAAATTTGAAAGCAATGCCGTGAGGCCTCCCAAGGTGCTCGACAACGCCTTCTCGGGTATTGTGCTTGGCCAAATCGAACTCTTGGTGCCAGCCGGCACAAAAGCAGCTTACCAACAGGCCGAGGTGTGGAACACCTTCAACCCCATCACCGAGATGAGTGATGTAGCGGCCTCTTTCACGACAGAACTGGTGACTGGCAGCGAAATCTATGTGGGTGTGAAGTCGTCAGAAAAATTCGCGATCAAGTTTGGCAACGGGGTGAAAGTGGACTATGAAGCTGGCGACTACTCAGCACTCGGTAAACGCATCAAAGGCATTGTGAAAGGTGCCAAGATTGAATTGTGTGGCAATGCAAATGCTATTAGCGACATCAATCTAGCACAACAAAAAGTGACACAAATCGACTTGGGACAGCTTCGCAACCTCGTGTCGCTCGTGCTCTCCGAGAATTTGCTTGACACGCTCGACATAACTAAATTTGCCTACCTGCAAAAACTGCAAGCCGACCACAACAAGCTCAAATCCATTGACCTGAAAGAAAACAAGATGCTGGAAGAAGTTCGATTGAGCTACAACCAAATCAACGGCATTGCACTTCCCGATAATGCAGCCTTGAAGAAAGTAGTGATTTCCAACAATCCCATCGCTACGCTCGACATGAGCCGCCTGCCCAACCTGACTGCCTTTGAGGCTGATAGTTGTCTATTTGCAACCATCGATATTCTGGGCAACACCAAACTTGAAGAACTCGATATGGATGCCAACGCCCTAACAGCCATCAACTTTGGCAATCACTCCGCCTTGTGGTGGGTGTACTTGGGCAGCAACCAATTAAAAACCATCGATGTGACAGGCTTGACCGCCTTATCAAACTTCAATGTGGCAGACAATCTGCTTACAGCTATCAATGTAACGAAAAACGCTTCGCTACGTGAACTCTATCTATCAGGCAATAACATCGGCAATGTGGATTTAACGCAAAACAAGAGCATGATGCGTCTCTACGTGAACAATTGTGGCATGACCGAACTGAACATCAAGCCATTCGATCGATTGAGCACCCTTGAGGCCAAAAACAACAACCTCACAACAATCGATCTCGCCGCCAACACCAGACTTAAAAACTTGGCAGTAAGCCACAACACGCTCACACAGCTCAACTTGAGCAAGAACACTAAGCTCGAACGCCTCGAAGCTGACAACAACATCCTCGAAACCGTCACGCTCAACGTAGGCAACAAGTTTGTGAAATGCCTGCTGCACAACAACAATCTGACTACTGCAACCATCAACGGTATTTTTGCCAAACTGCCCGACGTGAGTGCGATTACAACTGACCCCGATGTGTCGTATCACAAGACGATAACCGTGTATGCCAATCCCGGTTCGGCCGATTGCAACGACATGCTAGCCACCAACAAGGGCTGGAAAGTTGAGAAAGGAACTCCATCGGGCATCACGATGCCAAAACAGAACAATGACCTGATGGTGACCACGGCTGGCAACACCATCCTTGTAAATGGCGTAACAGCCGGCGACAACTACGCACTCTTTGACCTCAATGGGCGTATGGTGGGCAACGGCACGGCCACCACAAGCAGCCTGAGCATCAACATAACTAAGCTCCGCCATGGCTGCTATATCTTAAAAGTGGCTAACAACAGTGTTAAAATCATGCACTAAAGTCCAAATACAAAGCATCTGAGCAATTCCCAAGTGAGGAGCTTCGACCAAGCCGAAGCTCCTCACTTTTTCCTCGACACACGCCCCCTATGGAAAAAGAACAAATCAAAACAAGGGATATTCTCATTTTATAGTTGTAATTGTGTACTAAATCATATCTATTTTATACTAAGATGAAAAGAACATTTACCCTATGATTTGAAAGCCTCTGCCTAAAATCCTAACTGTTCTTACTTGACCAGACACTATTTCTGTTCATTAACTACATCAGTACACAACACCATCTATGAATCTTAAAAGTATTGACAGTAGAATGACAACTATAGAGAGGGCTACCGAACTCACAGTTTCTTAGGTGCCTGTCAGATGGAAGAAGTCGCGGTGTCAAACGTTAAAAACCCGTCGCAATGCTTTTTTAAAGTCAAAAAAGTATTGTGGAATCAAAATTACGCCCTATTTTTGCGAGGCAAATATGTTATTCCAACTGATTCTAATCTAAATTGTCTAAAAATGAAAAGGATTTTACTCGCACTGGCTCTTGTGCTGAGTTGCTTTTGCAGCATTCAAGCACAATTGTTACAGCCAACTGTGGACGCTCCTTTTGTAAAGGTTCTTACACCGACAACAAAAGGCACAATCAAACCCGGCACCAACCAAGTTTGGTGGGGCTATTATACCGACGGGATGCTGCGTGATGCTATCGGAACGCAGGTCGCCGAAACGGTAGAGCAAGCCATCTTCATCAAAGGCAACGACCCCTTTATGGCCGGCAAGAAGATTCAGGCTATCCGCTTCTTCATCCGCTCACTCAAGGACGTTTCTGAAGTTCGCGTATGGCTCGCTAAGCCCAACGCTTCAGGACTGCCGCCCGCCAACACAAAACAGGCTGACGTGTCTGTCACTTGCGACCTTACGAAATTGCAAGCCGGCGATCAAGATCAAAAACACCTGGGTATTGCAAACGACATTGCTCTGACGCAGCCCTTTGAGGTTCCGGTTGAAGGCGTATTCGTCGGCGTTACTTTCGAGATCGAAGCGATCAATGATCCGATCAATGCCTCGCCCATCGTAACGACTGGCAGTGGCACAGACGTTGACAATTCGCTCTGGGTACGCACGGGTGCTCGCATACCAAACTGGACCGACGCAGCCAATAAAGGCTTCGGCCGTGCAGCAATACAGGTCTTGAGTGAAGGTGCTATTCCTGAATACGCGCTCGATACAAAAGACTTCGACCCGGTATATATGAAGCCGGGCAAACGCACGATCGTCCCCGTAACAGCAATGATGGCCGGCACAAAGCAGATAAACAGCTTGGCCTTTACGATGAAAGTGGGCAACCGCGAGCCATCGCAAGAGCAAACAGTAAATCTACCTCAACCGCTCACCTTGTTTGGCCAAGAGTTACTCTTAAATATTCCCGTCAACGCGCCTACGCAGAGCGGCGAATTCCCCGTAGAAGTGACGATCACAAAGGTTAACGGAGAAGCCAATGGTTCTATCCACCCCACGGGCAAAGGTGCCTTTGTCGTGCTGGAGAAAGAGATTGTGCGCAACGTTGTCGTAGAAGAATACACAGGCACAGGCTGTGGCTACTGCCCGCGCGGCATTGCCGGAATGATGAAACTGCGCGATACTTTCGGCGACCGCTTTATCGGCATCGGCATCCACCGCTACAACCAAAGCGACCCGATGTTTATCACAAAATATGAACGCTTAGCTTGGGAAGGCGCACCCAAGTGTATGCTTGATCGCGGCGATCAGATCGACCCCTTCAAGGGCTCCGGCGAAAGCATTACGAAAGACTTCCAAGAGGAGATGGAGCGCACTTCGGCTATCGATGTAAGTGTATCCGGCGTCTTGGATGATGCAAAAACCCACGTTTATGCCACGGCTAACATCAATCCGCTCGTTAGCGGCAACTTCAAGTTGGCTTATGTTTTGGTAGCTGATGAGGTTTTCTGCCCGAAAGACAACTGGCGCCAAATGAACTACTACTCTGCACGCCGCAGAGAGACGCAACCTGAAGAGATGGCGCAATTCTGCATGGGCGGTGCGCAGGGTACGAAACTCTTTGAGTGGCACTACGATGACGTAGCGATCAGCAGTTCTTACGACAACAACGGCAAGAACCAAGTGCAGATCGGCGCGCTCGAAGCCGGCAAGACGATGAAGCATTCCTTCACGATCGATATGCCGACGGATGCAGAACTGCTCTCTGCTGTTCAGACGAACAAACTATACGTGGTGGCAATGGTCATCGCCCCCGACGGCCGCATTGAGAATGCAGCGAAGTCGCACGTAACGCCGATCGCAGGCATCCACGATATCGAAGGTACGCAGACGCTCACAGAAGTAGCGCGCTACACGATCGATGGCCGCCGCATCAGTCAGCCGCAAAAGGGCGTAAACATCGTGAAACTCTCTGATGGAACGACCTTCAAGGTATTGGTAAAATAAACCGACGAGGCTCAAGACCTGTTTAACATACCGCGCCGGCAATGAGAAACCAAATCTCATTGCCGGCGCTTTTTATTGTGTGCAATCTAAAATTGCATCATGCGGCACGTCGTGGCCAATTATTCAAATTATAGTCCGTCTCACACAGCGCACGGCTTGAACCCCTTCAAGCCTTCATCGCGACTAAGCACCGACAACCGCTACCCTTTTCCCTTAACCAAGATTTTCTGACGGCTCGTGCCCACATTGCGAACCTTACCGGCAGCCTCAAGTGCTTGTACCAGTCGATAAGCCACAGGCCTCGACAGATGGAGCGCCGCGCGAAGGTCACGCACAAGGATGAAAGCAGAAACGGAAAACAATTGGTCGAGCGCAGCAGCCACTTCTGCCGGTTGAGGCGCGGCATAAGGTGTTCGCCGATAAGTAGTATTCTCAAAATCAATGCCGTGCAAGGCTTTCAGCAAGTCCTTTTCGGGACGAAATTTAACGGTGCGCACGTGCGGATTACGCAGGCGAAAGTGTCCCGTCTTCGGATCTTCGCAAACCTCTCCTTTAATGGCAAGCGAAAAATAGCCCAACCCGGGCAGATGCACCCGATAGCCGCTCCCCAGCTGATCGACCATTTCCGTCCGCAGTGCATCAAGTGTCGCAGTGAGGTCAGCAGAAGTCAGCGACGAAGCCTTTTCAATGTGCTGCCCCATCCTGTCCATTTCAGCCGTGTCATACGCATCAACGACCACGCGCATCTTAGCATCATTAGCGACTCTACCCTTTGTTTTCAATAGTTTGTAAGAAACTGTCATACGTTTTTTTGTCTTTCGTTATGGTAAAAGTAAACTTGTCTTTCATGGTTATACGTCGTCTTACGTGTAGCGTAGCAAACGCCGCGCCTATAAGGCCTCGCCGCACTTCCGCTTATCCGATTGAAGTGCCGCACTATCCATTTTTCAGTCTCTACGTGCAGATATTATCGTCTCAACACGTAGAGACCATGATCTCAACTTGCAGAGACCTCTGCCTCAACCCGCAGAGACAACGACTAAGATAGTGCAAAGATAAGCATAAATAAGCAAACTGCGAGAACAGCTTAGCAGCCACATCATATTTCTAATAGCAGCTTTAAGATGTGAACGATAACGCTATCAACAAACTTAAGGATTGATTGTTCCTTAATAATAATCCCATGCATTCATAATAAAACACACCAAATTTTGATATTATCACACTGCTTTCACTTCGTATCCATAGTTCGAAAGCTAAACAAAAGATGCTCAAACACTTGCACGTTTATTTATTTATATATACCTTTGCACCTACTTTTAGGGGCTTAGGCCGACCGGAAGTATTCATCTTATTAAAAATGAGCAGATAAAGCTCCTTGGTGATTGAAAAAGTTAGTTATAAGAAAGAAGCATGGCAATAGCAAGTACAACCAAGACCGGCTATCTCAAAGTAGAAACCAGCTACTTTGAGCGCTACCGCATGCTTGAAGTCGAACTAAAAAGATGTGTAGAATAAAGAAGACGGCCGCTTTCGAATATATCGTAACTAAGCTGATAGGCTTAGACCTGAAAAATGAGGATATGGCGGCTATGGACCCTACAAGGAGAAAAGAACTTAACGAGAAGCTTTCAGAGTACCCTATGACGCGTTATATGAAGCTCCTCTACTTTCTATGCCTGAAAGACACGCAAATAGAGAAAGACGAACAAGATACAAAAAAAACATTTACCGATTGGGACAATCTAAAAACAACCGCTACGCTTCTTAATGTGTTTAACAATTTTGAAGCCCTACGTAATGGTCCTGTTGAAGTAGACATCTACAACAATCGTCGCTACGAGGGAATGTTCTCACTCTTTACATTTGAGGATGATGGCAAGCTAAAACTACGAGAGAATGACCTCGACTCTAAAGCGCGTAGCGTTTTGAATGAAACGGATGAAGATATCCAAAAAGCCGTTGATGGAGCACTTGAAGTGCTTAAACAAAAAAGTTCAAAGATTATCCCAAACAAAAGCATCTTGGAGCAGGGTACGACAGCCGTTGTAGAACTCTCACACAATCTTGATCCGAAAGTTTGGCCTGCATGCTTCTTCTACGACAAACAAGGTGGAAAAATCAGTGAACTTTTCCAAAAAGAGGGCGGTGGAGCTGTTCTTGCAGATGAGATAAGTGCGTTCGAAAAATCATTAAAACCGATACAGAAAGAAGCTTATTAAGCTTCATCACTCAAATAAGGAGGATGCCGAGAACAAAGCTGGTATCCTCCTATATTATTTGTAACTTAACATACCCTATCACCTTACAACTATGAGCCAAAAGCAAGACGAAATACCCTTACATATAGACACATTCCAAAAGCAGGTTGAGCTTCTCTGCAAGCCTTATGAACACCCCAAATATCTAGAGCTAATTGAATTTAAGAGTGACCCACAGAAAAAGCTCAAGGATGACTTAAATAAAATTATCAACGAAACTCTATCCCAACCAAAAACAGTAGAATGCGACCCTAAAGCTCTTTTCTCCCTTAAGACAAGCCTTCAAGATTGTATCAACTCCACCCTCAAGGAAGAAACTGGTAGCTTAAAGGTAGAACAATCAACCGTATATATATTAAAAGAAAACTTGACTGCAAAACTAACAGAACTACAAAATAACCTAAAAACGACCATTACAAAAACTAAAGAAAATAGTTCCTCACATGAGCCTTATAATATATTTCTTGATGCATTAAGAGAAAACCTAATAAATTGCATCCAACCATATATAGACGATCTACCCAAACTCATTCAAGCAATAATCAGTAGAGATCCCGGAACATTACAAAACGAAGAGGAGAATATTACAAAAAAACAAGATACAAGGAAAACCGGCCTGCTCTCTTTCACGCCTAATGAAACATCACGTCTTCTTGAAAAAAGATGCACTTGTCTCGACAACATTATAGTAGATCTTTGGATCAGCTTCTCTAAATCCCTTCTTGAGGGAGAGCTCCTAAAGGATGCCAAGTATTCTATAACACTCAAAGAAATTATAAAAAAGATCAGAGAAACTCTTGATAGTAGCGGGCCGGAGGAGATAATCTACCTACACCCCATTCTTCCTCGTATACACGAACTCTGTCAAGAACTCTCTTACGTATGTCAGCGTGTTCGAATACAGATAAAAGACTCTTCAGAAAAGCCTTCCAGCAAGCACAAAGTCTTCCACGCCCCGGTCGTTGATTTAGCTGGTAAGCCTTATGCCGGTCCTGCAGATTCGGCGGAAGTTCTCAAGGCCAACCTCTTTCACGATCTTGGGAAAAGGCTCATAGAGATGACCCGAATAGATATTACCGGAGTAATTGATGACCAGACGGTAACATCCCTGATGTCCTTACATAAGCAGTGTGAACGCCTAGAAAAGAATGGCGAAGCAAAGCGACTTGAATTTCCCACAAACGTAGAGATTAAGAGAATATTCAAAGCTATCAAAGCAAAAACCTCACTACTTCTCTTCCAGTCCTTTTACAAGCCTCAGATTAACGATAAAGAAAGAAAAATAGATGTAGAAAAGAGTAATGATACCCCTTATCAAAGGGCAAAAGATTTTGAAATCCTTTATGAAGGGGAGAGGTTCTACTTGATAAAGAAGGAAGGATCTTCGAAAAATAAGTTGCTTGGCGATCAAATCGATGATTTTAAGCATTTATCCCCTAGTAATAATTCTGCTACAAATAATTCTGCTACAGATAATTCTGCTACAGATATAGAAAAATATGATAAGTATGTTGAACAAGGAAAGAGAAGAAAGGAGAAGACACCCCAAGACAAAGAAAAACGAAAAAAGATCCTCGAAGATCTACTGGACAATCCGAAAAATATCAAAGAAGTTCCCTCTATAGACGATTTTTCTTTAGACACCCTTCTTGCCCTTATGAAAGAGCTGAAGGAAATGAAGAGGAGCTATCAAGAGAAAGAAGAAAAAGAGAAAAAGGACAATACTAGCAAATATGCCCAAGCCATAGGACATCTTCTCAAATACTTCTCCGAACGGATTCAAAGCTACAAAGATTTTGTATCTGCTGAGCAAAAACTAAATAAATTTGAAGACTCTTTCTACGAGATAGTTCATGAGGGGAAAAAACAACAGATCTTCATCTCCTCCTATGGATGCAAACTGATACATACCCAAGCGCTGCAAGATGAAGCCTATCCCAAGTACAACCGGCTCTATAGGCAATGGGTTTCTGAAGCTCAAGATGAAGCGCTAAATAAGGCTAATGAAGTAAAAAAGGGTGCGGATGACGCCACCCAAAAAGCAACAGAAGCTTCTAAAGCTGCAGAGAATGCTTCCATGGCTGCAGAGAATGCTTCTAAGGCTGCACAAGACGTTTCTAAGGCTGCAGAGAATGCTTCTAAGGCTGTGGCAGATGCTTCTAAGGCTGTGGCAGATGCTAAAGTAAAATTAGATTTCATCTCAAATACTCAGACAGAATTTGAGAATGATATAGAAACAACCAAGCATAATTTAGATTCAAAAATTTCCGACCTTCAAATCAGTACAAGAAAAGAAGCCATCAGCATTCTTTCTATATTTGTTGCATTGCTCTCTTTCATTTCCGGTGGCATCAATATTCTCCAGGGGGCAGCCAGCTTGGCAGATTATCTGATTCTAACAAGTACGCTCTATATTTTCATTGCATCCATTATCTTCTTCTTATACTTTAAAGGCATTGAGGGAGATAAGCAGGAGAAAGAGTTCAATTGGTCAAAGATAGTCATGCTTATAGCTACAGCAATTGCTATAAGAGTTGTCATAGTTGGCCTATGTATCAAATTCAATAGCAAAACTGAGGTGCAAGATAACAAGGGCAGCCTTGAGATGAACGTCAAAGTAGAGAACTTCAAACAGGCCTCTCCCAACGTGAAGCAAATTACTAACTCTTCCTCAGATTCAAGTAAGACAAGTGATGTTATAAAAGGGGATCAAGGAAAGAAAAAGACAGAGAACGCTTCGAAGGAGCAAGAAAAAAAGCAAGGAGAGTCCAGAAACCAATAATAGCCATTAGAACAGAGTTAGAATTTAGTGGGGCTTCACCAAAACAAATTTTGGCGTAGCCCCATAAGCTTTGAAACATAACAGTTATCTACACCAAGATTGCCGAACTTTTGTGAAGCAAAACGGCAGCTTCTAAAGACGGCGCCGGAAAAGAAAGCACAAATCTTCGCAAACGAAAGCGACGCTGACTTAACAAAGAAAAACAGCGAAAGTTTTCTATCGTATTCTTTGCGATTATCGATTCGACCTCGTATCTTTGCCTTGAAGAGGGAAAGTGCAAAAATTAAACACATCTATAATCCATACGCGCTCACCCGCAAACTTTGTAACCACAGGCAGCGAAAAGCTGTATTTGTATAACTAAAAACCGCTATTTACTTATGAAGAAATTTTTCGCAACTTTCCTGTTCTCCGCCCTCTTTGCAGGTATGGCGGTAGCACAGGACGCTCCGACGGTCATTACGAAGCCGGCTGCGGGCGAAACGATTAACCTTTACCGTACGACGACGGGCTTTGAGTCGATCTACTACTATGGCGTACCTCATCAAAGCACGGGTGACTGGCATCGAATCGTCTTTGGCGATGACGACGCTGTCTACCTCGAAAACCCGCTCAACTCGCTGTATACGAAGACGTGGATTAAAGGTAAACGCACTGAGGGAGACACGATCAGTTTCCAACTTCCACAAGCAATCTATGCTGAGAAAGACTTCTCTACGGGCGACTACAAGTATGGTTACCTCTATCGTATTCATCCGGCAACTAAAGATGGTAAACAAACGTATATGCCTAACGAAGGCGAAGCCAATCAGGTATTGAAATACGTATGGCGCAACGACTCGCTCGTGATGGTGCTTGGTCGAGAAGAAATGATCGGTATGTGCCGCGAAACAGGGGCTTGGACCAGCTATGCTGAGGGCACTTACGAGGGCGTGCGCAAGGACAACAACACGGAAGCGCCGTCAGCTTCGGCGAAGACTTGGGACGGACTGATACTCTATATGGATATGGAGGGCAAATCGCAGTTGTATCCCGTGAAATACGCTATGGATGGTGAAGATGTCTATATTGGCGACTTGTCGGCTAACGTGAAAGGCTTGTGGATAAAGGGAAAGAAGGAAGGTTCGACCGTCACTTTCCCCTCTACATCCTATATTGGCATCGACACCACTACGGCCTGCTACGTCTATGCTTCTTCCGGCTATATGGGCAAGGGCAAGAGCGAATCGGGCGAAGAGTTTGCGAAAGCTTGCATCAGTCCGGATCCGCTCGTCTTCACTTACGACGCAGAGAAAAACGCGCTCAGCACGAAGGGCATCTTAATGGTTCACAAGAGTCTGGAGGATGATCGCAGCACGCACATCTTCGACGTGTATCGCTATGCACTCATCAATCAATGGGATAAGAAGCCGGCTGCACCTATGCCACCGAAACTCACGGCTTATCAGCCTTACGATCCGAATCCTTGGGGTGGTCCCGGCGGTTTGCAGTTCACCTTGAGCTACTACTCAGCCGACTTCAACTATCTTGACCCCTCACATCTCTACTACAATCTCTACATCGACGGCGAACTATTTACGTTCAAGCCTGAAACGTACAAGAGTTTGACGGAAGAGATGACCGATGTGCCCTACGCTTTCTCTGATCAGTATCATTTCTACAAGTATGACGAAAATTCACGCGCCATTTATTTTTATAAAGAAGTGAAGGATAAAGTGGGTATGGAAGCAGTCTACATCGACGGCGACCAGCGCCTCCGCTCAGGCATCACGGAGTATATCGTATCAGAAACCGGCCTCAAGCCCGCGACAACGAAGCGCATTGAGCGAGTTGAGTTCTACGACTTATCCGGCCGTAGCGTAAGTTCTCCGGAAAGAGGCATCTATGTGCAGACAACGATCTATTCTGATGGTTCTAAGGCTTCGCAGAAGATCGTGAAGTAACCCTATCATAAGAGGCTGCTGCCAAACGATTGACAGCAGTCCTCTTCTAAAACTTTTCCAGCAATCGCAATAAAAGTTTTAAGGATACTGTTAAAGGGCTGACACCAATAAACGGCGTCAGCCCTATTTTTCGTTGGCTTGTTGTCGATAACAAAGGCAATCTGCAAGGCAAAACGATGCCCCCTACCGCAGACAGCGGCAAAGTGACGACCTATCCATTCACTTACATGCGCCTCGGAATGATCTCATATACATCAGCCTTACCGACCAGTTCGATTTGATTCACACCCTTGGCTACGTCTACGGTGAAAAACGACTTGTCAGTAGTCATCTCAGCCTTCAGACGTTTGCGCTTATCATACTGACACACGCGCACAGAACCACCTTTGGGCAAATCAAGCAGGAAGGTGTAAGCACTCGTAGCGCGCGGCACTTCAAACAAAACGACGTGCGTACTCTTATAGGCTGTGTTCAATTGACGATCAAAGGCATTTACGACCCGCTCAGCCGTAGCTTTACTATCACTCAAGACTACAGAAGCACCATCGGCCGGCGTCACAACGAAAGAGCGTATAGCCGCCCAATTCTTGCGCGCAGAATCTAATCGGCGCAAACGTATATAACGCGCCATAACCGGCTCACCCTGCCACAAAATATCGTAGCAATTCTTCAAATCAGCCAGTAGCGGCTGCCAAGCATAGCCATCAACAGAATATTCCAAAGTCGCGTGGTCGTAGAAGTCGCAATCGTCCTTAGAATTTCTGCCTTGCAAAATGTGTACATCGCTCACGGCCGTTAGTTCAGGAAGCGCTACGCCCATCCAGTCGCCATCTTTCTGAGACACGCCGGAGGTGTAGTGCGTCACGCTATCCGCATCAAACATCAATCGGCTTTGCATCGTCTTGATACTTTTATATGTCCCTATGCCGCGCAGCCTGAATGCTTTTTGCCCCGAAAGCTGTTCGTAGAAGACATCAGCCAGATCCTCCATCGCAAAGTCATAGAAGGGTTGCAACTTCATCGTGCCCAACTTGTGCGCCTCGTAGGCTTTCTTATCCTCCGAACGCATACAATTCTTCAGATAATCTTGCCAGAAATTCTGCGTATGGCCTGCGCGATAGAGATCCATAAGTTCGATAGCCTTCTTACCTCGCTCGCCGAGTTTGCCACACTCTATGAGCCACGGCCTCAGCTCTTTCAGCAATTGTGGGTCTGTGCAACCGGCCTCGATCTCTGCCGGCGCTTTCGCCACGCGCTCAAATTCTTGATACAGATCGTCACGTTTCCCGCGCGTGTAGTTGGATAATCGGAAAATGACCGTCTCCCACGACTCATCGCGCCGATAGCCCGTCTCCGTATCGGCCGAGTGAATCGCAAAGGTGCGATAAGCCTCCTTAGCACGCGGCATCATCACCTCCAAGCCACGCTCCCAACTATCAATCGGATTGTAGTCCTTCGGATTCCAAGTATAATCGGCTACGCTATAAAGCGACAGCTTTGAAGCCGCGCCGTGCTCCATCGGATTGCTTACCAGTCCGCACATATCATTGTTCCTAAGCGAATTGTCCAAGCCATAGACCGGCCCTTGCAAGATAATATGTCGGGCATAGTCGGTTACCGCATAGTTCCACCAGAAGAAAGCCGGGCGCTTGATGCGACTATCGACCCAATCGAGCGTCTCCTTTGTCACGTCACTGCAAACCACATCGCCCGTCCAAAACACGCGAATAGAGGGGTCGAGCGTTCGGCCATAGATACTCAAAGGCCCATCTTCGCCGGCCTTTGCCCACAACTTGGAATAGTCCGTAGGGCAAACAATAAGTGGCGACACGTCACCTTTCGCTTTCACAAACTCCTTGGTCAGACGATTCAGCAGTTCTACTTGTCGGTTCGGATTAGTGCCCTCGCCTTCAATATCATCAAAGAAGATGGCAAACGAGCGCACACCGTCAGCATACATAAGATCAAACTTATGCACGAGGTTCTGATAATCTTCTTCGTTCCATTTAATATCCTTTCCCGGATGCACAGCCCAAACGAAGTCTACCCGATTCTTATGGCAGGCCTCAACCAGTTCCTCAATCTGCTGCTGCTCCTTCACGGGATAAGGCAGTCGCCAATTCGGAGCACTATGATAAGGATCATCTTTAGGGCCATAGATATAGGTGTTAAGTTTATACTTACCATACCAATCAATCAGCGACAAACGCACAGCGTGCGACCAAGGTGGCCCATAAAAGCCCTCTACGACGCCACGATAAGGAAAAACCGGCGCGTCACTAATCTCGAGGCAAGGAAGCTTCTTTCCACCCTCCACAGCCGGACTCTCCATCAATTGTCGCAAAGTCTGGATGCCATAGAAGAGTCCTAAATCGTTCGCAGCCATAATGCTGATACCCTTCTTCGTAATGCGCAACGAATAGGCACCATCTGCAACCGAACTACCCTCATAGCCTTTCTCTATAATCACCGGTATCTTTGCAAATTGCAGCCGCAGCGGGAAGCCCTTGGGCGTATGAACGAGAAAGTCAATATCGCCCCGATAGTCCCAAGCCTCTTTAAGCGTCGGCAGTGGCGATTCCAACTTTACGCCGCCACTAATATCGATCGTTCCCTCATTCGTCAGCTTCATATAACGCGGCGTGGGATTGACCACAAGTCCGTGATGGTCCATCTTCTCTCCCGGAGCCGGATTGACCCACTGCACCTCCAAGCGCTGACTACTTAGGTCAAACTCATTGCTCTGTGCATAAGCAGCCGCCAGGGCGCATAAGCCCCAAGCGAAAGCCACGAATCGTTTCTTTTGTTTCATGTAAGTTCTTCAATATTTAGCAGCCGACTTGCCACATACTTCTACATAAGTTTAAGCCGACAAAGAGAGGCAACCCGAAAGCTCCCTCCGTAAAACAAGGAATTTTACCTGCAAAAAAAAGAAATTAAAATGACTTTAACCCCTCACCGCACATTAAAAATTCCTTTAACAGAAGATTCGCATCACGAATACCTAAACTTTTTATCGAAGAATTGTAGTAAATCGTGATATGATCAGTAATGTGCAACCAAACTTGCGATAGGTTTATAAGTTATTAGGCCAAAAAGTTTACTATCATTCAGGTCAATGATCGCAAGGCAATTGCTAACTTCATCTGACAAGGCTCTCCCTGGCAACGCAAGCTCTTAGGCTTGGCCGTTAACCCTTTCTAATGGCGGGCATTGGCATGTTTTTGAAAGACCAACCCTATGGGGTTGTCAATTTTACTATGCTCCGAGGCGGCGTTGACGTTGCACGTCAACACTGCCCTACCAAAAGACTAACCCC
>ERZ773018.317-NODE-317-length-30583-cov-4.655398_pt1 | contig 30583 bp, 45 predicted proteins | sample MGYA00580840_ERZ773018 | MGnify/ENA primary metagenome ERZ773018 (study PRJEB29015, sample SAMEA2738125) | human oral metagenome | biome: human oral; feature: human-associated habitat; material: saliva | place: China | collected 2256 ... | reverse complement strand
TACTTTGCGGCGTACTTCTGCACGACCCTGATAGACCGGCCTAATGTCTCCGCAATCTTCTTATTCGGAACATGTTGTTCTTTGGCTTTCAGAATGTAGTCAATTTCTGACTGGGTCAGTGGGTTTTGTGGCGTCATTACACCTCCTTTTCTGTAAGCGTGCATGTGTGCACATGAGGGCGTGCATCCCTTGTTTGGCTGGTCTGAAAAAATGGCTCTATGCCGCCGAGTGTGCCGCTACTACCTGGGCGGGGAGGGTTGACCCGCCCCTCACCACTGTCGAGAGCGGTATATTTTTCCCGCATTCACGGGGTGAACGACTTTGTTACTTTTCTCGCGGTTACAATGTCTGTGAGCAGCCTGTACGTTGGCACGATCCAGGGCTGCCGCCTGTCCCGACTCATACGGACCAACCCAACAGCGTTGCTGGGTGTTGTAGAGTCTCAACCAGTACCGCGATACTGGAACAACTTCGTCAACCTCAAAAGCATCGGGGTGTGTAGCAGGCAAACTATAGTCGATAGGTTGTCCACAAATTGCACAAGGTAGCTGCTGTGCCATGAGCCATGCCCTAAGCTTTCGACGGGCATTACCATTGGTCTGTCGTATGTTCTTTGCCATGGTGCCCCAATCAAAAGCTAAAGAAAAAGCGCACCACCTAAAAGTGATGCGCTGACTTCCGACAACTATCGCACACTAGCATAATTGCTCAAATCGCGTTCAAAGTGTTCAACAAAGGTTATCTCCTCAAGTTCTCCATATCTTTCCGAATGAGGTCTTTGATGTATCCAGAGCGATTGTCTTGGGCTGCAAGGTGAGCGTAAATGTCGGCGTCTGAGGGATAGAAGTTGACAGTAACAGGCTTGACGTTACGTTTCCGATATTTAGCTGAAGCTCTTCTCTGTGCGTCGCTTGTTGGCATTGTCAGCGCTCCTTTCTATGCAGCCAACGATATGTAATGTGTGTAACTGCAACGGTTACCAATATGAGGATTATGTTCTTCATTACCTGCTCCTTTTGTGGTAGTCTAGAGCTAGTTGGGGTACCAGCTGGAACTGATACCCCTTGGCTTAAAGTCCTTACTCTTTGTCGGGGTGGGACTTTTTTATTTCCTCTGCAATCTTTTCAACTGCTACTGTGGTGACTGCCGTAAAGACTGCGAGGAATAACTGCCATATCTTTTCTTCCATCTCTCACCTCCTCTCTTGCTGTATATAATATATAACTACTACCTATATATAGCAAGTTAATTTGTGTATTACTTCACAGTTTCAACACAATTGAGAGACGATAAAAGCACTCATTGACAACTACTCCTTAGCAGTCACAATACCTTTGACGACCTTATCAAAACCGAGCGTATCGCACGTCTCGATTGAAACGTGCGTTATGTTGACGCACGTTGCTGCTGAGCACCCCACAAGCTCACTAACCTCACGTGTACTCATGTGGCCGATGTAGCGCCAGTAGAGCACGCTGGCGTAGTCAGAACCAAGCAATCGCTCGATGCCACCGGAACCTTTACAATCCTCACCGAAGAGGACTTCGCAAGCGGTGCCTATCAACGCATAGTCGTCCTCAAGCTGTCGATAGAGCTTGCTTTCGTAGTCGATACGCTTATCAACCAGTCCCATCACATCGCGGTTTGATCCAACTGCTACTGCTTGCGTGTATCGCTGAGCCTTAACGCCCTCTGCTGCTTGCATGGCCGAGAGCTCACGCCAAGTCCGGTCAGCTTCTGTAGCCGCCGCCTTGACTCCCTCAAAGAAATCCAGTGCTGATGCATACCCACCGAATCCCATTACACACCAGCTTCTACCTTGAGTTTGTCCACTACAGAATGGTCGAGATACATAATTTTAATGTCTAAAGCTTCGGCAAACTCACGCTCAAGATTTGATCCTGCACTCTCTAGCGACCCTGGTAAACATACGACCATGTCGTATCTGCATTTGCGTAATTCCCAAAGACATGTTCGCATAGCATCTTTCCAGCTTGTATCTTCGCTTATAGCTCTCACTGGATTGAACACAGATTCAGCTTCTTCATAACGCAACCAATCCTCAACTACGTCAAAGGCTGCTTTGTTGCGGTCCTTAATGTCAGTTACCGGACCTGAAATGAAGCACCGCTTTCCTCTAAAGACGCCTTCTGGTTTCGTCCCATCCATCGTCAACTCCTGTTCTTTTTTCTTTCCTAAACCATTGAAACAAATGTTCGACTACTACTAGTAAGGTTTAGTAGTAAGTCTTTATCTTTATCTTTATCTTTATCTTTGTAATGCGATGTCGTATAACGGTCGTACTACGTTCGCATATGCGGTCGCTATACGGTCGTATAAATATGCTGTTCATTGCTTCTTTTTTGCCCATCTATTAGACGCCGCTTTTGCTCCCGCAGCCCTCTTTTTACCAACCTGGAAAGCATTTTCAAGCATCCTCTCCGATACAATCCGACCATCGCGCAAGTACTCGGAATTGATGAGTCCAACGTCCGCGAAACACGATAAATTGCGCTCGACTTCTTCGAAACTTTCACACCAGAGATAGTCCATCAATGTCAAAATGTCTTCGTCATTTCTATAAGAGAGAATGTGTCCGTCAGTGAGTGCTAAGGCTTCACAGAGAAGCCAGAAGGTACATACGCCTTCTTTCCCCAGGCGAAAGCGCACACGCTTGATCTTCATATCATCGTGAGCATTTGAATCGTGCAGGAAGCTTTCAAGCGGACGAGCTGCCATAACATCGCTGTCATACATGTCTTGCTTTTTCATGATTTCTCCTTAAGCGATAATGCATTCGAGTATTTGATCTGTCGTCATAGGTCTTGGATCTACGTAGTCGATGTCATCTAAGGGCATAACCTCAACCATGTCAGGCCAGCCGTAGGTAAGGCCATAGCGGCCGCAGGAGTCCTCGTTATAGGCATAGATGGCACTTATGGTCTCATTGCCACTACGAAAGAGTGTGCGCTCGATTACGTAGCGTCCGGAGCTTCCACGGTTCACACAATCTGACTTATCTTCCCAGTCAATGCGGCGCACCGAAAGAGCGTCCCTTAAACTCTGCATCGGTTCTGATATTTTCATCAAACATTAGTCCTTTCTAATGGTTTGACAGATAATTACTTCTTATCTGTCAAAGGGAAAGCGGATAGACAAATAGAAACAGGTAGAACCGTAAATCTTGAAGACTTCTGAAACGTGCAAAAATGCGCCATTGCAACTAATTGCAACTACTCCGAAAAACTTAAGTTGCAAGAGTAAAGACTTGTGCAACTCGCTTCGTAGCCGCTTCGAAAGCCTCTGCGGCAGCCCTGTCACGTCCCGGAAGGACGTGTGCGTAGAGCCTAAGCGTCGTAGCTTCGTCAGCGTGTCCTAAGCGCTCTGAGAGCGTCTTTAAGTCAACGCCGCTTGCCAGACACCAGGTGGCGTGCGTGTGGCGGAGCGTGTGGAAGGTAATGCCTTTAGGGAGCTTGAGGGAGCGCCTGAGAGAACTGAAGGCGCGAGACACATTAGAGGGACGCATATACGAGCCATCAAGCGATATCAAGGGCAGATCCCACGAAGGAGTGGCAAGGGCACGCGTTTGTAGATCGATATAGCGTGTGATGGCCTGCATGTCATCGTCTGTAATAGAGACATTGCGGCACTTCCTGCCTTTCGTAACGTCTCGCCTATAGGACTTTCTTCTTGGCTCCTCAATGACCGTACCGCCCACATGTATAAAGCCTTGCAAGCGGTTTATGTCCTTACGGTTAAGCGCACAGACCTCCCCGCAGCGAAGGCCGGTTCTTAAAGCTAGCCAGGCGGCGAAGGCATAGACCGTCTTGGCGGTGTACTCACTGGCCGCAAAGGCTTCCTGTAGGACTTTACTCACGGCTTGGTCAAGCTCTGCAAAGTTGTATTCCTCTAGCGAGATAGCCTCATGGCGCTCAGGGGAGGGTTTGGCGGTATTGATAAGCGGGTTGGTATCACAGATGCCTGCTGCCACAAAGTAGCCGTAAGCGCCCCTTAAGAAGTGGTGAACATTGATAGTGCTATTCCTGCTGAGGGCATGTCCACCCTCGCGGCGTGAGCGCATAAGACGCTGCTCAAAGGCAGTGAAGTCAGATGCATTGAGGCTTCTTGCATCAGCGTGGCCGAGCAAGGCTCCTACGTGGTTTTTGACGAATCCGCGGTACTGCCTTACCGTATTGGGACTTGCGCCATTTTGCTTTCTGATAGCGATGTACTCCCATAAGAGCTCGACGAGATTGGCACTCTTGACGCGACCGTCTGCGGTAAGGTTTTTGGCCCATAGCTCGGCCATAGCTTGGGCGTCGGCTTCGTCTTTGGCGATGGGAAAAGAGGCGTATGGCTGTATCGACTTGCCGGAGCTGTCGCGGCCAAGATACAGCCGGCAACACCACACACCCTTTGCATTCTTTTTCACGACTGGTTTTTTCTGCATCTTCTATCGCTTTCATGATGGGTTTTAGAGCTATTGAGAGATCACGGGAGAGGATCAATCCGAAATGACAGCAAGCAAGGCAGAATTGCTCACAGCCCTCTTCGAGATCGTCTACAAGCTTCTCTAGGGCTTCTTGGTAAGTCATAAGGGTGCGTAGTCCATCAAAAGCCATATGCACTTACCGTGCGGCAAGCTGTCCACGGTAGCCTCTGCTTCACGCTCACTCATATCGCCATCGCTCATAAGGAGGTCTACGACATCGTCGCGGTCATCGAAGACCATAGTTTCGTGCTCCCACCACTCGCCAATGCAGGCACCGGTCAGCTCAAGGACGAAGCAGTCATCGGTCTCTCCGTAATACGATTTGCTCATCTTGTATATCGGTAGATCGGGTCGCTTAGAGATCAGCTGTGTGAGCTTTTCACCTGGTTGCTTAGCGGTCTTGTGATTCATTGTGTCCTCACTTCTCTTCTCGGGTATATCCGGTGCGCTTCTCAAACTCAGAGCGTGCGGCCTGGAGGCTATCAAGCCTCGCTTTTTCAACCGCTTTAAGCGCGTCCAGCTCCTCCGCGTCAAGCGTATATGTGGTCTCTTTTCCATATGGACTGAGCGCATCGCGGCCGCTTACTATCGCGACCATCTTGTCTTTGATCCTGCTAAGACGCAGCTTCCGTGGATGACGACTGATGCAGAACTCGCATGCTGTAAGGTTTTGCATCTTGATGATCTGTTCCTCAATGCGCTTGTCTACCTCATCCAAGGTGCATTTGTACAAGTCTGGTAATTCAAACAGCTCACTCATTGGGGCCTCCATCCAGTACTACAATGGCGGCATCTCTGCCATGCTCGGCCCACATCAGAGCTTCCTCTAACTTAGTGATAACAATGGAGCGCTCGCGAGAGTTTGGAGCTATAAGCGCTTTTATACGTGCACCTTTGATTGTGTTAATTAGCGTCTGCCAATCTTTTTTATCTCCTATTACACGGATGTTTGCCGCTTCTGCATCCTTCCCTAGCTCATAATCCTCATACGTCCGCTCAAAGACATCAGGCTTGCACGGGTAAAGCTCACCTCTGATGCCTTTGATAATCCAGTCGTTAGGACTGATTTTCATCTCGCCTTCAAGAGTCTTGATGCACCAATAGGTGTCTCCATCTGCATCTCGTCTTTGGCAAAAGATCCCTGCCTGCTGTGCGGTCACAAGCCAACCAGGGGGTATCATGTCGGGTGTAAGCTGCATGGCTTCTACGACAACAGGCTTTTTACGATATTTAGACATTTTTATATCTCCTTTAGTTCTTGGGCTCTTTCATAAAAAGCACCCAGTGTGTCTTTGACGTCTTGGGTCGGCGATTACCGATAATTGGACGTACTGGGCAAAGTGCCAATACGTCTTTGAGTGGGATGTGATATTCGTACCACTTAAAGACAAGGACACCGTAAGGCTTGAGAACTCGTAGGCACTCACTAAAGCCTTTGGCCAAGTCCTCGCGCCAACAACGCGCGTCAAGCTTGCCGTACTTATCAACTTGCCAGCCAGCGCCAACCTCAAGATGCGGCGGGTCGAAAATTACCAGGTGGAAAGATTCGTCCGGGAAAGGTAGCTCCCGGAAGTCAGCAACTATGTCGGGAGCGACTTCAAGAGTACGTCCATCGCATAGTGTGCAGCGTCTCGGGTGTGCGTCGCACTTAAGTACGCGCTCGTCTTGCTTGTCAAAGTAAAAGCTCCGTGGTCCGCAGCACACGTCCAAAGATGACGGTAGAGTCATCATCTCACCACCTCTATATAGCTCTCTGCTGGTGGCTCCCGCATAAAAAGAGCCCAATGCGTTCTAGACGCTTTAGGGCGGCGGTTGCCGATGATTGGTTTTGCCGGACAAAGCGCAAGCACATCCTTAAGTGGGATATCACACTCGCACCATTTGAAGACAAGGACGCCGTATGGTTTGAGTACTCTCAAGCACTCGCGAAAGCCTTTGGCCAAGTCCTCGCGCCATGTATGACTATCCAGGCTGCCGTAATAATCACTTCTCCAGCCGCGCTTACCGATAAGATGCGGCGGGTCAAAGATGACGAGGCTAAAACTTTCGTCCGGGAAAGGTAGCTCCCGGAAGTCAGCAACTATGTCGGGACTGACATCAAGTGTGCGACCATTGAGTAATACCGGATGTCTCGGATGTGCGTCGCACTTAAGTACGCGCGCATCCTCTTTGTCAAAGTAAAAGCTCCTTGAGCCACAGGCTACGTCTAAAGCTGGTGGTAAGAGTTCGTCGGTCACTGTCGCCTCCTATTCCAGCCAGCTTTTAACGACTGCGTCCCATTGGTTGCGATTTCCAACACTTACGAGCCACTTTTCATATGTCCCGCGAAGTTCAATGGGGCAGCGAATCACAATCGAGTGAGGTGCAGTACTCCCCGATGGGGCCAAGAGCCTAACAACAGCTTCTTTTGGCTCCTGATGTGCGGATTGCTGTTTAAAATCAGTCAATTCCTCCGGAGTTACAACTCCGGAAAGTAATGGTTCCATAGCTAGTCCCATCTCATAGTGCCGGCTGCAATAACACAGGTGAGCACAACTACCAAACATGACAACAAAATTGCTTCTCTCATATGCCCTCCTCAGCTTTAAGTTGCGACCAGAGCCACCAAACGCCATAGCTATAAATCAAAGCAATAAGGATGATTGATGGAATAAAAAGGACGTCCCAAAGGTTGAGAACGTCCAAAAGGGGTTCGATGAAGATAGCGAGAAGCAAGACTAAACAGAAGAGAATGGCATCTCTGTATTGCACCATGTCATCATGATTTTTCATTCACGTTCACCACCCTTGCACCGCAGCTAGGACAGAAACGCACATAGTCAGGGCTTATATGTTTACATTTGCATTTGCTGCATTCAAAAACCGGTACTGGATAAAATCCGTCTTTTGGTGGTTTGCTTATGTCCTCACATGTCGGGTCTATGAGGTCGGCTAAACGGTTGCATAGCGCATAAATCCCATACCAAGGGTCTTTCTTGCCGCCCACTGCTTGACAAAGCGATGTATACCACAAAAGAATTTCATCTTTATTTTTACGGCATGTAATTCTGACGTTACGTAGCCGTGCGGCTACCTCTTGGCGCTCTTCCTTCGTAATCACAGCCACTCCTCCTTAAGCTTCTTGAGAAAATATGCTTGGCCTTTACCGGTCACTCGTGGGGTTCGCTTAATCATTGAGGACCCATCAGAGCGCGGGATCGTGGACTCCTTGATCCGGAAAAGCTCCATGTCCATGGCATACTGAGTAGGGATGTTTCTGTGGCTTCCGTATTTGCCTAGGTATCCGTTTTCTCGCATCCAGGCAAAAAGTCGGTTCTGGCCGATACCGATACCGTTTTGACGCATAAGCTTAGCGAGTTCGCCAATTAAGATCGTGTCGTCGCTGTCGGCAACGGCATCATAGAAAGACGCTTTGGGCATAAGCTCCCTCCTTTCACTCTCTAGGAGCCGGATACGCTCTTCACGGCGCTTGATAGTGGCGTCTGCCACCCTAAGGGCAAGGGCGAGAATATCCTCCGGTGTATCATCCGCGCGTGCGGCAAGGTAGCCGCCGGTGCGTCTGATGGTGGGCAAAACATCATGGGTGACCCAATGTTTGAAAACGCGGGCATTTGGCATCTTGGAGGTCATAATGAGAGAGTAGAGACCACTCTCATTTATGAGCCATCCGCCACGCTGTCCCAAACTCAATAACGTTTCGTTATTGAGTTTGTCTCCCATGTCCACATGGTCGGCAATAGCCTTGCTGACATTTGTATAACCAAGGACACCACATACGTCTTTCGCTACGAACCAAGGACCATCATCGACAAGAAAGGCTCTTAGTTGCCCAAAAGTGGGATTGTTAAAGACTGTGAGTTTACTCATTGCGACCTGCCTCCTCCCACTCGCTCAGAAGGTCTTTCTCTTCCAAGTAATCCTGGAAGAGGCCAGGAATTCTCTCGACATCATCTTCGCACCAGCTCCAAAAGCCATTTATGTAGGGTCTGCACCGGGCGCAGGCATAGCGTGCAAAAGGCTCGCGGTCGTATATCCCGCTTTCTCTGAGGGCGGAAGAGCTCTTAGGAATAATCCCCTCGCAGTAAGCGCAGCGGTGAGGCTTGCGAGTTACTACCTCGCGCTCTTTGAAACAGTCACAGGACATAAGCACCTCCTAAACGTTAAAAGGCTTGAGAGATGCTGCCCAAGCAAGAACTGCATCTCGGTGATAGCGGTTGTTTCTGACCCCTGGGAGATGGAGTGCAGGAAGAGGATCAATCTCACGCTTTGTCCATTCGCGCACGCGCTCCGGGTGCACGCCTAAGAGGTTTGCGACCTCGGGAACCGTGAGAAATACGTGGGCTGGCTCAGACACCCTCTCTATATGCACTGGCAGCGGGTTACCTGGTATAATTACAGAGTCCATAGGGGGCAACCTTTCGGACAGGCCCTTACCCAGCTGCAACTGTGTAAGGGCAATTTGTTAATCATGTTAAGAAAGCAAAATGCAGATGGGAGCCTATGAGGACGGCGGACGTCCTCACTCCTCGAACAGGTCCTTGACCTTGCATCCGAGGACGTTGGCAAGTCTTTCGGCGGACGCGAGTCTCATTCCGCCAACTCCCCAGTCAGTCGACCAGCGCCAAATCGTCTCCTCGCGCAGACCGAGCTTCTCAGCGACGGAGCGCTTGGTGATCCGCCTTTCGGCGAGTAGAACATTTATTCTCGACTTCATACAAACCACACTCCCTTGTGTATCGTAAAACCACATATCCGCTATATGTTGTATAGTGGTTATTAGTTCCAAACGTGTGTTTCATTTTCCGATGTCTCCACGTCAAGACGTTCCGAATCATTGGGAGGAGGTGATCTATATGGCAAAGGTAACGGTAAAACCTGGACAGAGCTGCCCGAGATCGGGTCAGTATGCGGTTGTTGGTCCGCGAGGAGGAATCCAATCGCGAGAGGTGACGTCGACGTCCGGGCGGCCGATGCCGCCTACGCAGAAGCCTGGCCAGCACTACGTGCTGGTTGATGCGACGAAGCATAAGAGGTGACGCGAGAGCTCCGGCCCCAAGCTTCATATGGGGCCACCGCCCTCATAGGCTCCCATCTGCGTATCCAATGACGGTTCTTCTCATGAGGGCCGACAACGTGCATCCTGAAGGCGCTGCCGGATCCCCCGGTTTGCGTCAAGGATGGGTATTTCATCTATGACAGCATTGCAAAAGCAAGCCGAGCCTCCTGTGACTCGAAATATGTCATAGCGTCATTTTCAAGGTACAAACAGAGCAAGAAGAGCGTTAGCGTTGCCGCATCTGCTCGACTTTCTCGGCGATCTCGTTTAGGGTCTGTTTACACTCGGGGCTTAAGGTGCCCTCCTGCTCGAATGCCTCACGCATCACATCAACCTGATTAGCCAGCTGGTCATAAACAGAAGGCTCATCACCGTCTGTTTCGCAGAGATAATCAATTGATGTTGCTGGGAAGTACTTAGCTCTAATTCGCTTTATCTCGGAGACAGTGAAAGGGACCTTTTCGGCTACCTTCAAGCCAAAATTGTTTGAGGTCATGTTGAGGAAATTGCCAACTTGCTCATACGTAATCCCGTCTCGAGTCAATTCAGCTTTGAGATTTCGATAGCTCATATTCACCTCCGTCAGTATTCCGAAGTTTCGGGATACTGACAGAATATACGAGCTTTCAGGATTACGCAATAAGATATTGCCGAAAATTCGGAATTATATGTAATATTCAGTTATACATTTACGAGATTTAAGGGGTGAAGAGTGGAAAGCTTAGAGGACGCTGTTAGGAGGCTTATCAAAGAGCGCTATGGGAGTATTCCGAGATTTGCGGGAAGAATTGACATGCCTGTCAACTCAGTGTACAGCGCACTGACACGCGGTTTAGCTAACACTCGCACCGAACTCACCGATCGCATCTATCGTGAGCTGAATATTGACTGGGATACCGCAAAACTCGGTAACGATTACCGTGGCCTGAGACTCAAAGGGGATGTACGGGGATCATTTGTTGATGTTCCTCTCTATGGCTCGATTGCCGCTGGAATACCGCTTGAGATGATCGAGGTGGAAGATACCCACGCGATCCCTCTTGAGGTGCAGAGAAACTTCCCGGATGCGTTTCTTTTGCGCGTAGTAGGCGAGTCGATGAACAGGATCCTTCCTAACGGTTCCTACGCTCTTGTCGATCCATGCGAAGAGGTTGAGAGAGACGACCAGCCCTATGCCGTCTGCGTTAATGGGTTTGACGCTACCATTAAGCGAGTAAAGAAACTCCATAATGGCTTCGAGCTCGTGCCAGATTCCACCGATCCGACGTTCACATCCAAGGTGTATGACTATGGGATTGAAGGCACAGAGACTATCACTGTCATTGGACGCGTTGTGTGGTACTGCATACCTTATGAATGGCGGTTCTGATGGATGCCATAAAGTATGCTTTTTCGAGAATGGAAAAACATGAAATGTAAGAAGTGTGGCTCGGAAAACATCATGGTTCAAGTAGTGCAAGAGACAAAACTGGTAAATCATCATCACAATATCCTATGGTGGATTTTTGTGAGCTGGTGGTGGCTCCCCATAAAATGGATTTTCATCACTATTCCAGCCCTTATTGCCAAGCTGTTCTTTCATCGTAAGGAGATTAAGCAGCGGTCTGTGAGTAAATGCGTGTGTCAAAACTGTGGGTATGTTTGGGATGCTTAATCATGCCACTAGAAGCAAAAATGATCATGAAGTGAGGTTCGCCGGAGCTGTCGTGTGGTTCCAGGCGGCTAAGGAAATGGAGTAGATGATTTGTTGAAGAGACTTTTTAAGTAGGAATGAATGATTTAGAGCATTAATAATTGCTATTGATTACTATTTGATAAATAGTAACTAAATGATTACACTTTTAGTGAGGGAAGAGAGTATGAATCAAGTGGCGTGGTTTCTTCAGGAGATGAAGAAATACATTCAGAGTTCGGGTTTTATTCTCGTTCCCAGAAAACAGAATAAAGAGTACATGGCTAGCGTCGGAATGTCGTTTGATGATTTACAGGATATTATCTGCAGCCTTCGTGCTGAGGACTGTTTTAGAGGTCCTGAGGCTGACGATGATCCTAAAAGAGGCAAATGGACAGTCGCAATGTTCTCACCTAAGTATGAGAATAAAGCGTTGTACCTCAAGATAGGTATCAACTACACCGATGAACAATGCAAGTGTATTTCAGTAAAGTTATACAAAGAGAAAAGAGAGGGGTAGAAAGATGAGCACGCATCAATTCAATACATACTGCCCCCAGTGCGACAAGCCCGTTGTTGCTAATTTGGATCATGCTGTTGAAAAAATCACGGTCCGCGGGCTGGAAGTTGAATATAATGCCACACATGCAGTTTGTCCTAATTGCGGCTGTATAATTGGCGATTCGCGTGTCGAGAAAAAAAATCTCGATAATGCTTTTGATGTGTATCGAGAAGCTAAAGGCTATATGTCTATTGATCAGCTGAAAAGTCTACGCAATAGCTATGGACTTTCTTTACGTGAGTTCTCAAAGTTTTTAGGTTTTGGCGAGCAAACGTATGCTAGATATGAGCGGGGTTCATTGCCTGATGAAGCACATTATGCAGTAATAGCGCAGGCCGCTACCGTTGGAGGTGCTGAATCTCTTTTGGACCTTCATGGTAATCACCTGAGCAAAGCAGCTATTGACAAGGTTAACGCATATATTGCAGGGAGCATATGTGCTGATAAAACCGTGGAGTCAAAGCTTGAGACGATGGTAGGATCTTTTGGCTACGTGAAGTTTGATAGGGCTCGTATCGAACAAGTGGTTTTCTATTTGAGCACAAGAATTAGAGATTTTTATTGGACAAAGCTCCAAAAGACGCTCTTTTTCGTAGATGCACTATCATACGAGAGGCGTGCTGTTGGAGTTACCGGCCTTACATATTCCCATGCGCCTTATGGTCCGATCGTCCATTCTGATGGAGAGCTGTATGCACTGGTTTCACATAATGAATTTGTGTGTCTAGTTGAAAAGAGCTTCGGGCAAGTAATTGAACCGCTGAAAAAACCTGCCAGCGTTCTTTCTCGAGAAGATGTAGAGATACTTGACGATGTTGCACTATTTATCAATACATTTAAGAGCACAGCTGCTGTATCGAATTTCTCTCATACATTGAGTGGCTGGAAGAATACACAGGACGGCCAAACAATCGACTATACATTAAGCTCTAAAGAAATCGCTTCAGCAATTGAAAGAAGATTGCACAAGTAATTAAAGATGTTACCTGCATTTACGAATACGTAGCAGAAGGCGCAAACTCTAAAACAGAGAGAATATATCTGAGAAATGATCGAGAAGACCTCCACAGGCAAGTACCGTGTTCGTGTCGATATGGGACGGGACCTTCACGGCAAGCGTCTTCGGAACACCAAGACGGTTCCAACCATGAGGGAAGCACGAGCCCTTGAGCATATGTGGGCAGAGATGGCGAGAACTGATGCCGTCATCCGGGATCACATGCGCTTTGATGACTTTGTGAGCCAGTACTATCTTCCTGATAAGGAGAAACACCTGAGGTACAACACCGTAAGGCGATACAAACTGGAGATCCGCAAACGACTTCTGCCGGCTTTCAGCCATAAATATCTTGAAGATATCAAGAGAAGGGATGTCCAGGCGCTGCTTGACTCCTGTGATACAAGATATATGGCCAAGGTAGCCCGAGACGTACTGCGCCAGATCCTCAATATGGCCATGCAATACGGATATGTCAGGCAGAATGTGGCTGCATTTACATACGACTTACCGGAGCGATCCATCAAGCCTGAGGATCACAACGGCATGTGGCTCACGAGCTTTGAGCAGCATGACGAGTTTATCGCCAAGATTGACAATCAGCTTTTCAAGACCGTGGCGGTCCTTGGACTGAGCTTGGGCCTTCGCAAAGGTGAGATATTCGGGCTTGACTGGGAAGATGTCGACTTAGAGCGCCGTGTTGTCCACGTTAAACAGACCTATGTTATGGAGGACGGCGGCTACAGGCTCATGGCTCCAAAGACGTCCAAAAGTGACAGGTACATACCATTGCGTCGTGCAGCTGCAGAGTATCTGCGGAACCTCTATATAAGTAGGGAAGAGCCATCTGGAGCAGTCGTTATCAATCAATATGGGCATAGAGCGAGTCCTAATAAGGTAGCTCTCAGATGGACAGCATGGCTGAGAGACCAAGGCTTGCCATTAGTGACTATTCTTAATATGAGGCACAGTTTTGCAACGGCGTGCGTTAATATGGGCATGGATATCGTTAAAGTGTCCCGTATGCTTGGACATACGCAAGTCAACACTACGATCAATCGTTATGTGCGCTACAAGTCAGATGACATCCAAGAGGAGTTCGATCGTTTGAGTATGGGACAAAAAAGGGATTAGGAAACAGTCGAAAAAGCTCATTTTTAGTACTGTATCAGTGGAAATAGGATAGGACATATATTCTATTTTTACGGCTTCGAATCCCTCCTCCTCCGCCATGTTGTTTGTTTCAGACATACGGTTTTAACTGTGGTTTTATAAACTCTAAAAAGGTTCAATTCGTCTAAACATTACAATTTGTACGTAATGCCTGAACAGGTCTTTTCATTTTCTCGGGACAAAGTAGGGGACAGAAAAGGGACAAAGTGTATTTATCAAAGAATCAATCATTTTTGAGCTTAAATAGCCGGCTGTGATACTCCGGCTACTGTAGTTTAAGCTCTTAAAATCGATTGTAGTAAGCCGTTTACCTGCTCGTTTGTAATGGTAAAACCGGCATAAAAATACCCCCTCCCGCACGAAGCGAGAAGGGGGTTAGCTCTAAACATGTTTTACGTCTGTGATATAGCCGTTTTCATCGGTGGTTATGGTCGCTGTACCTTCTATCATCTTGCCATCTTCAGCAAAAGCAGAAGTTTTACCATCTGTGGTAACTGTAATTACGCGATTTTTAACCATGTGACCTGCATCATCAAAGAAGAACCAGTTGTCTCTATCTTCTGTCTTGTCGTGATACCAGCCCGTGACCATAGAGCCTTGATTGGGTGTGAAGAAGTAGGTTTCACCGCCAATGTCGCGAAGTCCTTCAACCATAGAGCCTTGAAGTGGTCCATCATCGGGCTCAAGGTAGTACCAACTATCACCTATTTTTTGCCAGCCAGTGAGCATCGCTCCAAACGTCCCGTCATGGACGGGTGAGAAGTACCACCATCTCCACACACCATCACTAGAGGTTTTAAGCGCCTTCCAGCCATAGGCCACATAACCCGCATCATCAAAGTAGTACCATGTACCATCGATGAATCTCCAGCCATATGCCCACGTACCATCAGAGTATCGATAGCACTGATAGTCAGGTGATTTCTGCGAAATATTCCAGCCGTCATGCCAACCATCGGTTGATGTGGTTGCGTAATTACCATTTGTCATCTGCTCATACCAGTAGCACGTTCTATCCCACGCTTGTTGCCACTGTGAATGTGCGAGCTCACCAGGGCACTGTGTTGATACCCAGTAGTTGTGTGGAAACACGTTGACAAGCCACTCGGGATAACCCAAGTTATATCTAATGAGGATACCTGCGGTAAGCTTGGCTAGGCTCTCAATGGTTGCATCGTAGACTGTCCACGGATTCGCGCCTGAGTTAGCGCACTCGATGCCAATCGTTCCACGGTTCCCTCGTGAGGTACCGGTGTGCCATGCTGTATCAGCATCATAGATATGCTGTGCGACAACACCGTTCTTGTCGATGGAGTAGTGTGCGCTTGCATTGTCGTTTCTGTCCCACATGGCAGCCATGGCGTAGGGATCCATGCCACCTACGATTGCTTGGTGGTGCCACGTGACGCCAAAGATAGAGTGTCCGGCACGACCTTGCCAATAGGCAGAATTACACCACGCATTGACATCAGCTTCTAGGGTCTGATAGTTCATTTATTCACGCCCCTCTGCTGTATTTGCGGTTGTACCGGGCTTTATGTATTCCATTGCGCGTGCAGAGTCTCCGAGACCTTGTGTAGTTGGATCATTGACGATGCCCAGGATGGAAAGCACCGCAAAAGCGGCATTGATAATGTCTGCAATCTGGCGGTTCAGTACGACAAAATCCCACTTATAGCCAAAGGGTGCCGCACAAACTTGAGCCAGCAAAAGCACAGCCGGCACGATTGCCAGCCAGAAAGCTTTATTTTTCATGCGGACTGTTACGTTAATCATCTTTAATCTCCTTTACTGACCGATTAACTTTGTAATTGCAAACGTCACAACTGCTGTGACGATAATGCTAATGACGGTTTTAACGGTGTCGTTCCACCGCTGAGCAGGTAGCTCTGTCAGGCTATTAACCTTTAGTAAGACCTCGCCAACCTTTGTGTTGATGTTGTCTAGCTTCTCGTCGTGCCGGATGTATACCTCGCGGAGTGCTCGCAGCTCCTTCTCGTGATCGTCAACGGTTGACTGGATTCGGATAACCTCACCTCGCAAGGCACTAAGGTCAGCTTCGAGCTTGTCTATATTCGTCTCCATATACTCACCTCCCCTAGTCAAATTCGGCAGGTATCTCAACGATGCAGCCACTCGCATAACCTCTTGTCCGATAGTTGTTGATAGTGACTGTGCCATCACCGGCTTGTCCGCCTAGATGTACTGTTGCAATGCCGCCACCCTGTGAGGTTAAGCAGTAGTACTGGCCGTTGTGTGATGGTTGCCACTTTTTAGGAATCGATTTCTTTGATGTCCATTCATCGATGCCACCTGCAAGCCAGATACGGACAAACAAACACCCAAAGGCTACGCGCCATCTAACCGAGCATTTGTTATCTCCGATTTCAACCCAAGGAGTCGATATAAGAGCATTTATAAGATGCTTAAGTGGACCATTTGCGCTTACCCTGTCCGTTGTGTCGGGTTTTTGTGACGATAGCCAAAATTGGCTTCCATCAAACCCCGCATCAACAACGCGGTTGAGACTCTCGACATGACTTCCAATGCGAGCAGCTGCGACGTGGAAATCCATTGTGCTCTCGATTTGTAATGACTCTGACTCCCACTTTACTTGCTGGTAGGTTCCCAGCTCGTCAGTCTTTTCTGCAGCCGAAATCTTCAGTGTGTCGCCAACAAGCTTGATAACGGCGTCTTTAGCGGTGCGCGCAAGTGATACGAGCTTCTCGGCAAAAGTTGCGAGTTCTGTGGTGCCACGCATGACGTGCAGGCCTTGGCTGTCTGTGGTGGTATGCAGTCCTTGCTTAGCTCCTACGTGCGCTCCGTCTGCGTCAGTGCTAAAAGCATTACCGAGCTTATCTACTGCTTGCTTAGCGGCTGTAGCCGTCTCTTCAGCTTGTGTGGCCGTCAGTCCTGCTGCACTGGCTATCTGCTTTGCTTCTGTTGCCTTGCCGTCTACTGCAGCGGCTTGTGTGGCCGCAGTTTTGGCTTGTGTCTTGGCGTCATGCGCTTCTTGACCGGCTGCGTCTGCGGTTTCTTTGGCTTCAGTAGCGGCTGCTTTAGCTGCTTTTACATCGGATACAACTGTCGTGACGGCTTGCGCTGCCTTCTCGGCCTTTGTGCTTACCTCTTCCACCTTAGACGCCGCGGCATCCGCCTTCTTAGTCGCCGTAGTGACTTGCTCTTCCACTTTGACAACGGTCTTCTTAGCTTCCTCGGCAGTCGTGGTTGCTTTGACCACGCGGTCATCTACCTCTGCCACCTTAATAGTGGTTTTCTTAGCGTCCTCAACGATGGTGCGAGTAGACGCTGAGAGTGCCGTGACGCGGCGCTGCTGAGCGTCTGCGTCGTCTTGTGCGCTTGTACCTTCTTTAGTGAGCGTAGATGCAACGGCTCCGAACTTATACTTTGTGTGAGTAGGGTCACAGATATCAATCGTACGGCCCACGCAAAGCATCATGTGAGATAATCCGTGCGGCTTGCTTTCGACGAGCACACGCTCCAAGAAATTGATAGGCCGGACATCCTTGTCTGCATAGTGCAGGTCAAAGGCTGACACCTCGACAGCATCATCAAAGCGTGCTGCCGCGAGCTCTGCCATAGCCTTCTCGGCAAGCTGATTTCTGTTAGAAATATCGCGATACTGGACGGTTTTCTCAATGATTCCGTGGCGCTCTGCTTTAGCCTTATCGACAATAGCATCGCCAAGGATATAGTAGTCAGGACTGACGGCTGCATACACACCGTCTTGCCCCCCATCGTCAATGGTGACGTCGTGCTCGTGTTCTCCTTCGCCGGCTTTGCTCACCGGTACAATGGCGGTAAAGATATCTTTGCCGTCGGTGCCGGTTGAGAGATCTAGAAGATTTTGCCCGAGCTCTACAGCTTGTGTAGACTCCGCAGCGCCGCGAGAAGGCAGCCAGTCGATAATAGAGCCATAGTCATCATATCGTACGCGGAAATGGCCCCCACAGAGCTTGGTAAGCTTATCGCGCATCTCTTTTATTGTGGATGGACGGCTCCCGGTACCACGGCTCAGGCGTCCGTAGTTTATGCCGGCATTGATGCCGACGCGGAAACGCTCACAGCGGTTTGCCACATGCGCATTGTGCTGGTCGATAAACCAAAGAAAAAGCTTGTCGGCTTCCGCTGGTGCGTTAATCGGGCAATCAATCTCGGTTGTGTCATAGGTCTTGTAAGGCCGCACGGTCGTGTCATTGAGATATGCAAGTGACCCCTCGCAGACTATCTTCTTCGCGCCATCCATGATCATGGCTACCGAGCGCACGCGGCCGCGAAAAAGCACCTCTCCGCTCTCGACTTCTTTTAGCTCCACTTCACGCTCAATAGCCATGACTGCATCATGATCAAAAGCAGACCAGAGCGGGTGCGTAGGTGCTACCTTAAAAGTAAGAGTCGGGGACTGTCCCGACTCTTCTTTTAGTTCTGCGCTTAAAACCTGTGTATCAGTACGCGGGTTGTGGAGCTCTTGCCCCGCGTAGTTCATGGCATACATTGGCTATGCCGTCCTCTCCCACATGAAGACCGACCTGTAAGGCGGCATGTTGTTATGGGGCTTTCCGCCGCCAGCAGCCTCGGTGGCCAGCGCATCGCCCCAATCAATGATGCCGGTCTTGCCAAAACCTCCGACATCGCCGCGATCGTGCCAGAGCACGCGTGTAAGGTCGTGAGTATGGCTGGGCATCTCAGCCACAGTAAGTGTGTGCTCTTCTTCGCCGCCGGTAGAGCCTACCGGATGCTTTTGGGACTGCGCCAGCAAGAAGACGCCATTAATAGGCGACCAGACACCACCGAGAAAGGTTCCGGGGTCGGTCGGCTTGGTAGACTGGTAGATGCTGCCTACCGGATAGAGAGCATCGAGCAAATCAAAGTTTGTCGCAAGGTCCTTTATGGTTTGCGTGACTTCGTCGGTTACATCAGGTTTTATAAGTTTGAGATTCTTTGTCTTGGTACTCATCAGATATCCTTCCATTCAAAGGTAAGGGTTATGTCGTTGCCATCGTGAGATTCGTTGTCGCCAACATAAGCGTTGTCTTGCCACATACCGTGTATGCTGTCCCATGTCCTGCCTGTATAGGCAGACCACTTGATGCCTTTAAGGCGACCGATGCCGGCTCTGGCCATATAGCCAAAACGCAGACTTTCATACTTGCTCCACGTGTCACCCTTATAGTCGCGCCATATGGCTGTGCCGTAGTTGGGAGTAGTGTTTACCACAACAATGTTTTTGCCGTTGTGTAACTTAGCATCTTCATTCACCCAAGAACCAGCGTCTAAAGCAAAGCTTTGACCGTTGATGTTGATGATCGTAGAAGTGGTGCAAGTTATTACTGGGGTAACTACCTTAGCGGGACCGTTTACGATGTAGGTTTTGCCGAGCTCTCCGTTAAGGACGTACTCATAGACTCCTTTTGATTTGTAGGGGTCACACGTAACCTTAATCTTTACGCCAACGGTCTTTGTGTAGAGCTTTTGAGACACAACTTCAAAGCGTCCGCGATAGGTATAGGGCTTATCCCATGAGAGAGTAAAGTTATAGGTTCTGCCGTGCAGATAATTTCTAAGAGCAGTAAGAAGCTGTTCAATGTCTTCCCATCCGTCGCACTCAATCGGATAAAGCGTGAAATCAATCGAGCGTGTCTCAAATAGGGGTCTGCCGGCCATCCACTCAGATAGATCGATGATGCCGTCGGAACCTGGTATCTCTACATGCGAGACCTTTTGCTCCGGCGGATCATCGTTATATGAGGTGAGAAAACATTGGTAGGTCTCACAGAGAGGTGTACCGCCTACGACAATTTCGGCTGTCATCTATACGCCACCACCTTTCTCTCACCAAGGATTGCATCAACGTAGGGAGTAACGATTCCTCCGACTTCGCGGCCATCCATGTAGATCTTTAAGTTTCGAATATCATCGCGGAGTGCTCGGAGCTCTTCTACAACGTTAATTTGTCCGGTATCAGCGGTTTCGACAGCGTCAACGACATAACCTTTAAGATTGTCGATTGGCAGTATTGCTTCGTCACCCGCTTCGCCACCGCCCATAAGGCCGTTGCGATTTGAGCCGAAGATAGTCGGCTTGGTAAGAATGGCTCCTTTGGCATACCATTCAACTCCAAGGTGTGGTATCGATGGCGGATTAAGAGAGAAGCTGCCTGTGATTGAGAAGTGTGGGAGCTTGATATGTGGTAGCTCAATGTGCATACCACTGAAGAATCCCATAATCCTACCGGGAACACCTGCGATAAAGTCAACGACTCCTTGAACCTTGCTACGGACGTTACCGATGACACTTCCCACAGCAGACTGAAATGAGCGGAAGGCATTGCCAACGGCAGAAACGGCGCTTGAGCATGCAGAAAATGCTGATTGTGCAAAGGCTGCAAATCCGGATATGGCAGTGCCAATAGCAGAAAATATTGAGTAGGCGATATTGCCCAGTATTGTAAAGGCACTACCAAGGTTTGAAAGATTGGCACTGACAGCAGAAAGTAACGGCTGCAACGCCTGTATTGCCACGCTTAAAGCAGCACCGAGTATGTTTGCTACTGGTTGAAGCATGGCAAACACGCCTTGCAGGACCGATATTAGAAGATTAAAAGCGCCATTGAGCAGCCCTAGGGCAGCGTTAATGACTGGGAGGATAGAAACGCCAAGCTGAATAAGAGGATCAATAAAGGGTTGCAGAATGCTGTAGAGTGATCCCGTAAGATCAATCATCCCTGTTAAGACGGTAGTGATGATTTCGCCTACACTTTGGAAGATTTCACCGACTTGGTTCATGGCATCAGAGTCACTAAGTACGTTGCTGATGCTTTCGCCAAGCTGGCTGAAGAAGTCAAAGATAGAGCTAGACTCCTCTTCTAGTGAACCAAATATTGCGTAGACATCAATACCGGTGACATCAATAAACTGGTCAATAGCAACTTTGTTGGCATCCATAAAGCCGGTAATGCCGTTATAGATGCTGTCAGCAATATCTGTACCGATACTACTCAAGTCAACGCCCTCAAAAAGCCCGCTTAAGTTTTGTGTGAGACTACCAGCAAGCTCGGGCAGAGAACCAAGAAGAGACATTGCAGCATCAAAGGCTCCATGAAGTCCGTCTGCAATGCCTTGAGCAAGCGCCTTGAAGTCAATGCTCCCAATGACTGTGCGGATGAGGTTTCCGAGCTGTTCTCCGACTCCGGAAATGACGCCGGGAAGAGCGGCGACAAGGCCTTTTGTTATGCGAACAAGTGTGGGGATAACGTTTTTAGCTACATTTCCTACTGATTGAAGCAGCTTCTCGGACATGCCTTCGATGTCGCCGTTGGGATCAGCGATAGCAGTGAGCCAGTTTTCCCAGGCTGCCTTCATGGTCTGAATAGAACCTTGAATAGTTTCGGATGCCTCATGGGCAGAGTTGCCCATAATACCCTGCTGCTCTTGGATGTCATGTATTGCCTGGACTACATCGCCGTACTTTTCAATCGTAAGATCTCCGGCGCGACCGTTTGCCTTTTCAAACTCGTTAGCGTCTTTGATCAAGCGCTCCATCTCGGTCTTGGTCCCGCCATAGCCGAGCTTCAAGTTATCAAGCATCGTGTAGTTTTGCTTAGCGAAGCCTTGGTAGGCATCTTGGACGGACTGAAGATTAGTTCCGAAGATAGAGGCGTTATCTGCCATATCGGTGATCGCCATGTTGCCCGCGGCTGCGGCCTTGACGACATCGCCGCCAAAGGATTGCTTGAGGGCTGCTCCCATGCTATTCAGCTGATCCATGTATTGGTTCATGGAAACGCCGGCAATAGCATAGGCGTCTTGGGCATTTTTCATTACCTGGTCAGATGCGCTGCCGAAGATCTTCTGAACGCCACCGGAGAGCTGCTCAAAGTTTGCATAAGTATCAAAGGCTTGTTTGCCAATAGCAACAACTGCCGATCCAATGGCGGCGACTGAGGCAGTTACACCGAGGGCAGCAAGCTTCATGCCCCTGAAAGCACCAAACGCTGCATTGCTATTAAACCCTTTTAAGGAAGGAATGATGGAAATATACCCGGAGCCTACCTCTGTGTTAGCCATGTTCACCTCCTATAAGGGTTAGTTGTTGTCCCACCAGTCGTTAAACTCACTGATGGGGATTGGATCTTTGCCATAGCGCTTTGTTGTTTCCTTGACTCCTGGACGCTTAAGTGGCTTCGGCTTTGGCTGTTTCTTGGTCGAGTTAGTCGAGCTATAAAGCCACATCAGCCAGCTCATCTGATCGGAAATCGTGGCCAGAAGCTGAGGAATGATTGCGCTCGACTCCCATGTTGCAAATTCGGCATATTCAGGATTGAGTTCTTGCCATGTCTCACTTGTTTTGGGAAGTCTTTTCACAAAAGAGGAGAGCGCCCTAAAGCTCAGGCGCTCTCCCAAATCATCCAGAGTAAAGCTTGTTGTTGTCATGAGGTCATACTCGAGTGCCTCGGCGTGCTCGACAACCAAACACGCGAGACTTATTATTCCCCCGTTGTAGCGCCTCCGGCATCTGTACGGAGTTTGTTCCACTCACTCATAAGTACCGACAAATCGGCAACACTGAGCTCTTCTACCTTAGGCATATAGGGTTCAAGAAAGCGGATGAACCACTCAACGGCTTCGAGATTTTCTGCATTAGGCATTACCATGCCGGCACGGCGTACATCTGCTAGTGTCGGCTCAAGTGGGATATGGCACACCTTACCGTTGACCTCAACGTCAAGTGTGGCGTGCTTGGTTACGAGTTTCAGCATTATTTGGTCACGACTCCATCGTCCAGATAGATATAGATACTGTTGCCGGCGGCATCACGCTGGCACTTAAGTGTAATGGGCACCTTGATAGGCTCAGAAGCTTGGAAGGTCATCTCGCTCGGTGGAATTGCCTGCCCGCGTGGGATAACGATTAGCACCTTCGCAGCGCCATCTTTTATCTTGTAAATCCAAGAGCGAACCTCAGGCAGGCGTGCACCAATGGCGAGTTTGATTTGTGTGCCGTGGCTATTCGTTGCAGGGATAGCAGTTACCGACTTGGAGCCAAAGGCGCGGGTAAGTGAGCGCTCACTCATTTCGAGTTCGGTGTATTTAATCTCACCGTTAAACGATTCCAAGAGCTGTCGCACCGCTGCGCCATTTGCTTCGGTGATATCTTTTGTCGAGAAGTCGGTAGTGAGCTGTAAACCATCGCTATCGACGTAGCCCGAATCCTTAAATGCGGCGTTAATAGCGCCTGTTACATCAGTCGGAAGAGCAGTACCCACAGGGCCATCCAAAACCGCTCCTGTGGTCTCTTGATCAAGAGCACCGACTAATACTTTGCTTGCATCAACGGCCATAATTAGACCTCCTCATTTTTGATGTTTATTTGCATTTGAAACGTGACTTGCCAAGTGGTATAGCCACCGTCTTGCACCCCATAGCTGAACACATTTGGCACATCAACCTGATTGATGTGTTTGTCAGTAGGGGGTGTTAGTTTAAGTGCGATTGCGAGTTCGTGAGCAAGCTGCTCACATTCAGCTTCGCTTTTAGCCCAGATTGACACAGTGTATTCGGGGCTATCATGTGGATAATCCATAGTTCCGCCGGTACGGTCAATCTGAGTAAAGGTGTTCGGAGTATCACGAGGAACCCTAGTCGAGCAAGGCACTTTGAGCGTCTCGGACACCCACTTCACCATAAACTCCATAGAGCTAAAGATCATAGTTATCCTTTACTGTTTCCTAGAGCCTTCTGCAGTGTGTTATGCAAGACGTTTGATCTCATAGCATGCCTATCGGCGGTATAGACAACACCGTGAGCACGCTTTTTACCTACGGTCACACGTGCTCCATAGTGGCGCCCTCCATACATGGACGATGCACGATCTCTTACCTTTTCAGCTTTGCTTAAGAGTTTCCGTTGCATCTTGTCGCCTTTAAGCAGTTCATCAAGCTTACTTGGCTCATAACGTAGATGCACCGTACCGTGAGGTCCGGATGCGCTGTATGTCTTAGCCATCAGTTGCCCCCAGAGGTACCATGCAGTGCCAGGGCCATTTGGCCGGCAGCATCTGCGAAGGATACTCAAATGGCTCACCGATGACGGTAAGCCATACTTTGCCATCTGGGCTGACACGCGCTCTTCTAAGCCTTGGTGCCCACCCTTTGGGAAAGTAGGCGGTTGCCCTGATCTCAACGCCTTCGGGGCGCTCTATCACAAGGTCTTTGGGTTGACCAGGTGCAAAGAGGCATCCTGCAGCTGGTATTGGCTCTGTATACGTAAAGACCTCATTGCCGAGTCGGTCTTTGCCGGCTGATACACGCTCTTTTACAAGTAACGTCATCTTGGGATGATACATCACGGCTCCTTCGGCAGAGGATTTGCATAGAGCACGTCTCCCTCATCGACCCCCAGCAGATTCTTCTCAAACGAAGTGAAATAGATATCTCCTGTGGGGTTTGCGTATGACGTAGAACCCGTAAAGGGGTACGCCATCCAAGACTGGCTTGTTACCCCAATGGGTGTCTCTTCTCCTGCCTGTAAGACCCGTATGGCTGCCTGACAAGTAACAAGTTTGAGGACTGCTGGATCCTTGTCGGACCAGTCACAAAGTGCCGCTACGGCCGAGCTGACAAGAGAGAGCAGGCTTTGAGCCCGCTCTCTCTCGCTGTCTTCAAGTGTTGGATAAAGAGCCTTGAGATCATCAAGCGTGGCAAACGGCCGCTCCGGTTTTTTGGCACCCATTAGGCACTCTTAAGGACGGAGAAGCCCTTAGGATCGATAACAGCCCAGCTGTATACAACCTCAGCGCGGTAAGCGATCTGGCCTAAGCGCTTGAGATCTCCAAGACCGTCTGGGTCGCCGGTCTCAATGATCTCAAGATTGATATCGCGGACGATGCCCCATTTGATAAGGGAGAAGTCGCCCATGATAGCAAGCACCTTGGTAGGCGTCTTAGCAAGGGCACCGGAAACCGTATTGGACGTTGCAGCTGGGATGCCATCAACAGAGCCGGTCTTAAGGTTCAGCGGGATTTCGGGGAAGAGACGCAGTCCGGTGTTCTTGACACGGACCTTACGGAGTGCCGAGGCCTGCGTCTTGGAGAGGGCAAGACCGGAGATGTCATAACCCTGATCCACCTTGTCGGCCATCGTATCGAGGTCTGCAGCAGCGTCAGCCGTAGCGGTCACTGCAGTGGCTCCTGCGGTCAGCGCAGTCAGGCCGGCAACAGCCAGTCCGGTAAGCGGATTTAAGGCGTGGAAGACGACATAGTCAAGACCACGGCCGAGGGCGGCGGAGGACTTGTCGACGATGGCGTCGACAATCTTGAGTTGGTTGTCCTCATCAGCCCAGCGAACCTCATCGGAGAAGCGGACCGTGACAGACAGCTTCTTAATGATGTGGTCGATAGGCTCTGTCTTAGCTTCGGAGGGATTGTGCGGCGCATTCTCGCCGACGACTTCCGCCTCAGGATCCTTGGTGAAGAGGATAGAGGAGCGGTTGGCAAAGATAGCAGGAGAGGAGGCGGAGAGTGTCTGAATCACAGAGGTGTCCGCCACCTTGCTAACGAGCTCGTCAGCAACCTGAGAAGGGAGCTTGATGTTGGTAGTAGAAAACGGAGTAGCCATGATGATTCCTTTCGTTAGTTGGTATGGCCAAATAGTTGTGCGGCAACTTCACGCTTGGGATCGTCGTTTGAACTTCCCATCGTGAACTTGCCGGGATTGGGGACCTTTGCCCCCGCTTTGGGCTTGAAATACGCAACCATAGCCTCTGCAGCAGAGCGCATCTCTTCTTCAGTGGCACCATGGATGAGCGCTTCCGGGATGCCGACATCAGCGGCAACCCTAGCCTTCAAAGCTCGTGTTGCCTCCGTTGACTTAAGAGCAGCAAGCTCCTCTTCAGCTGTCTTCGCTTTTTTGAGTGCCTCTTCAAGTGCTGCGCTCTGGGAGTTTTTGAGCTGCTCAAGCTCTTCTTGGGCGCTTGAGTTTTCCTTGCTGCGCTTCTCCCATTTGCGAGCCTGGCTTTTCCAGTATTCGAGCGTATTCTCGCCTGCTTGCTGTGCAGCTTGCGGATCGGCAGTTGGCTCAAGCGCTGGATCTGTCGTTGGGTCTGGCATTTCTTGCCCCTTTCCGGCCGTGCGGCCTAATAAAAAACCAGCCGTGCGGCTGGTTGGTTACACATAATGGCTTCCCGCCTGCGAATCGAACACAGATCTCAAGAACCAGAATCTCGTGTTTTGCCGTTAAACTAGCGGGAACTGTGGTATATTGTGATTAACAGGGTTGGTCCTGCCCAGTAATGGGGGGGGTCAACCCTCGTTTTTTATAATCAGGAAGTCTGTTCCTCCCGGAGGGACGTACCATACTTCGTCATAGTATCTTTTGCACCTCCTGATAGATCTCATGTCGTCTTCATATGAGCGAGTGCTTCCCTCGGTTGTAAGGATCACAATTTTTGGCTGATCGCATTTCAGGTTGTCCCATTTCTTTTTAGCGGATCCGAGGTTATCCTCAATGGAATGTTTACCTCCACCTGCATTCTTATGCTCAACTAAGAGGTGCTGATCTCGAAGCCAAAAATCAATGTTCTTACTGCCATCCGGTGCATCTTCAGGTAGCGCGACAGGACTGAATCCCATTGAGGAGAGGATATCTATCCCGCGTTTCTCATCAGCCGAGAGCTGCTCACGTGGTTTGATGTACCAAGGTTTCGTTACCTCTCCTCTATAGAGCCAGTCTTTATTTCTCCTACCAGCTTCTGCAAGGACTCGGTCTCTCAGCTCTTTATCGTTTTCGACCTCCTCAAGACTTTCCTTGATACCAAGATTCTTGCAGATGGTATCGAAGCTCTTCTCTGTTTTCGTATGGTCGTATCCGCCAACCTTCGTTCCAGGCTTGCCGGCAACCACCTTACACTTGCAGTGGTTGTGATAGTGGGAGTTGGCGCCGGCCTCGGAGTATACGAATCCGCGGGACGCCAGCATGGCACAAAAAGCGCATTCGCCGCCTTGCGGTACGCGGGCAAACCTCAAACCATAGCGCTTACCGGCGTTTATCATCGTTCTGTTCGCCTGTTGTAGAACCTCGCTTTGCATGATGTTGCCGCAGGCTTCCATGAACTCATCTCCATGCAAAGCATTATTGGCAGCGTATTGATCGACTTTCTCGCGGTACTTGTCGTTAACAAAACGCGGTACTTTTGCAAGATCGGTATTCTTCGCCTCGAGGCCTGTAGACTCCTCGAAGAAATCAAGGGCTACAGACCCTGCAGCATCCCCATAGGAGAGGGTCGTACTGATAAGGGAGTTGCTGATGAGCTCCATAAACTCACTATCAGACATGTCAGGGTTGACCTTGATACCGGCGCTTACGAGCTTCTCAAATGCCTGCTTGGCCTTGCCCTGCAGCTTGGATAGATTGCTGTGATATGCATCCATCGCCTGCTTAGAGATATTCATGTTTACTCACTTTGCGCTGCTGCTCTAACAAGGTTCTGTGCGGCCAGGCGCTTGCGGTCGGCCTGAAGCTCCCTCAGTTCGTCATCCTTATAGCCAAGGTCACGCAGGGGTACGTCGGAGTTTGCCATCCATGGGAAGGCCGCTACGCGCTTAGTGACCGCATCGGACATAGATACCGGAGAGGGTGTCTCAGGCTTGGCAAACAGCGTTGTGATGTCGTAGATCTTGAGAGCTTCAAAGAAGTTCAGGTCATGGGCCACCGAGAGCGCCATAGTAGCGACATTCGTGAAGGCGCGCTTACAAGCTAGGATATAGCTGTTGATGTCGATGATGGCGTCTTCCTGGCTAGCTATGATCGCGTCGGCGGATGTCGGGTTTGCGGTCGTGAAGCTGAGCGAGGACAAAGGCACATTCGTTGCATCTGAGAACATCGATGCCAAGAGTCTCATGTAGTCGCTGTGCGGCTGCATGGTCAGCTGAGGGAGCTGTCCGTAGTTCGGTATCTGCTTGTTCTTATTTGGCGTCCCAACAAAGATTGATCCGATAAAGGCACCGAAAGGAGTCTCTGCGATCTTTTTCGCCTGTTCTTTATCGGCTCCCATAAAGAACTTTTGTGGGGCAGAAGCGAAAGCAGCTGTTGCGCTCATGTTCATGATCTCGCGTTGAGCATCGTCAACAAGGCTCATTACCGTCGGGGTGATACGGGAAGTACCGAAAGGATGCTCCAAGGTTCCGTGGTAGGCCACCTGCTCTACGGGAACTCGTCCCATGGCATGCTCTGCTTCATTGGCTACCCAGCGCCCATCAATAAGAGAGAGCGTTATGAACTGGGTATCGGTAAAGACGTATACCAGCTTGGGTGTCTTGATGTTGTGTGCGCGATTCCACTCGACGTCAACAACTACAAGCGCCGCTGTGATGCGCTTTAGAGCATCAGACCAGAGGGCAGACGCCGCTGTGGCAGGATATCCCGATACCACGACATCAGGCTCACCAATCTTTGTATTGCCAGAGGTGACACTCACAAAGGCTACCGAATGGCGAAGCGAACTCATGGTGACTTTGCGAACCAAGTTGTCCATATCGTTTTGATGGGCGATCGTATAGAGCTCGTCTTTTGTGGTGGTGTCTGTAGAGTTAAAGCCTTCAAATTGCACGCGGTCGGCCCACCAGTTGACACACTTGGCGGCCCAGTCGATTCTGGGATCAAGCTTGCATGAAATCTCCGGCAATACCGAAACGCCAAGATCTTTGACCTTGACATCTCCGGCATAGTACTTATCGCGGAGGCGGTTCCGGTAGTAATGCCTGCGCCACACCTCCACAAGCTCCATGACGGTCTCATGGTTTTCAGGTGATAGGTTGGCTGCAGCGGCCATAGACGCACTTAGTCCTCTGTCGATCATCAGAAGTAGACCTCCCCAGCCTCTTCGTCTTCCACTTGGCTTGCCATCCAAAAAGCAAGGGTTGCAGCTTCTGCTACAGCTGCACCCTCACCATCAAATCCCCAGCCGCCCGTGCGGCCAATGGGGCGTTTATACGATTGGGTTATCGCTTTTGTCAGTTCATCTTCTTCACTCTCATCCAAACTGTCAGGCTCATACCAGGTAAGTGTTTGCTCACTGACAGCGTCGACAAAGTCAACGTTTGCCGTTACCAAATCAGCCGGTGTCGGGCTTATGAGGTTTTCTTCAGGAGCGGCTTCACCGATGCGCTTGATAAGCGCATCGGCGCCTGCCTTGCCATCGATCACTACCGGCACAGTCTGCGCTCGTTTTGTGACAAAGTCGGCAAGCGCCTTCTTCCCACCGATACTGGCACGCTTATCAACAAGCTCCACGTGGATGCGATCATCTTCTTTGACAGCCACGCATACCGCGAAGTATGTGCCATCGACGGAGAACTTGACGCCGTAGGCTGTAGGTTTTCCCTGCGGCGCACAGTGCGTTTTACAGGCGCCCCACGTCTCCTTGTCAATAAGAGGCGCTCCGGCTCCTCCTGCAAGCTCCTGCGGCGTCAGCCATACGCCCAAGCACTCCTGCGCGAATTGCAAATCGTCCATCTGCTTGCGTATCTCGCGTAGAGCAGTGACGTTAACGATACCGGCGGCAAGTGATGGAGCTGCCTTATACCAACGGCTTTCGTCTGAAACGTCTCCTACCTCTTCAAGCCCATATTCAATCCAGCAAGTGTTTTCAACGTCGGTTCCAGCGAGGGCTCGTGATCTTATTTTTTCGAACTTGTCTGCTACAGAACCAGCTCGGCGAGGAGTCCCCATGTAGATGTACTGCGGGTTCTCCATAGGACCGCTTGAGGTTGTCGGCAAAAGAGCCTGGACGTGTTCGGGCAGGAGCTCTTGTGCCTCATCAATGACAACGATATCGAATGTATTACCAAGGTTTGCCGTCTTAGTACGGGTTGAAAAGGCGATAAAGCCCTCATGCTTATCAGCAGCATAAGGCTTGAATGTGTAGCTTTCCTGTGCTGTCTTTGAGGATACTCGACAGAGTCGATCGTTGAAATACTTAATTCCTCGGACGCTGTCATCAGGCTTCGTCCCCAAGATGTTTCGGAAGTCCTCAAGGGTCTTCATGGTTGTTGAATAGTTGTGCGCTGTCCAGAGAATCCGTGCTCCAAAGACCATGGCAAGCATGATGGAATACCACATGATGATTGTCGTTTTGCCATTTTGACGCGGGATGGCAAGGCCGATGATTCTCTGTACAAACTGGAGCTGCTCATCAACGGCGGCTATGATTTCCAAATCTCTTAGTTGCCAGTCAGCAAATGTCACATTTGCTTGGTCGGCGAGTGTGACTACGAGCGGCGACAGTGATTTTTCATAGGGCTCATGGATGCAGTACCTAGGATCCAACAACGAGCTTGAGGGAGCGCTCAAGTGGGTCGTCTGTGCGGTCTTGCTTGTCATCGACCTTTGCTCCCTCCAACTCTTCAATTTGCATGCAGACGGCTCGATACTCTTTTGCGATGGTTGCTATGTTTCTCGTCTCGGCAGTAAGTAAGCTTTCCCTGAGCAGATTGCGTTCTTCTCTGAGACGTGCGGCAGTATTTTGCCGTTCACCCTCACGGAATGGGACTGCATACGAGACGCCAGGCAGCTCTTTGAGGGCATCTTTGACCGTTGTTTCACGCTTTCTGTACTTT
>ERZ773018.316-NODE-316-length-30692-cov-11.704997_pt1 | contig 30692 bp, 37 predicted proteins | sample MGYA00580840_ERZ773018 | MGnify/ENA primary metagenome ERZ773018 (study PRJEB29015, sample SAMEA2738125) | human oral metagenome | biome: human oral; feature: human-associated habitat; material: saliva | place: China | collected 2256 ... | reverse complement strand
TCAACTTTTTCAGTAACAGTTTCTTCAGTCACTTTTTCAGAACCGTCTACTTTTTTACCTTTTTGTGTTTCATAAGTAGTTGTGACTTTGATCACACCTTCAACACCCTCTTGAAGAACTTTTTCTTCACCTTTTTTAAGTGTTGGGTCTTGTTTATAGATTGTTTCAAAAGGAACTTTCTTTTCAGTTACTTCAGATTTAGAACCTTTAGTTCCGACAGCAATGATCTTATCAACTTTATCGGTTACTTTTTCTTCAGTTACTTTTTCAGAACCTTTAACTTTTTCACCCTTTTGAGTTTCATAAGTAGTTGTGACTTTAATCACACCTTCGACACCTTCTTGAATGACTTTTTCTTGTCCTTCTTCAAGAGTCGGATCATCTTTCTTAATTGTTTCAAAAGGTACTTTCTTTTCAGTTACTTCAGATTTAGAACCTTTAGTACCGACAGCGATAATTTTATCGACTTTCTTAACCGTTTCTTTTTCAGTAACTTTTTCAGAACCTTCTACTTTTTGACCTTTTTGGGTATCATAAGTCGTTGTTACTTTAATTACACCCTCAACACCTTCTTGAATGACTTTTTCTTGTCCTTCTTCTAGTGTTGGATCTTCTTTACGAATTGTTTCAAACGGCACTTTCTTCTCAGTTACATCTGATTTAGCACCCTTCGTACCAATATGAATGATTTCATTGACAGGTTGCTTAATAATATTTTCAACAGTCTTAGATTCACCTTTTTGACCAGGCGTTCCTTTCAATTCAACCGTCTTATTACCAACTTCTTTACCATCAACAGTTACCAATGATTTCAAAGCACCGTTACCTTTAGCGGCATATTCCAATGTGTATGAACCATCAGCAAGCGCTTCGCTAAATTCGACTTTACCATCTTTAATAGGAAGATCTTTATTGACAGCGCCTTTCAAAGTAGCTTTCGTCACAGTAACACCTTGACCACCAATTGAAACCTTAACCGTTTGATTAGCGCCTTTTTTCACAACTTCTGTCTTCTGATTCAAAATAGCTTCACGAGTCGTGCCCGTCTTAGACGCAAGAATTTCTTCAGCCAACTTCGCAAATTCATCACGATTCATCATTTTCGTAACCATACGTTCACGGTCACCGGCACCGTTAGAAAAATATGATTCTTTTTGGTTAACACCATATGTTGCAATTTGGATTTGATCATTAGGTCCCATTGTTTCCAACAAAGGAATAAAACTACTACGAATACGTGGGTCATTACCACCACCTACAGATCCAGAGTTATCAATAATTGCAAAAATTGAACGAGGTTTGATTTCATTTGAAGTTGTAACAGATGCTTTAGTCGTAAACATTACACTTCCTTCAGCTGTACCATCTTGACCGGCAACATCTTCAAGAGTTGTTGTCACATACTCTTTTTCACCCTCAACACCTTTTTGAACGACTTTCTTTTCGCCTTCTGGAAGTGTTGGATCTTCTTTAGTTTCGGTCTTAAATGGAATCTTTTCAGTACGTTTTGTAACTTTTGCTTCAGCCTCTTTAGTACCAATCGCAACAATTTCATTTACGGGCTCTTTAATAACTTTTTCACTAGTAGTTGGTTTACCTGGCGTCGTAATTGTTACAAGTTTCGTAAATTTCTCAGCAATCTCATTAGCAAGAGCTGTTTGATCTTTTCCAGCCGTAGTCAAAATGGCTTTTTGACCAGCTTTAGTCAACGTATTATATGACAATGAATTAGTTCCACCATAAACAACCGTTAAAAATTGATCAGCATGATTCTTTTGCGCCCAGTCGAAGAAACTATTATCGTATTTCTCCCAACCTTCCCAATCATCCGTAAACCACAAAATACCGACCGCTCTATTTTTATCACGACCTTTTTCAAAAATCTCTTCATACGGTGTTCCAATATCTTTAGAAGTACCATCTTCTTCCATATACTGAGGATCATAATACTTCAAAGCTTTCATAGCCTTATCCCAAGACCAAGATCCATCCTGATGAGACGCCGGTAACAATTCACGAACTTTCTTAACAAATGTTAAAACTTCTTGTTTAGACAAGAATCGCGTAACCTTAGAAATTTTTGCACCAGATGTTTTAGTTTGACTATCTGTTTCACCTTTAATAACCTTACGTAAAGCAAATCCATCAGGAGTGTTTCCTTCATCATAACCGATAATCAAATAACGAGTATCATCAGCACCTTGTTTAGCGACAGCCTCTAAATGATCAAGCTCAGATACACCTCCATAGGTAGAACCAGAGACATCATAAGGAACAATAACATCAACAGGTTTGCGAGTAGATTGTGATTCAGTTGGCGTTGTTGTCACAATTTCCTTTTCACCTTCAACACCTTTTTGAATAACTTTCTTTTCACCTTTTGGTAGCGTTGGATCTTCTTTAGTTTCCGTCTTGAATGGAATCTTTTCAACTTTACGAGTTTCACCTTGCTCCGCAGCCAACACCGTAACCGGCGCTAAAGCCGATCCCACAACAGGCGCAATCGCTAAACTAAGCATGGAAACATTCACTAAATGTTTACCAATCTTGCGCATTTTAAACGTTTCTTTTAACATGTAAAACAGTCCTTTACTTAAAATTTTCTTAACAGCCTAATTTTAACATATTCTTTTTTAGAAAACAAGACCGAAAAAAAAGAAGCGATTTCGCTTCTTAATTTTGATAAATGTACGTAACATTGCCCCATGTAGGATTAGACGCATCGAACCATCCGCGATGATCGCCGATAGATTGATCGCCATTGTAATTCGCTTCAAGCACTTTTACGTAACCCGTAGCAGGATCCACGTCAGTGACATAGGCAACGTGTCCGTAACCGCCATCATCCCAAGATGCAACGGCACCGACTTCGGCTGTCTTACCTGTACGGAATCCATCGCGCGCTGCAGATTCAGCCCATTGTCCACCATTGCCCCAATAATCACCAACCCAAGGTGCTACTGTTTTAACGCCCCATGTACATTGTCCCGTTGGATATGAACTTGCATCTGAATTATATTGCGGATGTTGGCGAGCTTCTGACTGAACAGCTGGCGCAGGTTCCTGTACTTTTTCCTCTACAGCAGGTGTTTCAGCGACAGGTTCAGCTTGCGGTTGCGCTTGAGGTGCTGGTTGTTCAACCTCTTCAGCTGGTTTCTCAACAGTTTCTGCTTTCGGTTCTTCTTTAGAGACTGGCTCTACAGGTTTTTCTGTAGCTGGTTGCACAGATTCTTCTGTTGCAACTTCTTGTTTGTTTTCTGTTACAGCCGGCGTTGCGTCAACTGTAGCTTTTTCATCTTGTTTTTCAACGACTTCGTTATGTGCTGACGCATTCGCAACAGGCGCCTCTACAGGTTTTTCAACCGTTGTATTAACTGTTGGTTCAACAGTTGGCGCAACCACTTTCGATGCAGACAACTCTACAAAAATAGGTTTCGCTTGATAAGTATTCGTTTCAACAGCTTGTGCGTTATTCACAACAGGTGCTTCAACAGGCTTAGCCGTCGCAACCACAGGCTCTTCAGCAACTTCTTGTTTCAAAGCATCGGCTGAGATTGTCGGTGCTTGCGTCATCGGAACAACTGTTTCTTGGAAAGTTGTCGATACGGGTTGCTCTGGACGATTTTCTTGACGAGATGCGACACTAGACGCCAATTTAGTTGTAACTTCGCTTGCGGGGTCTTTCGCAGTTACATGTTCTGCGTTATTCGATACAGCTTCCTTTTGCGGAACAGAGCATCCTGCAATTCCTAATACTGATGTTGATAACATTAATCCACTTACTACTGATTTCTTAATCATTATACGTTTCCTTTTTCTTTAATTCTTGACATATTACAGTATATCAAAAAAAATAGTCACTAAATATTTCAATTTAGTGACAAATTTATTTCAGGTCTGAAATTAATTACAACGAACCCGCTTGATTACTCATCATCGCAAGAATATCATCAGGACTCAATTCTTGAGAACTTGCTTTCTTAGAAGGCGCTTTTGGTTTTTCACTAGCCGCAATCAACTCTTGCGGATCAATTTGCTTAGGTTCATCTACAACAACAGGCTTCTGTTCGCTTTTAACCTGTTTCTTAGGCTTAACTTCTACTTTTGGAGCAACTTCTTTTGTAGCGGGTTCTACTACAGGAACAATTCCCGCAGATCTCGTCAAAGACTCGATTGCCGCATCATAAATATCAACCGTTCCATATTGTTTCACCAAAAGTTTAATTGCTAATTCTAACGATTTTGATTTCACACGTTGATTTTCCCACCATTCTTCTACTTGTGGATCATGTGACGTAAATCGTGGTGCAAATACTGTCATCTGTTTCTGTCTCACTTTCATTTAATCTACAACTATTTTACAACATTTCCGTGCAAATTGCAAGAGAAAAAATCGCACCTAACTTTTGCAAAATTCGAAAAAGTATGATAAAATAAGAATGTCTCAAAAAAAAAGTAGTTTTTGATATCTTAATAGAAAGTAGACTTTTAATGAACAAGGAAAACAAACAAAAACAACAACTTGTCGCACAAACCGTGCAACAACTCATTCAATTCGGAAAAGATCCTGAAAACAAACACTTTGCCTATATCGGTGTCGACGGCGACCTCTATGAAGCCGAACTACCCAACAGCGGTAATGTCGTTCTTTCAGGTAATATGGGACTTCTTGCACACGTCTTATTCGAACAACGCGACATGATTCCATATGAGTTACGCGTTCACATGCTCGCTCATATCCTCGTTGAAGATACAGACCTTGTCGTTGATGCTCACAATCTAATTAAAGATGGAAAATTCCCTGAAGAATAGAAAGGAAACCAAATGAAGAAAATCTCAACACTCGTAATATTAGGCGCAAGCCTTATCGGACTCGCTGCTTGCGGAGGTCACTCAAAATCAGACGTAAACGAAGACAAACCTGTTTCCGCTAAGAAAGCTGTCGAAAACAAAGAACTAAAAGAAGCCCCCGCTATCAACGTTACCGATACAACAAACCCTGAGCAACAATCAGGCAGAAATCTTATCGATAGCGCTAAAACCGAAAAACATAAAAAATACGTTGAATATTTCAACTCAACAAATGACGCAAGCGTCAACGGTATGAAAGACATCGAAGACCTTGCAAACGATTCAAACAAAGACTTCGATGTAGCTATTCTCGTTGCACCAGGTGTCAACGGAGAAAAAACCAAAGAAGAATTTTTAGAATGGTTCAACCAACAAGAACATCATAATTTCACTGTAGAATTCACTGACGAAGCTACACTTAAAAACTATAACGTAACAACAAATATGCCTACTCCGATTTATATCGATTCAAACGGGAACTTAAACCAAACAAGTAAAGGTAGAAATGCCCGTGCCACAAACGATTCGATTAAAGCATATATGGCGGAATACGTTAAATAAAAGCCAAAAGGTCAACGTCCACGACGTTGACCATTTTCTTTTTCGAAACACTTATTAGAAGGGAAAACTCACAAAATGACATATTTGAAATCATTTGAAATCCAATATCCTGATTCAGAATTCGAGAGACTAATTTATTTACTCCAAGACCTCACAACTGAACAAAACCTAGAACTCACAAAAGAAGGTCTTGATCGAATCATCCAACATATCGACGACAACTTCATCTCAAACGAATCTGTTGGTTGCGAACTACAAAACAATTACGATCAAGGTTATGACCGTGGCTATGCAGACGGAAAAGATGAAGGCTACGAAGATGGCTATAGTGAAGGCAAAGATGACGGCTACGAAGAAGGTTACGACGCCGGTAAAAAAGATGGCTTTTTCGAAGGAAAACAAGAGGGCTTTAATCATGGCTATCACGAAGGCATCTGCCAAGACCGATAGAAAGGACTCACTATGTCAAACTTAGCAACACGTATGCGACCACAGAAAATCGAAGACGTTATCGGTCAAGAACACTTAACCGCTCCCGATAAAATTCTAGGACGAATGGTCGCAGCCAAACAAATGTCTTCGATTATTCTATATGGACCACCCGGAACAGGAAAAACGTCCATGGCGTCAGCCTTATCAGGAAGTCTCAATATTCCATTTGAGTATTTCAATGCATCGACCGACGATAAGAAAAAATTACAAGATATCGCCAAAAAAGCCGAAAAACAACCCGTTATTTTACTTCTTGACGAAATTCACCGTTTAGACAAACCAAAACAAGACTTTTTATTGCCTTATACAGAAAACGGTCAAATCATCCTCGTCGGCGCGACAACTGAAAATCCATACATTTCGATTAATCCCGCCATTCGTTCTCGTGCAACATTACTAGAGATTAAATCCGTGACAGCTGAAGCTATTGCAAATCTTCTTGAAAAATCGCTAACACAAGACTCTGTTCTAAAAGACTATAAAGTTGAAGTGTCACAAGATACACTCTTATTCATTGCAAATAACTCGAATGGTGACGTTCGAAAAGCACTCAATAGTTTCGAATTAGCAATTCTCTCGACTCCTGCCGATCAAGACACCGTGACAATCACTACGCCAATCATGGAAGAAATCCTTCAAAGAAAAGTCCTAGCTGGCGATAAAGATGGTAGCGAACATTATAACTTGTTATCTGCCTTTCAAAAATCCATTCGAGGCAGTGACGTGAACGCATCGCTCCACTATCTCGCGCGTCTAATTCTGTCAGGAGACTTGATAGGAATCTGTCGCAGACTCTCTATCATTGCCTTTGAAGACATCGGGCTCGCAAATCCGACAGCTGTCACGCTAACAAAAAATGCTATCGACGTCGCACGAGATACAGGCTTTCCAGAAGCGCGCATCCCTTTAGCGATGGCTGTCGTGGAACTAGCGCTGAGTCCTAAATCGAATAACGCATACATGGCTCTTGACCGTGCGCTCGCAGACATCAACGATCCCGAAATCGATACAACGATTCCTGCGCATCTTCGTGACGCGCACTATAAAGGCGCTGATAAGATGGGCGTTGTCGGATACTTGTATCCGCATGACTATAACGCGCACTATACTCCACAACAGTATCTACCTGCTTCACTGACGAACGCTTTCTATCTCGATACAGAAAACTTAACAACAACTCATGAACACGAACTCATTGACAGAGCTCGCATGATTACAGACTTAAACAAAGGTGCTTAAAAATGACGTATACAATGACTCTACCTGATCAATCGGAACGCGAAGTGAAAGACCTGCAAGAGGGTCTTTTCGCAGCGGTTGACATTCTATTACGTGAGGTCAGTGATGATATGCGTTCACATTTGAACGGCTTAAATCCGCTCGACCCACTGCTTAAAAAATGCCATTATTACGATGACCAAGGCGAATTCTTCGTAAACGTGACGCCTGATAAAGACGTCTCTGCCGTAATCTACTACGCGCCAAAACGTAAAGAAGAATCGCGAATCGTCATCACGAAAGTAAAATAACAATGACTAAACAAGAATATTTAGATTTCGTACGATTGTGGATTGTCTATTACGAACCTCGCTCTATGCGAGAACTTCGTTATCGACTCCGCTCTTGTCCGAAACCATCACAAATCGAAGGCGTAATCACGCCTTTTTAAAAAGTGCACACTACACAATAAACTTCGCAAAGGAATAAAACTTTTATGACAAACTCTACAGGACAATCCCGTCCTCTCCTCTATGTGGTCGCAAACATTCGCGGCCAAGTTGACAACAAAACACGCTTCTATAACGATATTGTGTGTGCGAGTCTCCAAGATGAAATTCTCTCACAGCAATACACTAAAGTAAAAAACAATATTGAATCTTATTTGGATTTGTGGGAACGTCGTTTCGATATCGACTATATCGAAAGCGTTGAATTCCACAAAGCAAGAGAGACAAATGAAGTTCTCGAAAAAATTACATTTTAGAACACTAAAAAAAAAGCCTCAATCGAGGCTTTTTTTACAGAGAAAACTCATCGTCATCTCGCTGAAGTTCATCGAGCTCCGCCGCTTGTTTCTCTTGATCCTGTTCGATTTCACGCAATCGTTCTTGCAAGGTTTTCTTGCGAGGTTTTTCAAGCATCGCAAACTTATCAGGCACTTTCCCATTTTTTTGAAGAACTACTTTATCGAGATCAACGTTAGGTAGATCTTTTTCGATTTCTTTTCGAAATTCTTCAACAGCTTTAGTTGATTTTGCAATTTGCTTATTCAACGCAGCACTGGGATCTTGCATCGGATGACCAACACGCCCGTTTGCCGCAATCTCTGCGGCTTCTTTTTGACGCATTTCCGCAATCAACTCAAAAGTACGAAGTCGCTCCTTTGCTTCTTCTTCCTCTTCATCAATTTGGTCTTGAATGTCGAGTTCTACTTGAAGCGACTCATCGAGAAATTCTTGTGGCTCTTCTTCTTCGAAGAGTTCAATTACTTTCTCACGCTCTTGCTTCATGACAGCAGAAACCTTACGCTCACGTTCCAAATCAAAGGGACGTTCTCCCGCAGCGCGTGCTGCTACAACTTTATCGTGCGTATAATCTTTAATCATTACACGCTCATCGTCTAACTGTTTGTTAATTGGTTGCAATTCGCGTTCACGATCTTGAAGTGTTCGTCCGCGACGCATTTCTCGAGTATAATCTACCATGGATACCACCTAATATAAATAAAGTATATTAAAGTCTAAATTCATTATATCAGAAATCGTACGAAATGAAAAGTGCATTTTCCAAAGCTTCTGATAACGCCCACTGTAAGCGTGTTTTCCTACGATTTCCCTCTTGTAAAGCAACTCTTACGTAGGTATCAACGTCACCGTACATGACTAAATATTTCTTGGCACGAGTAATCGCCGTATAGAGCGCATTTCGTTTGGCCCAGTAATCAACGCCTGGACGCAAGGCATAGAGCACTAACGGAAACTCTCCACCTTGAGATTTGTGCGTTGTGATCGCATAGGCTAACTCTAACGGGAAATATTTACGACCGTTATTCGCACGAATTCTAGGCACTTTAAACAAATCGCCACCAATTTCGACTACAATTTCACGAGCACCGATATGCATCACGTAGCCGATATCACCATTTACGAGACCCTCATTCGGAAGCGATGTCGTAATCATAACACGATCACCCTCTCGAATTTGGTAACCGTTTGCGTAAACGAATTCTGCGCTCAACTCACCTTGCAGCTTCCAGTAAGTCTGAATACGTTCATTGAGACTCTTTACTGATGCTAAACCTTGACGCACTGGCGAGAGAATCTGAATCTCCTCGGGTTTGAATTTACCGCTATTAATCATAGCGCAATAATCTTTTTCGATTGCGTCATCAATTTGCTCGCCATACATATGCCGAAAATAAGTCTGATCTGTTTCTCCAATAACTGGTGGAAACGCTCCATTGTTGGCTAAACGTGCCAACTCCGAAATCATAGAGCCTTCGCCTTGACGATGCACTACGGATAATCTCACAACCGGCACACTATCGTTTTGCATCAAATCGAACAAAACTTGACCGTGTCCCACAGGCTCCAACTGGTCGACATCTCCGACACAAATCAACCGACTAGATGTCGGAACGCGACTAAAAATGTGATAAGCTAAACCGACATCCACCATAGAGAATTCGTCAACGACTGTCAAATCATAAGTATACGGTTCAGCATCATTGTCGGAGTTATCACCGAAAACGGTGTCTCCTGTAGCGTAAACCGGAATCGACAAGGCCTTGTGAATCGTGAAAGCTTTTTCGCCAATAGCTTCCGTCATGCGAGTTGCCGCGCGACCAGTCGGGGCCATCAACATCATGCGAGGTTGTTCAAGAATTTTTAAAACGTGAATAATCCCATTAATCGTAGTCGTCTTCCCTGTACCGGGACCACCTGTCAAAATAACAAAAGGATTCCGTACAGCAAACTTAATCGCTTCTACTTGCGAATCATCGTATCGAATTTCTTGCATGATTTCCACTTCAGCAATAGCTTGTTCGATATCTTCATCGTCATACTCGACAGTATCCACCATCATACGATCGACCACGCTACGTGCAATAGTTTCTTCATAGTAAGACTCTTTTGCAAACTGAACAGAATCCTCATGCAATTCAAGGCCACGAGCCGCGCGCATAACGGCTTCAACTCGATCGAAAGTCAAGTTTGCAGGGTCATGACTGACAGTACAATACACAAGATCGTGGTAGTCATCCACGATAGTTGATCCGTCGCTAAGCATCGTATTCAAGTCATAGTACAAGAGGGCGCGTATACGTTCTTCGCTATCGGGGCTATATCCAAATGCCTTCGCTATAGTGTCAGCTTTCGAAAAGTTATAAGTAACTTTGTAGTTTTTTAGCAAACGAATGAAATTATAAGGATTTCTATAGAAAAGTTGGTAGGCATCGTCGTCTTCGTCGACGGCAGACGCTATCGCTTTTAATAATAGTTCATCGTTAAAAGTTCGTCTAATAATAGACTGAATAGAATAATCTGATAAATGTTTCATGTTAAAATTCTTTCATTGAAGTTACAACTATTATACCACATTTACGTGCATTTCGCAAAAGAAAGACGCGCCCAAGGCACGTCCACGTTGTATTTTGAAATGCAAAGGAGAAAAATCATGTTAAAAGAACATTTATCCGAAACGTTTAAACAACTAAACAAAAATAAGGACGAGATTTCTTTTGAGGAAATTTTACAAGAGGCTGAAGCATTTGTCGAAGCCGAACACAATGCCGTCACTCTAACAGGTGACATCATTCCAAAACTCGTCGCCTTAGAAGAGCTTCATCCAGACTCATTGTTAGGGCTCTTTTTCAATCTCGATCCACGACAATATGCATTTGTCACGATTACGAGATCTGCAACAGAAATGATTCAATTTTTAGATCAACATCCAGTCTATAAAAACGATTCGTACACTGTTACGGCTATTGAGCCATCAAGCATTTTTATTGAAGACAATCTCAAATAGAAAGGAACACCTAGTGAATTCTTTAGAATTATTCCAACAAAAATACAAAGATAGTATTCTTCAAAAAGGCTTTCGCCTAATCGAAGAAACATCTACTGAAGCCGTTTATCAGAACGACGACAACACCTTAACAATCATCGACACCGATCCCGATTCAGACTTACTCTTTATCGGTCTTTCGGGAAAAATCAACTCTGTGTCGCGCGTACATCATCAAGATGCACACGGTACATTTGAACGGATTTTGCATCAGTTTCAAAAATAGAAAGGAACCTTATTTTGAATATCACAAACAATTTTGTAACTATGATCTACTTTGGCATAGGCATCTGCGTTGCTCTTTGTAGCGCCATGCACATCCTCTACTTTGCGCTTACCACACACGATCTATTCAAGAAACGTAACGCCGAAATCGACTCCAAACTTGAGCAAATTCGCGATGAACTCATCGCTGAAATCAAAACTTCAGGCGAACGCTCATCTGACCTCGTAGTCGGCGGTATCACTCAAATGACACAAGAGTCAATCATGGCTCAAGCTCAAACAGCAAAAGAACTAAACGTCAACCTCATCGACGCCATCGACCGCTACACCCAAGCAACCGTACACATCATCGAATCTAAAGAAAAGAAACGTGATGTCAACCACCGCAAATACCACCACTTACGTTAATCTGGAAAGGACTTTCCCCTATGGCTAATCGCCTTAAAGAATTACGCTTAGAACTAGGCTTGTCACAACCTGATATGGCTGAATACGTCGGTTTATCCATCAATAGCTATCTCAAACTTGAACGAGATTTTATGAAGTTTAATCCTAGTCTCAATAGCGTTTTAAAAATCGCTGACAAACTAGGCGTATCCGTAGACTACCTAACGGAACGCCAGACCGAATTCGCAGCCAGACCCGACTATATCGATGCCTGGCACCAACAATTTCTTGCACGAGTCAACCTCACAAAGAATCGAACTCAGAAGAAAAACATGGCAGACATCGCTGAAGAAGCAACTCTAACGAGATATCCCTATAATTTGCTCAGTGATATTTTCAAATATAATGGCTTACACGAAACCTCCGCTGTTAGTGAGGCTTTTTTCGTGCAACTTGAACGAATCATTAACCAAATTCCTCAACGTGACCGTCAAATCATTCGAGAACGTTATCTAATCGGAAACACGTTCGAGAAGATCTCGAAAAAGCACAACACGTCACGACAACGTGTTCAACAAATTGTACACGAACGTCTAATGGAAATTCGACATGAACTCACGCCGTTCTTGTTTGATCCTGAGCAAAAGGTCGAAAGACTCATGAAATTAGCGGAAGAACTCGAATCACGCTGTAACGAGCTAGACGATACCAGCACAATAGACCCTATCTATAAATTGCTCGGACGGAACTTACTTTCCATGCATCTTTCAAATCGTACAACCAATGCCCTCATGAATGCAGGTTGCGAGCACTTGATCGATATCGTACTATTAATTGCTCATAAAGACATTCGCGCTGTTCGAAATCTCGGTAACGCATCAAAACGTGAAGTTTACAACTATCTCGCAACAAACAAATTGCTACCAAAAGATCTTGATTTTGACAGTAAATATATTGACAAAATTATTCTGCTCAAAATGCAAGAAACACTTGAGAAACTAGATGATTTCGCCATTAGTTGCTCTAAAGATACAACCGTTGTCGAAACCATCAATCAAGCTCGATTACGTGATTCTGAATATACTCTCACCAACACGACCGTCACAAGCTATGACCAATCAAAACGCATCACTAAAGATTATTCTAATGGAGCGGTCATCCATGAATACAAATTATAGACTTTTCGCGAACTAGTCTCGCCTAACGGCAAATTGGGGTAATCACGAACGCGAAATCGTGATACGCCTCGCGACTTAGGCTTCTAAGTTGCCGCATTCGGCGAAATGCCGTCTGCGCGGATCGAAATAAATCAGAACTTGCAACTACTTCATAGCGTTCACGTCTACGAACGTGCGCGGATTGAAATGCAGAATTATAATCGACTATCCAGTCTTGAAATAATCGTACTCTAATTGAGTACGCGAATCGAAATACTTGGAACGGTGGTAGTCCCTTTTGACTAAACAATCGCACCTCACACGGGTGCGCGGATTGAAATAACGAATCAAAAAAGAAAGCTCCATAAAAGTCGCACCTATACAGGTGTGTGGATCGAAATAATTTAGTAATCGCTTCTGTTACTTATCGCACCTCTCCAAAGGTGCGTGGATCGAAATCGTCGAGCGTAATCGGAAAAGCAAGCCGTAAATAATTCGCACCCAAAATACGGGTGCGCGGATCGAAATAAATACAAAGAACCTAACTTGAACATCAATCAAAATATATTATCGCACCTCTCACATAGGTGCGTGGATCACAACGAAAGGAGGGCTTCATGCCCAATCAATCGAAATACTTTTACGCGCGCATCACAGGCGACCGTGCGCTTTTTACGAACCCCATCACCAAAGGTGGCGGTGAAAAATACAGTTATCCCATTCCCACTAAGCAAGCCTTAGAGGGAATCGTCGATAACGTTTATCGAAAACCTACGTTTGCGAATGTCGTAGACGAAGTTAAAGTCATCAACCCCATTCAAACAGAAGTTCACGGCGTCCGTGCTCTTCTAAGCAACTACAAAGCGGACTTAAATTACATCTCTTACTTGAGTGATGTGGAATATCTCATTAAATTCCACTTCGAATGGGACTTCAACCGTGGCGATCTCACAAACGACCGTAATATTAAAAAACACGAAGAAATCATGGAACGGTCTCTCGAATTAGGCGGTCGTCGTGACAGCTTCTTAGGAACACGTGAATGTGTCGGCTATATTGAAACCATCTCAAAAGACGAATACGACAACGCAACCACATACTTCGATAACGAAACCATTGATTTCGGAATCATGTTCCATTCGTATTCTTATCCGAAAAACAAGAGCATGCCACTTATCGCACACTATACAAACACCATTATGAAAAACGGTAAAGTTAAATACAAATCAAAAAGTGACTGCGAAATCTCAAACAAAATCGACGGATTCCAGTATAAAGAACCAAATTTAAAATTCAAACCCGTCGATCAAGAATATAAAATCTACAAATCTTGGGGGTAAATATGGACTTTTTCACATCCCTATGGAAAACCTATAAAAAAGCTCAAGAAGAAAACCTCGTCGACCAACACGGCGATGGACCCGTTCTTCTGCCTCTCTACCACGAAAACAAACGTGCCAATAAGAACATTATCAATGTTCGTTTAAATAACAACGGCACCTTCAGTACAGCCGAATGGCTAGAAGATGATGCACGTATCATTTTCCCTGTAACGGAAAGCTCTATCACTCGAACTGCTAATCTTGCACCACATGTATTAGTTGATAAGTTTAAAACTTACAGTCCTGATACGAACGCTCTTTACGACTTCTTCTTTGACCGTCTCGATCAATGGATCGATCAAGCTAACTCTAAAGTTGCAACTTTTTTGACAATCATCAAAAACACTCTTCAAGATGAACACTTAATCGAAAATATTGCTAAGAGTCTCTATGATAATCCAACAATCGAAGACTTCACAGTGTCTTATCAAACCAATAAAGGCGTCACTAAATCGATTGACTTGTCAGACGTCTTTTTAGAGTTCACTATCGAGCAATTTAACGGATTACAAGATAAATCCGTTACGAATTACACAGAGCTTCATCAGTCTTATGTTGATTTTGTCGAAACACAAAACCAAAAAGACGCAATCGAACATCCTGAATGGTTCGACACTTGTATGATTAGCGGAACCAAACAACGCATCGCTAAGAACCACAGAACAGTCTTTGGTCGCAGTGGACTCATCTCTATTAGTAACCACTCAGAAGCTTATAAGGGACGCTACAAAGACCAAAAAGACGCAAAAGAAAACATGATCCGAATCGGTCAAGAAACATCTGACATGATTCATCTCATGTTGAAATACTTGTTAGAAAATAAAAACAGTGGCGTCTGGCTCGGTGGTGATCAATACATGGTTACTTGGTTTGACGACGACCTCATCAACAACCACGGTTTGGATCTCAAACAACCAGAAACGTTTGAAAATCTATTCGATGCTATTCCCAATAACAATACAGCAACCGTCAAACCGAATCAAACTAACAAAAACATTCGTAACTCAATCGTTACAGCGGTTAAACGTTATGACGACCAAGCGACTTACAATATCGCCATTCTTAACAAAACAGCACCTGGACGCACCAGTCTCAAATACTTCCGTCAACTATCAGGAAGTCAGTTAACTCATAACTTGAATAAATGGATCGAAAACTATTCATGGACATCTTCTTATAAAGGTGTCGATCGCAGAAAAACGCCATCTATTCAAAACGTATTGACAGTCGCATTCGGAATTGATCGAAAAGCGCAATATCTTGATTTTGACAACGAAGCTTTCCAAAGCGTTCTCTATCAGGAACTCTTGTCAACCTTAATCGACGGAAAATCAATCCCACAATCGATCACTCAAAAAATGAAAGTCAATATTAAATCTCCTCAACGATACCCTCACCGCTGGCAACACGTTTTAGAAACCAGTATGGGTGTCCTCCACAAAGCAAACGGAAAGGATTTCTCCCCAATGCTCGACCAAAACGAAACCGATCGGTCATACCTCTTTGGGCGATTACTCGCTATTTACGAGCTCATCGAACGTCAAAAGTATTATCACATTGACGGACAAATGGATCGCGACACCAACGCTAAGCGCCTCTGGACAGCTTACACGTCGAATCCAACCAAAGTAATGACCCAGCTCGAAAACAAAACCAAATCCTATGAAGAAGCTCTCTTCAAACGCAGTCCCGGTATTGCTATTAAATTACAAAAAGAAAAACAAGCAATTATCACAGCCTTAGACGAACACCGTCAAGATAAAAACTTTTCAAAACCTCTTGACTATACCTTTATCTTTGGCTACAACGGACAAATTAATCAATTCTATCAAAAATCAGAAAGCGAGACTCTAGATGCCAACTCTTCAAAATAAAATCGATTTCATCCTCACTATCGACGTAGACAACGCTAACCCCAACGGCGATCCACTCTCAGGCAATATGCCTCGTACAGACGCCAACGGTTACGGACTCATTAGCGACGTCGCTATTAAACGCAAACTCCGCAATCGCTTACAAGACTTAAACCAGGCGATTTTCGTACAAGCCAACCACCGCATCGACGACGAATTCCGATCTCTTCAAAAACGTTTCGAAAGCTATTTCGATAAGAAAGATACGGATCAAGAAGTCGCTGAAAAAGCATGTCAATATTGGACGGACGTACGAAGCTTCGGTCAAGTCATCACTTATCAAAATCGCTCTATCGGTGTACGCGGGCCTGTTTCAATCACAATGGCGAAATCCGTTGAACCTATTGTCGTATCGAGCATGCAAATCACACGCAGCACTAACGGCATGGAAGCGAAAAAAGAAGGCGGTCGCTCGTCAGATACAATGGGTATGAAACACTACGTAGAACACGCAACCTATGTCATTAAAGGATCCATTAGCCCGAACCTCGCTGAAGTAACAGGCTTTACAGAAGAAGACGCAGAGTACATCAAACAAGCTCTCCTGTCACTCTTCGAAAACGACCAATCTTCAGCACGCCCTGACGGATCAATGACTGTTCGAAACCTCTACTGGTTCACACACTCAACGAAACTCGGTAACGCGTCTAGCGCACGAGTCTACGATTTAGTACACTTCGATGAAGCTTGCGATGAGTTCATCGTAAACGAAGACAAGCTAAACACATACGTAGCGAAAGGCTTGAAACTAGACGTAATCGAAGGCTTCTAATTAGATACTCAAGCAAGGGCTTCTAGTCGAAACCTTATCAAAGACTTCGAATCCGTGGCGCGTCCACGGATTTTTTATAGAAAGGAATACAACCATGACTAAAAATAACTTAACTGTTAACTTGAAAAATCTTGTCGGTCGATACAGTGACTCAGTTACCGTAATCGGTAATACAGAAACAATTCCCTATCGCAAAAACGGTCAATATTACATCACAATTTCCGAAGAAGAAACGCCTGATGATTGTTTCAATGTGGCATTACAATTAGCCTACATCATTTTACACGACGTGACATCTTTTACTAATAAAATTACATTCGCCGACATTGCTTCAGATCAAGAATGTTGCGACTTTGCAGAAGCCATTCTCATCGCCGAAGACCAATACGTCAAGGCAACCCAATTTATCACAGGTGGTAATCTACCATAAACAGAAAGGGCTATTATGGACAACCAAACCGAAATCTCAATCGATGACGTTATGCAGACAACTGTTCCGTTAAGCTCAACAGAAATGGCTAATAAGTTCAGCGACGTCGTTGCTATAAAAGGTGATTCTGAAACAGTTCCTTATTATAAGAACTGTCACTATCACATCACAGTCCCTGAAAACGAAACACCTGAAACACGCGTCAACGTAGCATTTCAACTAGCCTACGTTATCAAATATGGAAAATATCTCGCGAGCGAAAACCCGTCTAAGGTCACTTTTGCAAATATCGCTTGTGACCCCAACTGTTTCGAAATAGCTCTAGCGATTCTCATGCCAAAAACATTATATCTAGAAACAGCACAGAAACTCGCAAACGATGAGGGCTTGATTGACGCAACAAAACTCGCTGAAGAACTACAAGTACCAATCTCATATGCGATTGCCCGTAGCAAGAATATCTCTAGCGTAACCATAAACAGAAAGGACTATTAAAATGCACTTCAAAGAATATGACATCGTTCTCGTCAAAGGCACCGCGCTCGATGTCGGTTCCTACAATCACCAACCGTGGTCCGCAACCATCAACAACCGCGAACAAATTACAGAGGATTTCTTATGGGTCAACCCGCAAGAACCTCAAAGCCGTACGATTGAGAGTGGCGACCCCATTCTCTTTATCGTGCCTATTTCTAAAATCATCAATAATGATTACTATGCAGAAACACACCAAACCGAACAGCCTTACCTAATCTTCACGGACAGTGACATTGACAGACTTGCACCGCTTAATCAATTCTTAGAAAAGCCCGTGGCAAACAGCGTTACAGAAACTGTTGAAAAACCGGCCAAGAAAAAGACTAAGAAAACCACACCGGTAGAAGCCCCTGTTGAGGAAACGGTTGAGCCTACTGAACCAGAACACGAGCAAGAACACGTAGATGAGAGCGCACAAGAGCCAGTCAACTATATTGGTTCTGACGAGGTGGGCAATGGTAGTTACTTCGGAGGAATCGTCACAGCATCCGTATTAGTACGCGATCAGGCTGATGTGGACTTTTTGCTCGAGTTGGGTGTCCGTGATTCTAAAAAGATTTCGGACAAGAAGATTCGAGCGATGGCGCCACAGATTAAGGATAGACTCGAATACGCTGTCAGTGAAGCCATCCCCGCGCAATACAACCAAGCAATCGCGTCAGGGCTCCATATTAAGGAAATCATGGCCATTCTTCACAACGACGCTATCGGTAAAGTGTCTGCCACAAATCCCGATTTCGTTCTCATTGACGAGTTCGCAAGCGGATCTAAGTACAGTGACTATTTAGAGGCTTCAAATAAGACTATCGCGTACAGTGATCGCTTGCGATTCGAAAAGAAAGCCGAAAGCAAGTACTTAGCCGTTGCTGCTGCGTCTATTCTTGCACGAGACGCTTTCTTGACGCAAATCGACACGATGAGTGATTTCTTGCACATGCCGATCAAGCAAGGCGTTACAGCGAAAGTGAAAGAACAAATTGCACAGCTCATGCGCATGGAAATCGATTTAACGCAATACGCAAAAGTTGACTTTAAAACGACCGAAGAAGTGCGCGCTTCGTTGTAGTGCTTCTTTTGAGTGCCGTCTTATTGGTATCTCTTAATCGAGCTTCTTGTTGGTACATCTTATTGAATGCTTCGTTTGCGGGGTTTCTTTTAGGTTACTTCTTATTGGTCACTTCTTTTGAGAAACTTCGCTGACGAAATGTTCGATATCGCAATCAAAACGTATAATTTGATACTGGTCTAAACCTGAGATTGCGCAAAATAATTTTCGGAAAAGAAATAACACCACAACGTCAGACGCATCAAGCGTTTTGGCGCTTCATAAAAAGAAACACAAAAACACGTATGTCCGAAACATTTAGTGTCTCAAGGTTTTTCGAACACAAAGGGGGTTTCTTTTTTCGATATAAAAAGAAATAAAATTACGTAAACAATTCGAAAATGATACGCGAAATCGGATAGTTTTTGACAAAAACGTATAGAAAATGGACTAAATCGGATAGATTTTAATCGAAAAAGGATAGATATAAGACCTATTTGGATAGATATAATATAATTATTAACATAAAATATAAATAATAAACCTTATTATATCAACGTTTATAGACATTCATGGGCACATAAGCGTTTCCGCGTCTATCCGTTTTAGCTGTTTTTCCAACATTTCATTTCAAAATCACAATCTTGACTATATCAAATAATACGACTTATAATAAATCTAAAAACTTATATAATTTTATATAGTTTATAATTGATTTTATAAATGAATTTTTTTTATATAAAAAAACGGATAATGGATAGGAACGCCTAGCATATTATAGGAAAAAGAGACCTTAACCCGCACCACTGCAACATTTCTAAAAATGGACAGTGCGTCCAAACTCTATCCAAAACGCTAAAATTATATATACGTTTTCGTTAATTCTATACTTTTTTTCTTAGATCCGCCTCTAAGAAACTAATTCCTAAAACGTACATAATCAACATATAACTTTATACGAAACGTGCAAAATATTTGACAAACTATTGCAATAGATGTATAATGTATTTACACAATTAAACAGGAAGGACGTTCGATACCACGAACGTGAGCGTATATTATAAAATGCAAAATAAAACTGAACGAATCGTCATCACCGTCGATGCTGAACTAAAACAAGAATTAACAGAAAAGGCAAACGCTAAGCGTATCCCCCTTAGCGGTCTCGGTCGAAATCTACTAGTGGAGTGGTTAGAGCAACAAAAATAAGAAAGGTCTCCTATGTCTAAATATTTACAATTAAATACAGACTTTCTAGACCGTTGTTCTTCAGAATACGATAGTAACCTTAACCCCTATATTTTCGATACAATTCATTGCTTGCGAGATGAATATAGCAATCCCGTTTTAGTAACATCCGAAGACGATATCTTAAAATTCTTCTCATCGTTAGCAAATCATCTTCGGGAGATTCATATCACAAACGAAGCCGTCCGTATCGGAAAACAACCAGACTTGACACGAGGTCGTCTCTTTAAATTCGACTTAGATGAAATCGCGCTGATTATCCACGCGTTTATCCCAATGGTTCAGCTATCACTCACACAAAACACAAAAAAGTATGACCTAGCTGTATACAACCACGTAGGACCACGCGAAGGAACCTATCAATACGATAACCATTTAATAGAATCTATTATTTATAAGTTCAATCCCGCAACATCAAAAACACAATACGAGACTTGTATGCGTATCATTGGCATTAATGCCCAACGTACCACTGAAACGAATGATCCGTACCGTATCGCTGTCGGGAATGGACTTTATAATAAAAAGACAAAAACACTCGAACCGTTCACACCGGAACACATTACAACAACAAAGATCGCAACCAACTACAACCCTCAAGCGTCAAACGTCATTCTTCATAATGACGATGATGGTACGGACTGGGATGTTGAATCATGGTTAGAAGATTTGTCAGGCGGTCTCGTTGGAAAAGTTGACCACGAAATCAACACACTCTTTTGGCAGATCATCGCAAGCGTTATTAATCCAAAACAAGTAAACGCTAAAGCTATTTTCTTCTATTCGTCTGTCGGAAATAATGGTAAAGGTACGTACGGTCAACTGTTAAAGAACCTCGTTGGCGTCGACAACTATTCGTCACTTCCTATTCCAGCGTTCAAACATGAATACATGAAAGAACAACTGTTAGGAAAAACTCTTAATATCGCTGACGAAAACCCGGTTGATGTCTATTTAGATTCGGTTCAAGACTTTAAAGCCGTTATCACAGGCGACGATATTCTAATTAACCGTAAATTTGAAAAACCAATAGCTGTCCAAGTAAAAGCTATTAATATTCAGATGCTTAACGGTCTTCCTAAAACACGTGATAAATCAGATTCATTTTATCGACGTTTGATTATCGTACCTTTTAGTTATTCGTTTACGAATAACGGTGAACGACCATATATTAAACACGATTATATGTATCGGACTGAAGTTCTTGAATATGTCTTAAAGCGAGCACTTGACTTAGATCCATTCTCTGAGTTTATTACACCAAACGCATCGAATATCGCACTAGATCAATATAAGGAGGATAACAACTCTGCTATTGAATTTTGGAACGAATTTAACGATCGTTTCCAATGGGATATTCTGCCACCTGCCTTTTTGTATGATCTCTATTGCGAATGGTACTCTCAAGAGCACAACGGTGACAAAAAGTCGGCCTTTTCAAAGAAAGTCTTTCTCCAACATTTGCAAAATCACTTGCGTCAGAACGACACATGGTCATTTAAAGCAACTCGAGAAACCTGCCCCTCTCCAATATATATTGGCTCTTCAATGGATAAGGACGAGCCCTTAATCACAGAATATAATCTTGTCCGATTTATGAACCCTGATTACAAAGGCTCTGATCCTGAAAAACGACGAGCATTCAAACGACCAATAACTGCGCGGGGCGTCGTCAAAACCTAAAAAGATGCCGGCTAAACCGGCATCCATGTTCTATTATGCGTACATCGTACGCGCAATGATACAACGTTTTGCGAATTGCAAATTGCAAATTGCATGGTCATGAAAACTCCTATTAGGGCTAGAGCGCAGAGCTCTAGTCCTTTTTTTATTACTAACTTTTAAAAGGAAACTATTATGCGAACTAATCAAATCCAATATAAAGGTACTAAAAAAATTCACAGAAGTCTTAAACAAAGACCTTCGGGACTAGTCGTACACGTCCAACTAAAACCAAATGGACGAAAATAACTAACAGAAAAGGAACTACTATTATGGAAATTAAACGAATCCGAACATTCCTAGCAACTATTAACGGCGTCGAATTTACGAACGAACGACGTTTCGACGTTGTCGAATACATCTTGCATTTAATCGAATACGAATTCGGAGTTGAAGTCACCGCACAATTCGTCGAAGACTTAGACGAACTCGTTGGAGATTTACGGCTCGCATCCGAACTCACTTTCGCGGACATTGAAATAATTCTTCGCGACTGCGTGCTCGAATCAAAATCATTCGATACATTACAGTTCAATATCGAATATCTCAACGACTGTACCGATTACATCAACGAACAACTAGCGAGCGGTGCATATAAGACGGAGGACTAATAATGACCACTATTCTACAATGGATCTATGACGTCTTTACGATTCTCACTAATTTTATAGTTTTGGTGTCCTATAAACCGATCCCGGATATTCTATTAACTATATGCAATTTGCTTTCTATTATGTTTGTCATTATGATAGCCCACCTCATCTGGGACTGGCTTGTGAACAAAACAAAAAGCCCTATTATCGAAATAAGTTGTTTCGCAGTACTTGCCTCAATCGTGGTCTCTGGTATTTTGTCATTTTTACTCTTATTCGAAGTACCGTTCTTACCACAAATTACGCCGTCATTTACTCACAAACATTATTCGAACATTGTGATCAAACCGAATAAAAAACAAATTTATACGAACAAATCAAACGTCCAATGGCGTGTCGTTTATAATATAGGCAATCCATTAGGTTACATTAAAACTGACGAATACAGCAACGACGATATTCTACAATCATTCTCCGACGATAACTGGGACTTTGTTAGTTTAGAAGGATCTAAAGGAAACACCACTAAACAAATAGAAGCTAGACTCCAAAAAGAAAACATCCACATCGTTAAAACAGAAAATGCTAAGAAATATCCTGATTACGTTTCATATAAAATCACAAAAATTGAAACTAAAGACGGATCCCTCACAAAAACAGCATATCATAAAACTGAGAAGATCAAATTTAAAGAATTATATCTCGAAATTACAGCGGATGTCACACCAGATAGACTGTCTGAGGCTAAAAAGAATGCAACCGACAAATCTGATGAAAAAGACATCGATCGACTACTAAACAACTAGAAAGGCACGCGCATGTCACTACTAACATTTGGCTTCCATAAGAACCATGTCGAACAACCGACGAAAGCCTATAACAAAAAAGAAATTGTACACCCCGACGTACGATTCTACGAAGAAACAGACCGGTTTATCAAAAGCATCCATGTCCGTCACAGCTTTCCAAAACGAAAAATTATGAATAAAACGGATCAGTTTCGATAGAAAGGAACCAACATGTCAAAACACAAAAACATTAAATCACTCTTACGTAAACTGACAACACTCACAGTTTATCATGCCGAAAAGATTGTTTCTACAGAGCACCAACTCGAAAAAGAAATCATTCCTCTGCTCAAAAACAGTTCAACTAAATCAGAACTCTATAAAGAAATTTTAGCAAAAGCAAAGGAATTGAACATCTTAGCAACAGCCTCCGTCATGCAATCTATGCATACGAAACTAGCAACTAGTATTCAAATCGAATCACTACAACGTGAACTACAAGAACTTGGGGGTCAACTCTAATGCGCAATTACTTTAAAAAACTCATTAAAAGTTATGATAGCATTTCTGCTATTGATGGCATCTTATGCGGAATCTTAATGTTTGCCGTAATAAGACCACCTCTAGCGTGGATCTTCGTTATTGCGGTATTGGGAACTGCTACTATTACATTCGGGGTCATCACACTGTCTCGAAAAGAACGAAATGTACAACCAATTGAAGATTTTATCAGAGGACTTTCCTCAGTTGTCTTTTTAGCAAGTCTCATTCAGATTGCTATTGTGATTATAAACAAATAGTGCAAAATCGCACTAAAGTTGGGCGTTTTTTAAAACAATGTGCTATAATCGAATTAAATATCAAAGAAAGGCTTGATACCTATCAAGAAATCAATAATATGACAGGATTTACTGTTGGCGATAAACTCGTTGCAACCCCAGGGTTAACCGAAGAACAAATCGCCCAAATTGAAAAAGAACAAAAACAAGAAGCAAAACTCTTAACAGAAGTCACCGAAGAAACATTCACACCGATTGAACGCACATCTGAACAAGAAAGTGCCATCGCTGAAGTCAAAAACGCAATCGACCTCAAAGACGGAACTTTGATTGTCTCTTACGGTGTCGGAGACGCTAACGCTCTAATGGATCTCTCAAATAAAGCTCTTTCACAAGTTCGTGCGAAAGACGGTGGCGAAGCTGGTCAAATGCTTGCTAAGTTAGCTGTCGATCTGTCAACCGATGGACCAACGGATACAAAAGGGATTTTCGGGATGATTAAATCACTCGGAAATAAAGCAAAAGCTCTACAAATCCGTTACGAGTCCGTCCAAGCAAACATTGAACGAGTTGAAGGTGTTCTCGAACAACAACAACTCACACTCATTAAAAACAATAAAGACATGGCTGATATGAAAGCTGCTAACTTTGAAAACTATCAAAGACTATCTGTATATGTCGAAGCCGGTCTTCAAAAGTTGAAGGAAGCTGAAGAAATCGAACTACCTCAACTCGAAGAAAAAGCTAAAAACGGCGATCAAAATGACATCAATGCTCTTAATGAATATAAGAGTGCCATCAACCTTTTTGAGAAACAAGTTCATGACTTAAATGCTCAGATGTCTCTTTCTCAAAACCTCGCGATTCAACTAACTACGTTGACTAATGCGAACCTTGCGCTTATTCAAAAGATTCAACGTTCTAAAATGATTCTCATTCCAGCATGGACTCAAACTATGCTCGTCATGATCTACGGTGAAAACTCTAAAGAAGCATTTGAAGCCGATAAGAAATTCAATGACGCTACAAATGAAGCGTATAAGAAAGCAAGTGAAGCCTTGGCGAAAACCGTCAAAGAAACATCCGAACACGCTGAGAGCGCATCCATCCGTATCGAAACTCTTGAAGATGCTACGAAAAACATCATTCAAAGTCTTAAAGATATTGATGACGCTCGCGCTAAAGGTCACGAATATCGTCAAAAAGCAAATGCGCGTATTGATGAATTACGTAACGAAATCAAATTACAATTGGCAACTACTATTAGTCGCCAAAATGAGGTAAAATAATGAGCAACTCAAAAGAAACCAACACGAACGCTTTTAAAGAAGCGACCAAGAATTTACTTCACGCAGGTAAAGCATGGATTGACGCGGCTGTTCAAACAGGCAGTGATCAATACACAAAACGCATCGAACCTCGAATCGAATCGTTCAAGGACAGAATCAACCGTGATGCTGTCAAACGTCGCATTCGCTCTCAAAAGAAAGCAGATGTGAAACAAGACACATCCCGTAGAAAATATCACAAAGGAAGCTAATATGCAAAAAACGAAGATCGTCGGGGCTATTGCGGGAGGACTACTCCTCCTGTCTCTAGTCCTTATCTTCGGTGTAAATATGGCTAGAGATCAAATAATCATCAATTCCGGAATTCGCTCATTTAAGTCACTCCTCGCGCTGGCTAAAGGCTTATCTGGAATTTCTGCTATTGGTCTGGGTTACGCCGGTATCGAAACATACCGCGAAACTAGAGCCCAACATAAAGCCATCGAAGATGATAAACACAATAAAATTACCAATCCACTATACGATCAAGCGTCAACCATTCAAAAACTTAAAACAATTCAATCGGATTTAGACCCAACATACAAAGAATATGCGAATCGAATGATTCATCAAATGAAAAGTGCAGAGACGTTGCAAGATGACTTCATTGAAATCGTCGAAAATAATGATTTGCCGGTCATTCAAGATATCGCAAACGAATTGCAATCAATCCAGATTCGACTGTTACAGGACGCTAAATCGATCTACCGTCGACTACTCATCGCTGAAGAAGCCGACGTTATTGAAAAGAAATTGGCAGACAACGATAAAGTGTTAAAAGATGCGAATAAGCTTATCACCGAAGCTATTAACTACCTTGATGCGAAAACACCATCAACGGAAGTAGATCTGAAAAACCTTATCGAATCTCTCCAAGATTTAATGAAACTTATTTAGAAAGAAGGACCTAAATGAAATCCTTTAACAAAATTCTAACAGGTGCGTTCTTAGCAACGACCCTTTTATTAACCGCCTGTTCATCTGACGGCAAACAAAAATACGGTAATCTTTCAAAAGACGAAGCTAAAACAGAAGTAGCTACATATTACAAAAAGATTGATCCGATTAAAGCAAAACTGAAGAAAGATATCTCTAGCGTATCACTCGATACCGCGTCAGAACTACCTGATATCGACAAGGCTTATCCATATACTGTCGAGGGCGACGGTAAAGTCAACATTGAAATCTTCGTATCATCTGAGAAAGCCGGCAAAGGTAAAGACGGTATCTTAAACGACATCGCAAAAGACTTCAACAATCAGCATCAAACACTCGACGGGGAAACTATCAGCGTATCTATCCGTAGCATCCCATCAGGAACAGCTGTTGATTACATCTCAAGTAAAAACCACGTACCAGATGGATATACACCATCTAATAAACAATGGAACTACATCCTAAATGCGCGTGGATTCGATACTGTCGAAATTACTGATAAACTTTTTGGAAATACATCAGGACTTCTCATGAAGAAATCCGTTTATAAAGACATCGCTAAAAATGGAAACGTCGCTATTCAAGATGTTACAAAAGCCATCGAAAACGGCAAATTGTTGGGTTACACAAACCCATATTCTTCATCAACAGGTTTAAGTTTGCTTTCTCAATTCCTTTACAGTTTTGATTCAGCAAACCCTATTAGTGAAAAAGCACAAACTGACTTCCAAAAACTTCAACAAAACATTCCATCAACATTCGTCAACACGGCTCAATTACGTGAAGCTGCTAAAAACGGAACAGCCGACATCTTGTCCATCTCCTACCAAACATACATCAACACGCCTGAATTCGCAGACTATAAGTATGTACCATTTGGTATCCGTCAAGATTCACCAGTTTACGCTACTACTAATGATGCTAAGAAACAAGAAGTCTTGAAGCGATTTGTTGAATTCGCTAAAAACAACGAAAATCAACAAAAAGCAACAGACTACGGTTTTAATCAATTGAATGACTACAGTTACAAAGAACAAACAACAGACGGTAACATGCTTATGTCTATGCAGAAGCTTTGGAAGAAAAACAAAAACTCTGCACGCCCAATTGTTGGTGTATTCGTAACTGACGTTTCTGGCTCAATGGCTGGCGAACCGATGAATAACTTAAAGAAATCACTATTAAATTCACTCCAATATATCAACGAAGATAATAAAATTGGATTGGTTTCATATAGCGATGACGTAACCATCAACGTCCCAATCAAAGATATGGACAGCACACAAAAGGCATACTTCACATCAGCTATCAAAGGTCTCACACCAAACGGTGGCACTGCAACCTATAACGGTCTACTCGTAGCCATTCAAATGGTTCTCGATGAAATGAAGAAGAATCCTGACGCTCGACCAGTCATCTTCGTATTATCCGATGGTAAAACCAACCAAGGATACGACTTCGACCGTGCGGCTCAAATCATTCAAGCGCTAGGTATCACGGTTAACACAATCGGATACAATGCTAACCTCGATGAACTGACGAAAATCTCGAAAATTAACGAATCCGTGTCCATTAATGCCGATAGTGATGACGTTGTCTACAAGCTGAAGGAGCTGTTCAATGCTGAATTCTGATGGCATTACTATAACATTTTAAAGACTTTTCGCGAACCAGTCTTGCCTAATGGCAACATGGGGTAATCGCAGACGCGAAACTGCGATACGCCTCACGGCTTAAGTTTTTAAGTCGTCGCATTCGGCGAAATGCCGTCTGCGCGGATCGAAATACCCGAATCTCTAAAATTAACGAATCTATGTATCAGCCGTACGATCTGGAATAATTGGTCGTACGGTTTTATAAAAAAAAAACAAAAAAAGAAGGAAGAAATCAATGAAACGACTATCAAAAATTAGTTTACTCTTAGGTGGGCTCCTGCTCACAGCCTGTTCGTCACCTAAAATCTCAGACGTAAAAGTTCAAATTATAAATAATGCTCCACAAAATTACAAAAAAGTCGCTAAAACTGAAATCGAAATCTCTACTCGAACTCCGATTAATGGCGATGTCTTAAATCAACCATTCGACGATCTACGAATCAATTACTACGATAAAAACAATGATCTCGTCACAAGTGAAGAAACACAAACCATCCAAGAAGCTGTCAATCAAAACAAAACTAATATGACACTCGTTCTAAACAAAGGACGTGGCACAAATATTAGCTACACAGCACATCTCGATGAAAACAAAACAGAATCGCGCACCTACAACGTACCCTACATAGCCGAAATCAGCTCAAAAGTCAAAACCGAAGCTGAATTGAAAAATAACGCCAAAGAAAACAAAAGCGAGGACACTTACGACTGGACTGGTACGTCCTCTAAAACAATCGAATCGATTAAGATCAAATACAAACAAGACTATTCCGATCGTGAATACAAATATGCATACGACTTCGCTTCTGGTAAACATAAATGGAAGTGGGTCACGGTGAAACGTACTCGTGTCGACGAATATATCTATAAATATCAGGATAATAAACTTGAATTCGTTAACCAAAGCCAACACACAGAATAAATCAAAAGGAAACACAACATGACAGAAAAACAAATTAAGAAAATCCCAGAAATCACAACTCCTCTTCGTAATTCAATCATCGAAATGCCAGACATCATTCGAAAAGCGTCAGGTATCGTCATCTACGGAAAACGAATCAAATCGATCGTTTACTCCCTAGACGTATCCCTCCTCGCAAATACAGACGCTGACGCGGTTCTCTGCGTATATCCGTTTACGCCTAATACTCAGATCTTAAGCGCCGTCTCACTCGTCGCTAAAGCTCCTATTTTGGTAGGTGTCGGTGGCGGTCTCACGCAAGGTGAACGTTCAGCTAGACTCGCATCTCACGCAGAAGAAAACAATGCAACAGCTATCGTCTTAAACGGACCCGTAACCGTCGATACAACTAAAATGGTGCGCGAATACGTCGACATTCCTGTAATTTACACCGTTATCGACAAAACACGAGATCTGCAACCATATATCGACGCCGGTGTGAACATCTTTAACGTCAGCGGTGGCAAAAAGACGGTTGAACTCGTCAAATGGGTTCGTAAACAATATCCTGACTTCCCGATCATCGCATCTGGTGGTAAAACCGACGAATCCATCGAAGCCACTATCGACGCTGGCGCTAATGCAATCACCTATACCGCCTATGGCATGATGGAAGGATACTTCCATCACAAAATGGAACTGTACAGAAGTTAACATCCATTGTTTAAAACTAACAAATTTAAAGACTTTTCGCGAACTAGTCTTGCCTAATGGCAAATTGGGGTAATCGCAGACGCGAAACTGCGATACGCCTCGCGGCTTAAGCTTTTAAGCCGCCGCATTCAGCGGAATGCTGTCTGCGCGGATCGAAATAAAAAACACCAAAAGTTATTACAAGAACAATTAAACAGCACGCCATAAAACGTGCGCGGATCGAAATCCAGACAAATTCCACGCCGTCATTGTCAATGACGTGGATCCAATTGCAAGTTCTTACGAAGTCACAATCCAATGGATAGACACATCAACAGTAAAGGAAAAATAATTATGTCAAAAACTTTCGAAATCTTAGTTTCAGAACGTCGCAGTCGTCTCATTCTCATTGAGGCGACTTCTTTAGACGAAGCTATTGCAATCGTCCGCGATCAATATCAACAACTAGATATTGTTCTAACCGAAGACGACTTCGCTGAAGTCATCATTGAAGAAGGTTAAAATAGAAAGGAAAACCAATAATGATCTACAAATTTCTCTATGAAACTAAACCAGTCGACCTTCACCTCATAGCTATAGCGATCTTTCGGATGCTTGTCTTCCTTGGTTTTTCCGTATACTATTACCGCTTAAGTCGTCCACCAAAAGAAAAATACCGAACATCAACAATATGTCAATACGATGCTGATTTGCAAAAAGAAGTTGTCATATCACAAACTGTTTCAGAAAACAGCATCAACCGCCACGACAAAAAATTTTATATGAACCGTATGGTCATAAGTGCACTGTTCTGTATTATCTTCTCAACGATATTCGCGTTTGAACTCTACGACTACGTCACGACACCTAACAAAAACACGAAAACGACAGATCTATACCGAATCACTAAAGAGAAAGACTATCTCACCTTTACTTCGAAGAAACCGTACAATCATCTCTACCGAACAAAAACAATGGAGATCACCTACACGAGCAACGATGAATACGTCATTGTGACGAATCATCAGGCATATAAAATCCCAAAAGAATCCGTAAGCAAATAAACGGCCCGAACCACTGTCGCGAGTCTTGTTAACGAATCAATTGCGAAGAAACCACTTATGTGCTATAATAGGAAGTAATCATAACAAGAAAACAGGTGACAAATTTGAATAAAAAATTGAAACCACTCACAATTAGCTTGTTAGCATCACTTACCGTTTTTTC
>ERZ773018.315-NODE-315-length-30741-cov-58.514306_pt1 | contig 30741 bp, 22 predicted proteins | sample MGYA00580840_ERZ773018 | MGnify/ENA primary metagenome ERZ773018 (study PRJEB29015, sample SAMEA2738125) | human oral metagenome | biome: human oral; feature: human-associated habitat; material: saliva | place: China | collected 2256 ... | reverse complement strand
AACGGTTGATTCAGCACTTCGACGCGCTGCTGCTTCGGCTTTGGCTAGTTCTGCCCTTTTGTTCTTTTGAACTACAAGAGCATTATATTTCCAGCCGGGGATTCGTTCAAAAAGCCATCCTGCCCAGAGGAGCAGCGCAGTAATGAGAGCGACAGGAATCAGAAAGATGAGGACTTTCGGGTCGCGGGTGTGGTCTGAGGTGCTCCCCGCGGTGAGCTCCCACAGCGCAAGGATTGGTACCGCCATGGAAGGCATCACCATAAAAAGGATGATGGCATAGTAAATGCCCATCATGCTACCGGGCCTACCTCTATTTATACGGGCCTGGGTAACAGCTCTCTTCAGGCGTTTGTATTCCTGCAAGGTTTCGCCGTCTAGAAGCGAAGCGTTAGGGATCTTTGCCATGACGTACCGTACGGCTTCCAAATCTGAGGGCGAGCAAATAAAGATATGCCTCTGGGACGTAACGGTATATGCTTTCGCGATGTCGAGGCACCCCAGCACGTAACGGTTATTGAGCTCTCGACTCTCCGGGTTTTCTTTGAGTTGCCGGCGGATATCTTTCAGGTCTTCCATGTTTCTCCTTGCAATTTCAGTCGTCCTTGAACCCATCGTTGAGGCACGAGAAACACAGGCCATCCCCCTCTCAGTGCGAGGTGGAGAAGCCGGAATATTGAATTGCGGTGTATCGGTGTGTACTTCACAGAATGCCAGCTCTTCGGGCTCAATCAAAATTGGCGGGCATCCTGAGATATTTCAACGGCGGTACAAACGGTGGTGCATACATCTCATATATAGCGGTCAGTTATAGACAAAACCCGCTACGGGTACGGTACGGAGGCATCCCTCCCCTATGATGGTTGAAAGGGGTATTTACCCCTAATACCATCTGCTGTACACGCCCACGAGCCAACGAGGAAGAGCATGACCAAAGCGACCGATTCACCGCAGCCGCCGGAAGCGTCCACGCGCTGGCACACTCGCTACTCAAGCCCCATCGGCGTGCTCTACATTGCCGCCCGCGCGGATGCGATTGTGGGCATCTGGTACGAGGATCAGGCGCATTTTCCGCTCCCCCATGAGCTCGGTGAGCTGATTGAGAATCCCGGAACCTATCTGCGGGAGCACGGCACGGCGGAGGATGAAGAGCCTGCCGGCGAGTATGCTGCGGCGCAGTTGCTGTCTCGTGCTGAGGCAGAGCTTTCCGAGTATTTTGAGCGCAAGCGCACTTCTTTTACGTTGCCGTTAGATCCTGAGGGCACCGATTTTCAGCTGATTGTGTGGGAGCATCTGAAGACTGTTCCTGCCGGGTACACCACCACTTACAGCGAGATTTCGCGTGCGGTTGGCCCGGGTGCCCCGGCGCAGGCTGTGGGTCAGGCGGTCGGCCGCAATAAGGTTTCTATTATGATTCCGTGCCACCGCGTCATTGGTGCTGACGGTAGTCTGACCGGCTACGCTGGCGGGGTTGAGCGTAAGCAGTTCCTCCTCGATTTGGAGGAGCCGGAAGAGGTGCGGGAGGCGCGGCTCTTCTAGCGCCTGTCGGCTAGTCTTCAAGGCTTATGACGGGGTGGGGTATGCAGGGGTGGGGTATACACTGGGTGCGTACCCCACCTTTTTTCGTACCTGTTTTCGGTTTTGTTGACCCACAACACGACATGTAATCGAATATAGTTGCGATTTACTCACGGTGGAGCTACTGTTTAAGTAGAACATGCTTCCGAAATACTTGGATCAGCTCAGCAATCTCAGAGAGGAGAAACCGTGACCTCGCAACCCAATATTCCCGCCAAAGCCCTCGAAAACGCCTCAAGCTACCCCACGTGGGTGACCGACGAACTTCTGCGCGACTACTACGACGCCGAATGGGGCATGCCCATCACCGATGAGCGGGGACTCTTCGAAGCCCTGAGCCTGGAGGCTTTTCAGGTGGGACTCTCCTGGCGAACGATTCTTGCCCGCCGCGAGGCATTTCGTCGCGCTTTCGAGGGGTTCGATCCTGAACGCGTGGCTGCCTTCACCGACCGGGATGTTGCGCGACTCCTCCAGGACGAAGACATTATCCGTAACGAGCGGAAGATTCGCGCGGTCATCTCCAATGCGCGACTGACCCTTCGGATGCGTGAGCTTGCCGCCACGGCGCGTGACGCCTCCGCGGAGGATATTCATCTTCCCCTCATCGCACCCTCTTCTACCCCGGCCAATACGGATAGCGTTGAAGCGCCGAATCCTCGCCGCCGTCGAGTTCGTACCCTCAGCAATGAAGACCTGAACCGGATGCGCGAGCGCACCCTATCTGACGGCACACCGGTACCGGGCGGGCTGCCGGCGTGGCTGTGGTCCTTCGCGCCGAGCGAGACGATCACGCCGCATACCCTGGAGGATATTCCTACCGATACGCCCGAGTCCGCGCTTCTTGCCAAATCTTTTAAAGCACTGGGTGGAGTATTTTTGGGTCCGGTGACCGCCTATGCGCTCATGTGTGCCGTCGGCATGGTAGATGCGCACCTGGTGGGCTCGCATCGGCGCGGCTGTTCGGGTCTTTTCACCTAAGCCCTTGAGCCTCCTAAGCCCTTGAGCCTCTGGCGCGAAGGTATGCCAGGGCAGAGAAAAGCCGCGTGTTACTTCGGTGAAGTAAGCACGCGGCTTCTATACGTTGAGAGGTTCCGCTCTAAATTAGATCGTCGCAGGATTAGATCGTCACAGGATTAGATCATCACGAAGAGGAAGATCAGGGACAGCAGCGGCGGGGTCAGCTGAATCAGTGCCGGCTTGCGCTTATCCGGGGAGGTGAGGAACAGGTAGGCACCGGCAACCGCCATGGAGCCCAGACCTGCGAACATGAGCGCCACGCCCACCTGCGGGGAGCCGAACCAGAAGGCGAGCAGACCGGTTGCTGCGATCCAGGCGAGCATCAGGTTGTACAGGCCCTGGTTTGCCGCCATCTCCTTGGTGGACTCGGCAAATTCTTCGGTCATTCCGAAGGTTTCGCGGCCCTTAGGCTTGGTCCACAGGAATGATTCGATGATCCAGATGTACACGTGAATAGCGATTGCTACGAAGGCAAAGACGGTGGTAATCGTTGCGAGCGTCTGCATTGTTTTTCCTTAAGCAGTAGGTGTTCTATTAGGCACCTGCCCGTTCTTTCTTCTGGAGCACAATCTGTGGTGATGTGCAGAATCATGCAGGAGCAAGCACAAGAAGTAATTCTACGCCTCTTCCCGGCCTGTTGAAACTTCCCTGAATATGCGCAAAACCCCTCGATTCGTCTTCTGCAGAGAAAACTGCAGGGTTCTCATCGAGGGGTTTCGTATGCAGGGTTACGCCGAATCCGGTATCGGTCTTTAGCCCATCATGAGCGACAGAGCGAAGGACCAGACGCAGACCAGGCCCAGCAGAATAGCGCTGTACTTGATGGACATGGAGGTAATCTTCGATTCCTCGCCGGCGCTATTTACTGCGGCCGCCGCGATTGCGATGGACTGCGGGGAGACGATCTTACCCATCACGCCACCGGCGGTGTTTGCGGCAACGAGCAGGGTCGGGTCAACAGCGATCTGGGCTGCGGTGGTGGACTGCAGGCCCGCGAAGAGCACGTTAGCGTTCGTCACGGAGCCGGTCACGAACACGCCAATCCAACCGATGATCGGGGACAGCAGCGGGAAGACCGGGCCGGCTGCCGCGAGCGCCAGAGCGATGGAGGTGGTCATACCGGCGTGGTTCATCACGTTTGCGACGGACATGACCAGGCAGATCATGAGGATCGGCATCTTCAGCTGGTTCCAGGTGCCGCCGAGTTCTTCAAAGGCTTCGCCCCAGCTAATCTTCGAGGTCAGCACGGTAATGAGTGCCGCCACCAGAATTGCGGTGCCGGATGCGCCCAGGGTGTTCCATGAGAACATTGCGGTCACGGTCTTACCGGCACCGGTGACGATTGCCTCGTGGATGCCGGGGATGGGGAACGCCAGGGTTGCGGCACCCAGCGGACCAGTGGTTGCGAACACGGGCTTGAGCGCGGTGGACCAGAGCAGGATGGTTGCGGAGAGGAAGATGAAGGGGCTCCACGCCTTAACAATCTCAGCGCCGGTGTGCTTGACGCTCTGCTGTGCCTGAACTTCTTCGAGGCTGGGAGCGGTGGGTTCACGGTAAATGTGCTTGGGCTGCCAGGAACGCATGACGAGTGCCAGCGCCACTAGGGACAGCAGCGGCGGGATGATGTCGACCAGTTCGGGAGAGCCGAGCAGCATCAGGATAGCTGCCTGACCGCCGGAGAAGATGACGCCGGTCATGAGCGCTACGAGACCGACTTCGCGGATGCCGCGCATACCGTCCTGGATGGCGACCATCAGTACCGGCACGATTGCCACGAAAATCTGCAGTACCGGGACCATACCTGCGGACAGGTGTGCGGTGTCCAGGCCGCCGACCTTAGCTGCGGTGGTCACGGGAATACCGATAGCGCCGTAGGCGCCGGATGCGGCGTTGGCAACCAGCGCCAGCATTGACGCCTTGAGGGGGTTGAAGCCCAGGGATACCAGCAGTGCCGCGGAGATAGCAATGGGGATACCGAAGCCTGCCGCACCTTCGATGAAGCCACCGAAGCAGAAGGCAATCAGTAGCACCTGGATGCGCTGGTCGTTCGAGATGGAGGAGACGGAGGAGCGCACGATGTCGAAGTTACCGGCGCGCACGGCGATACGGTAAAGCCACACAGCCATGAGCACGATCCAGCCGATGGGCCACATACCGGATAGGAAACCGGAGAGGATGGAGCCGGCACCTGCGGTGATGGGCAGGCCGAAGACGGCACAGCCGATGATGAGGGTGGTGCCGAGGGTCAGCAGTGCTGATTTGAGGCCGCTGAGTTTCAGGACGGTCAGGCCCAGCAGGAAGAGGATGATGGGTACTGCTGCGACCAGTGCGGAGAGCACCGGTGAGTTCAGCGGGTCGTAGGTTTGCTGCCACATAGGGCGGGTGTTCCTTTCGGTCTGTGCATTGTTGCGGTTGCTTCTTCCGATACGACTCCTGTGCTGCATGGAAGCGCTAGGCCGCATAAAACCGATGGGTTCCTCCCCTATGTGGTGGAGTGGCCCATCGGTGAAGCGTTATGGTCATCAGTTCCCAGGGGCTGAAGTTGTTCCCTGGTTTTAACTGAAAGAAAGCGGGATTATTCCCGCTAACTAGGTGCTTGTGACTTTATCTGTCTAAGCTATCAGGTCTCCCCCACGAGTTCAGGATAGGATAACCTTAAGTGTGCACAAACGATATTTATGTGCATATTTATGCTCCCCGGTATTCGCCCCTCACTGCCTCTCTTCAAACCATCAGCCGCGCATCCCACCACGCGCCCTACCAAGCCCAGATAACGTAAAAGCCCCCTCCTACCGAAGTAGAAGGGGGCTTGATACAGACCGTATTGCGGCGCCTCACTCTCAACCAGAGCGGGCTACACGCATCGGAGCTTCACGCTGTTTAGGAAACAACCAGGGACAGAACGTAACCCCAAACACAGGTGATAGCCAGCAGGATTGCGCTGTACTTGATTGCCATGGAGGTAATCTTGGATTCCTCGCCGGCGCTGTTTACTGCAGCAGCTGCAATTGCGATGGACTGCGGGGAAACAATCTTCGCCATCACACCACCGGCGGTGTTAGATGCAATCAGCAGGGTCTGGCTAACACCAATCTGATGTGCGGTGGTAGCCTGCAGGCCAGCGAAGAGGATGTTGCTGTTCACCACGGAGCCGGTCACGAACACGCCAATCCAACCGATGATCGGGGACAGCAGCGGGAAGATAGCGCCCACAGCGGCAACAGCCAGTGCGATGGAGGTAATCATACCCGCGTAGTTCATGACGTTAGCAACGGACATGACCAGGCAGATCATGATGATCGGGGTCTGCAGCTGCTTCCAGGTTGCACCGAGTTCCTCGATAGCCTCGCCCCAGCTGATGGAGGAGGTCAGGATGGTGATGATGGCAGCCACCAGAATTGCGGTACCGGATGCGCCCACAATGTTCCAGGTGTAGGTCACGTCAATAGGCTTGGGGGTTGCAACGATCGGTGCCGCCTGCGAGATGCTCTGGTGCAGCCAGGGCAGGGAGAACGTGACGTTGGTGAAGCCGAGCGCGCCCTTAGCAGCGAAGACGGGCTTCAGAGCGGTGGACCAGAGCAGAATCACGACGGACAGGTAGACGAAGGGGCTCCACGCCTTGAGGATTTCGCCACCGGTGTGCTTGGTGCTCTGCTGAGCCTGAACTTCTTCCAGGGAGGGAGCGGTGGGCTCGCGGAAGATGTGCTTGGGCTGCCACTTCTGCATGACCAGTGCCAGAGCAATCAGTGCCAGCATCGGCGGGATGATGTCGACGAGCTCGGGGTTACCCAGGGTTACGAGCAGAACGGACTGGCCGCCGGAGTAGATGACACCAACCATCAGGGCTACCAGACCGACTTCGCGGATACCGCGGATGCCGTCCTGAATAGCAACGAGCAGTACGGGGATGAGAGCCGCCATGATCTGGAGAACCAGGACCATTTCGATGGACAGTGCGTGCAGGTCCACGCCACCGCGGGTTGCTGCGGTGGTCACGGGGATACCGATAGCGCCGTATGCACCGGAGCTCACGTTAGCGATCAGCGCGAACATTGCGGCCTTGAGCGGGTTGAAGCCCAGGGACACGAGCAGTGCAGCACAGATAGCAATCGGGATACCGAAGCCTGCAGCACCTTCAAGGAAGCCACCGAAGCAGAATGCGATCAGCAGCATCTGGACGCGCTGGTCGGTAGAGATGGAGGAGATGGAGGAGCGGACGATTTCAAAGCCGCCAGAACGCACGGAAATGCGGTAGAGCCACACAGCCATGAGCACGATCCAGCCGATGGGCCACATGCCCGAGAGGAAGCCGTAGAGGATGGAGCCTGCACCGGCGGTGATGGGCATACCGAAGATAGCGCAACCGATGACCAGTGCAATGACGAGGGAGATAACGGCAGATTTAATACCGCTGAGCTTCAGGACGGTGAGGCCCAGAAGGAAGAAAATAATCGGGACTGCTGCCACGAGTGCGGAGAGTGCGCTCGAGTTCAGCGGGTCGTAGACTTGCTGCCACATGATGTACTGTGTTCCTTTCCAGCCCACGGGGGCGGGATCGAGTTGTGCCGTAAAACCTTCCCAGTGACGCTTGTGGCGGCGTGTGTGCCGTGTGTTGTAGGTGCGTGCACCTAGCTGTTTGATGCGTTAAGGACGCTATCCCTTGGGATATATGCCTTCACTTGGGTTCGTGTTGGTTTTGCGGCTATGAAATTTAGTGTGTTGAAACGGCGTTTTTGTCACAAAAACCTAAATATTCCTTGATTTGTCAAGGGAATTTCAGGGTCAGGATAATGAATCCCTAATCCAAAAACGCAATTCCTTGTGTACCCAATGTACCACTTAACACCCACAGAATCGGGCATATTCCAACATTTAAATTCAAGCTCATAATTGCAACCTAACCTAAAGCCCACCCCGGATTAAGGGCCTACCCAGCGCCCTCCCCCGCTATTTCAAGGAAGAAACAGCACCCCGGCACTTTCGGCAGTACATTCAGCGCATATCCTGACCACAAACCGCTCAAACTACCAAACCCAGCGAACCCCTAAACGGCATACAAAAAAGCTCCGGAAGGAAAAACCTTCCGGAGCTTTATCTGTCGGGTTGACAGGATTTGAACCTGCGACCCCTTGACCCCCAGTCAAGTGCGCTACCAAGCTGCGCCACAACCCGATTCGTTATTCACGATATTGTTTTCAAGGTTTCCCCTGAACACTCGAATAACTATACCGGGTTTTCAACCCCCACGCAAGCCAGAATCCCCATTTTTAGAAAAAATCTTAAAAATCTTTTTCGCGCAGATTTTCTGCACAGAATCCAGCGCGTGGGGGTCAAGCCTAGCAAGGGGGTCAAGCCTAGCAAGGGGGTCAAGCCTAGCAAGGGGGTCAAGCCTAGCAAGGGGCCAGCCCAGCAACACGGCATCGGGCAGGCACATCCCCGCTACTAGCGGCGGCCGCCCTTACCCTTCTTAGCCTTCGCGCTCTGACGCTCACCCAGGGAGCGGCGCTCACGCACACGCATCGAAATCTCAATCGGAGTACCCGTGAAATCAAAGGTCTCGCGCAGACGACGCGTAATGAAGCGGCGGTAACCCGGATCCAAGAAGCCGGTAGTAAACAGCACGAACTTCGGCGGACGCGAAGACACCTGAGTACCGAAGAGAATACGCGGCTGCTTACCGCCACGCAGCGGGTGCGGATGCGCGGCCACAATCTCGCCCAGGAACGCGTTCAGGCGACCGGTCGGAATACGCGAATCCCACGACTCCAGCGAGCGCTCCAGGGCGGGCACCAGCTTGTCCTTGTGCCAGCCGGTCTTCGCCGAAATGTTCACGCGAGGAGCCCACTGCACGTGCGCCAGGTCGCGCTCAATCTCACGCTCGAGCATGTAGCGGCGGTCCTCATCGAGGGTATCCCACTTGTTGAATGCCAGGACCATTGCACGGCCCGAATCAATCACAGTCTGCACGATACGCACATCCTGCTCAGAAATCGGCTCGGAAACGTCCAGCAGCACCACGGCAACCTCAGAACGCTCCAGAGCAGTCTGAGTACGCAGCGAAGAGTAGAACTCCGCGCCCTTAGCCATGTGCTGACGACGGCGAATACCCGCAGTATCCACGAAACGCCAAGGGTAGCCGCCCAGCTCAATAATCTCGTCAATCGGGTCACGAGTCGTACCAGCCAGGTCATTCACCACGGCACGCTCAGAACCAGCCAGCTTGTTCAGCAGCGAGGACTTACCCACGTTCGGGCGACCCACCAGAGCCACACGACGCGGGCCGCCCAGCGCCTCCGGCTGAGCGAACTGCGAGTGCTCCGGCATGACCTCAAGGATCTCATCCAGAGCATCCGCCAGGCCACGGCCGTGCAGACCCGACACCGGGAACGGCTGACCCATACCCAGCGACCAGAGGTTATAAATCTCCGGCTCCAGGTGGGCGTCGTCAATCTTGTTAGCAATCAGAATGATCGGCTTCTTCACGCGGCGCAGCATACGCACAATCTGCTCGTCCGAAGCGGTCACACCCACGCGGGCGTCCACCACCAGGACCACAACGTCGGCCTGCTCCACAGCAATCTCAGCCTGCTCAGCAACCTGAGCGTCAATACCGCGGGCGTCAGACTCCCAACCACCGGTATCAACCAGGGTGAAGCTCTTACCCAGCCACTCAGCCTTATAAGACACGCGGTCACGAGTCACACCCGGCTTATCCTCAACCACCGCTTCACGGCGGCCCAGAATACGGTTAATGATGGTCGACTTACCCACGTTCGGGCGGCCAACAATCGCCACTACCGGATCAGCAAGCTGCTCTTCCTCTTCCTCAATGTCGAAGCCCCAGGCACCCAGCAGGGCGCGATCCTCTTCATCCAGGTCGTAATCCTCAAGGCCCTCAAGCAGAGCCTGAGCACGCTGGTCAGCGGTCTCATCATCAATCTCAGCGAGGCGCTCGGTAACGTCGTCCTCGCCACCGCCCAGGTACTTCTCTTCGTAATCGTCGCGGATAGCGTCCTCAGCCATGCGCATTCCTTTCTCTACCCGCCCCGCGCCCAACCCACAGGTCAGCACGCGAGCGCGGCTCAACGTCTTATCGGGAGCGGATGCACCACTCCCCCAGCGTTTCGGCGGGGCCTAACCCGCGCGCTTCGCCTTCAACTGGTCATTCACAGCGTTAATCACTGCAGAGACCGTCGCATTAAAATCAAGATCCGAGCTGTCCACCAGAGCCACGCCCTCGGCAGCTTCCATAAAGTTATTGACCTTCGAATCCTTCGCATCACGCTCAGCGATCTGCTTGCTCAAATCGCCCGAAGCGCCGGACTTCTCCGCGTTCTCCAGGCCACGGCGCGCCATGCGCACCTCTTCAGAAGCAGTCAGCAGGATGCGCGCATCAGCGTCAGGAGCGACCACGGTGGTGATGTCGCGGCCCTCAGCGACCATGCCGTTAATAGCGTGGTCAATCATCCAACGCTGCAGACCAATCAGGTGCTCACGAACCGCCGGAACCGAAGCCACAGCAGACACCGCCGAAGAAATGCGCTCGCTACGAATCTCCTCACGGATATCGGTCGAACCCATCAGAATCTCTTCTTCCTTAATGTTCGTACCGAACACCAGGGGCATCTCCTCGACAGCCTTCGCGATCGCCTCAGCGTCGTTCAGGTCAATGCCAAGTTCCAGCACACGGTAGGTTGCGGCACGGTACATTGCACCGGTGTCCAGGTACGCCAGGCCAAAGTGGCGTGCAACTTCCTTAGACACAGACGACTTACCGGAACCGGAAGGACCGTCAATAGCAATCGTCAGTTTAGGGTTCTCGTGCATCAGCACTCCTTAAAATTCGTCTCAAACTTTATGCCGGAAAATACAGCTTTAACTCTACTTCACAACACGCCAACCGCGAGCCGACAAATCGCGGACTAGCGCCTCATGAATAGACGGATTGACCGAGATTTCAGCCATACCCACCGGGGCACCCGTCGAGTGCTCCAGACGCAAATCCTCAAGGTTCGCGCCCAACTCACCGATCTCGGCAAGCAGACGAGCTAGCGTGCCGGGGGTGTCGTCCACCAGCACCGTCATCTTTGCGAACGCGGCGGGTGCCGTGCCGTGCTTACCCGGAATGCGGCTAACGCCCGCGTTGCCTTCGCTCATCAGCTGCGCCAAATCCAGGCGAGCGCCGGATGCCGTCGGGTTCTCCAGCGTCGCGATGAGGCGGTTCAGGTCATCACGCACACCGTAGAGGGTCTTCACAATCGGGTCAGCGTTCGCCGCAAAAATCTGCACCCACAGCGTCGGGTCCGAAGCCGCAATACGCACCGTATCGCGCAAACCCTGACCCGCCAGGGACAGCGCATACAGCGGGGTGTCCTGCAGACGCGAAGCCAGAAGCGAACTCATCGCCTGCGGCACATGAGAAATCAGGGCAACCGTCTGATCGTGCTCCTCAACGCTCAAAGAAGTCACAATCGCACCCAGCTCCACCGCCACAGAACGCACCAGACGCACACACTCGGGGCGAACCGAATCGTGCTCGCAGATAATCCACGGACGCGCCTGGAACAACTCACCGCGAGCAGCCACCGGGCCCGATTTCTCACGCCCAGCCATCGGATGCGAACCCACGTAACGCGACGCATCCGCACCCGAGGCAAGCACATCAGCCAGCGGCTGCACCTTCACCGAGGCAACATCCGTCACCACGGCGCCGGGGTAGCCCGCCTCCGGTCGAGGCGCATAGGTGTTCAACGCGCGAGCGCACACGGCACCGGCACTATCCGGAGGCGCAGCCACCACCACCAGCTGCGGGGCGAGGGCGGCGCGCTCCTCCTCCGACAGGGTGGAGAAGCTTATGCCGGCACCGATATCCTGCGCCACAGCCTCGGCGGTGGGTGAAATATCTTGGACGTACACGTCCTCGCATCCTGCCGCACGCAACCCCAAACCAATGGAGGCGCCCAGCAGACCCGAGCCGATAATGAGTACCGGCCCGGTCAGCGTTGAGTCCATGGGCAGCTCAGATGCGGAAAGCTCAGCGGGCGAGCTCATGACAACTCCTTAGCGTTATTACATGTCCACCGAAGCGAGCAGGTGACCGATCTCGACCTTGGAGAGGTTACGGACGGTGCCCTGCTTCTGCGAACCAATACGGATCGGGCCCATCTCAACGCGGACCAGGCGCTCAACCGGGTAGCCGACAGCGTCGAAGAGACGGCGCACAATGCGGTTCTTACCGGAGTGGATGGTCACCTCAACGAGCACGTGGCCGGGGGTGGAGTCCACCAGCTTGAACTCGTCCACGCGAGTCACGCCGTCTTCCAGGCGGATGCCCTTCTTCATGGCTGCACCGATGCCGGGCTCCATCGGGCCGGGAACCTGCACCAGGTAGGTCTTGGGCACCTCGTAGGAGGGGTGGGTGAGGCGGTTCGCCAGTTCGCCGTCGTTGGTCAGCAGCAGCAGACCCTCGGTTTCGACGTCCAGGCGGCCCACGTGGAACACGCGCTCGCTCATGGAGGAACGCAGGAAGTCAGAGATGCAGGGGCGACCTTCGGGGTCTTCCATGGTGGAGACCACGCCGGCGGGCTTGTTGAATGCCATGTAGACGAGCTTGTCGTTGGTCTGAACGGTCATGCCGTCCACCTGCACGGTCACCTTGGAGGGGTCCACGCGCACACCCAGCTCGGTCACGACTTCACCGTTGACGGTGACGCGGCCTTCGGTAATCATTTCTTCGCAAACGCGACGGGATGCCACACCGGCCTGAGCCAGCAGCTTCTGCAGGCGCACGCCGTCGTGGTCGTAGAACTCGTAGTGGTCTACCGGGGCGTTGCGGGGGCGGCGGGGGCGGTGCGGGCCAGCGTAGTTGCTGACGCGGTATTCGCCGCGCTCGTTTGCGAAGGCTTCACCGGAGCGGTAGGGGCGGCCCGGTGCGCGGCGTTCGCGCTTGGGCAGTTCGGTGCCGCGGCCTCGGCCGGAACCTGCGCGGCCTGCGCCGAACTTCTTCTCGCCAAACTTCTTGTCACCGAACTTCTTCTCGCCGAAGCCCTTTGCGCCGCCTTTGCCTGCGCCGCTCTTCGGTGCGCCGGGACGACCGCCGCGTGCGGATGCGCCCTTAGCGCCGGGCTTACCGCCCTGACCGGGACGACCGGCGCCGGGACGGCCACCGCGGGAGTTCTGGGGGCGACCGGATGCAGAGCGGCCGCCGCGGGAGGAGTTTCCATATGCCATGGTGTTCTTCTCTTTTCTGTCGTTGTAGTTCTTGTTAGTCTTTGTGCCCCGGCACCGAAGGCGCGGTGTGTGTCAGCGTCGGGGGCGCTTATCCGGGGCGCTTATCCGGGTGGTTCTGCCGCTGGTTTTCAGCAGAACCGTTGAACGTTTCGTTATTGCCGTAATGGCTGGAGCCGGTGGGCTAGTCGTTACCTTCGGCGAGGACCGCCGCCTCCGTGTCATCGGGCAGGAAGGGCGCGAGCGCCGGTAGCTCCTCCAAGGAGTTCAACCCGAGCTTCGCCAGCAGCAGCTCCGTGGTTTCGTAGAGGGTCGCGCCGCTTCCGGCTTCACGACCAGCCTCACGAATCAGCTGCCGTTGGAGCAGCTGACGGATTGCCGCGTCCGCGTTTACGCCTCGAATGGAGGCTACCCTCGCCCTGGTCACCGGTTGCTGGTAGGCAATCACGGCGAGCGTCTCGTAGGCGGGTTTGCTCAGCGTCGCGCTCTTGGAGCGGGTCACGAAGCGTGCCACCCAGGGGGCGAAGTCGTCGCGGGCGTAGAGCTTCCAGCCTCCTGCGATGTTCCGCAGCTGGAATCCGCGCGGTTCGCGCGCCACCCGGTTTTCGTCTTCTCCGTAGCCGCTTTCTTCGCCGTTGTACTCGCGGTACAGCTGGTCGAGCGCGTGCTCAACAGCTCGTTCGTTGACGATGAGAGCAGCGGAGAGTTCACTCACGCTCACGGGCGCTTCGGCAACGGCGAGGATCGCTTCAATGGCGCTTTTGATGCCGCCGGGGATTGCCTCGACTTTGGAGAATTCGGCTTCGGCATCGACCGCCACGCTGGGTGCGGTGGAGGGGCCTCCCGCCGGAATCTTTGCCGATTTCGCTACCGGTTTCGTTACCGATTCCTTCGACTCGAGGGGTGCAGTTTCCTGCGATTCCTCGGAGCTGTCGGAAATGTCGGAACCATCGGAGTCCTCTACCGTTTCGACGGCTTCAGCCTCCTCAGCTTCTTCGGTCACCTCATCCAGAGGAGCTGCCGCTACCTCGTGCTCAGCCGGTTCAGCGTCCGCCTCAGCAGGCTTTGAGCTCTCAGCCTCTACCGGCTCTACCGGCGCCGGGTCAGCCTGTTCCGAATCCTCGTCTGCGTTCGGATCCCAGTAGCCCATGTTCACAATGGCAAGGTCGTCAGGGGTGAATTCACGGTCAAAGCGTGAGCCGTGATTACTCATAATCCTCCTCTACCGGTTCCTCGTTCACGTCGGGTGATTTGGATGATTCGGGCGATTCAGGCGCTCCACCGATTTCGTGTGCGTCCTGAGCGTCTGTTTCTTCGCGAATCACGAACTGTGCAGCGCTCGCGCTCGCACGTACCCGAATGGTTCCGAGCGGTGCGTCCTGTTCTACGTGCAGGGCGCCTTCTTTATAGAGCTCGAGCAGGGCGAGAAAACGAACCACCGCGATTTCTAGTTCGCCGGAGCCTTGAACCAGTTCGGCGAAGCTCAGTTCCCGCGCCGCGGTATCGAGCAGGCTGTGCAGAATATAGTGTTCTTCAGCCACGATGGTGGTCAGCGGAACGTGCAGGTGCTCGTTGAGTTCTTCAACGATTTCTTCGGGTTCCGGTTCGGGCTCTTTGGGGGTTCGGCTCAGCGCCGCGGCGGCGATGCGGGCGAACTCTTCGGCGCCTCCAGTGAAAACCAGTTCAGGCAGCGCTTGGGCGAATCGTTCTTCGAGAGCAACCGCGCGGGGAAAACGCTGCGCTTCTTGCGCCCAGCGTTCGGCAAAAATATCGGCAACTTCACGGTAGGCTCGGTACTGCAGCAGACGGGCGAAGAGCAGGTCGCGCGCCTCCAGTAGTGCGACATCCTCTTCGAGGGGTTCACGATGCTGCGGGAGCAGGCGTGCGGTCTTGAGTTCCAGCAGGGTTGCGGCGGTGACCAGAAATTCGCTGGCTTCGTCGAGTGCACGTTCGGTACCCTCGGCGTAGAGGGCGTGCAGGTATGCGAGGAACTCGTCGGTGACCTCTGCGAGCGCCACCTCGGTAATGTCGAGTTTGCGGCGCGAAATCAGGGTCAGTAGAAGATCAAAGGGACCCTCAAAATTACTGAGGGTGAGGGTGAAACCGCGTTCCGGGTTCTGCAGGCCGCGGCCCTCAGTCCGGGCGTTCGCGGCGGTGTCTGCGTTCGGTGTCGGTACCCTCACGGCAGCGACGTTCGTGGTCATAAACGACCTATTCTCCTTAGGTTTATTCTCCCCGGCTGTGCTGGTCCGGCTTTGTTGGTGCCGTCTCAGATGCGGCTTCTACTTCGCCCATTTTTCGGCGTAAGCAGTGCGCGGGGTCTTTAGAATCCACACAATTATACGCCCTCTGCCGGTGTGACTCAAGGGTGAGAGTCACCTCAGCAGAGGGCGTATAGATGCGGGGGGCTTTAGCGTGCGCCGCCCTTGTAGATTAGTTCGCGTGCCACCTGGCGGTATGCTTCCGCGCCGGGGTGGCTGGAGGCGTAGCTGAGAATCGGCTCAGCGGACACCGATGCGTCCGGGAACTTCACGGTGCGCTTGATGACGGTGTCGAAGACCTTGTCGCCGAATGCGTCCACGATGCGTGCCAGAACTTCCTTGGAGTGGATGGTGCGGGCATCGAACATGGTGGCAAGTACGCCGGAGATTTCGAGGTCGGGGTTCAGGCGGTCCTGCACCTTCTCGATGGAGTCGACCAGCAGTGCGACGGCGCGCAGTGCGAAGAACTCACAAATCAGCGGAATGATGACGCCTTCGGAGGCGGTCAGTGCGTTGACGGTCAGCAGACCCAGGGAGGGCTGGCAGTCGATGAGGATGACGTCGTATTCGTCGCGGACCTTGCGCAGTGCCGAGGCGAGAACCTGCTCGCGCGCCACCTCGTTGACCAGCTGAACTTCAGCTGCGGAGAGGTCAATGTTAGCGGGCAGCAGGTCGATGTTCTCCACCCCGGTGGGCAGGATAACGTCCTTGATATCAACCTTGCGGTCCATCATGACGTTGTAGACGGTCAGGTCCAGTTCGTGCGGGTTCGCGCCGAAACCGGCGGAGAGAGCACCCTGCGGGTCGAAGTCGACCAGCAGCACCTTACGGCCGCATTCTGCCAGTGCCGCGCCCAGGTTAATGGTGGAGGTGGTCTTACCCACGCCGCCCTTCTGATTCACCATAGAGATAATGCGGGCGGGACCGTGGCTGCTCAGCGGAGCCGGGTCGGGGTATACGCGCAGGGGTCGACCGGTGGGGCCGAGTTCTTGAGCCTGAGCTTCAGTCAATGGTTCACCTTCATCAATGAATTCGAAGTTTTAAAGTTTAAGCGTTGTCTATAAGGTTACCTCAAGAGCGGCTGTTCCGCGGTTTGACGGGGTTTTATCCCCGTTCGTGGGCACGCGGATGCGCCATGCGGTACACCTCCATGAGCCCCTCGGGCGTGACCTTGGTGTACACCTGCGTGGTGGCGATGGAGGCGTGCCCGAGCAGTTCTTGCACCACGCGAATATCGGCACCGCCCTGCAGCAGGTGCGTTGCGAAGCTGTGGCGCATGGAGTGCGGTGAGAAGTCAGAGCTGAGCCCGGCGGCTTCGGCGGCTTCTTTGAGGATGAGCCAGGCGCCTTGGCGTCCGAGTCTGCCGCCTCGTCCGTTGACGAAGAGCGCGGCGGTGCCTTTACCGTGCGCCACGAGGGAGGGGCGGGCACGCACCAGGTAGTCTTGGATTGCTTTTTGGGCGTAGCTTCCGATGGGTACGAGTCGTTCTTTGTTGCCTTTGCCGAAGAGTCGAACGTAGCCGGGCAGGGTGATCTGGTTGCCGTCTTCGTCGGTGAGGGTTCCTTCGAAGTGCACGTCGTCGATATCGGCGTTGAGCATTTCGCTCACGCGCGCGCCGGTGGCGTAGAGGAATTCGAGTATGGCTCGGTTGCGTAGCCCGGTGGCGGTTTCGCGGTCGGGTACGGCGAGTAGCCGCTGAATGTCTTCTACGCTGACTGCTTTGGGTAGGCGCTTAACGTTCTTGGGCGGGGTAACCGGGGCCGCCGGGTCGGTGGGCACGATGAGCGCGGAGACCCAGAAGGCATGCGCGCCGCGGACTGCCGCCATGGTGCGGGCGATGGAGTTCGGGCCCAAAGGCAGAGGAAGGCTCGGCACTCCTTCAGCGGTTGGTGTTTCTTTGTCTGACTCCCCAGCTTTCGACTGCCCGGTACGCCCGTTTCCAGCAGACCCTTTTCCAGCGCGCCCGTTTCCTGCACCTCGCCCCGATTCGGAAGCGATCATCAGCGCCAGCAATTCTTCGGCTTCTTCCTGTACTTCCTGGGCTTCCTGCGCGTTCTGGTTGTTCTTCTCCCCCGCTTCGAATCCAGCTAGGGGCACGGTGGGGGCGGCGAGTTCCCGCATGAAGGAGCGCACCTGCGCGGTGGTGATGCGTTCGGGGTCGATGACGCCGAGGGTTGCCATGTAGGCGCTGTATCGTCGCAGGTCACGCGCGTAGGAGGCGATGGTGTGCTCACTACTTCCGCGCTCCACGCGCAGGTGGATGAGGTACTGGTCAATGGCTTTCTGTAGCGGGGTCTGCGCCTCCTGATGGGAAGAACCCAGGGCAGAAGAACCCCGCACAGAGGAACCGGCAGAAGAGGGCACACCGAGCAGACCCGCGCCGCGGGGTGTCTTGCTCGCCGTGCTTTTTGCCTGCTTCACGCTATCTCCTCTGTCGGTGCTCTTGATATTCGGGCTTGCCGTAGGCAGGGCTACTCCCCCGCCCCCGTGTTCCGTGTCTTAGTGGTTGCGGAAGTTCTCCGGCTTTTCGCGGCGCTGGCCCATGTAGGGGTGGAACTCCCAGCCGCCCTCGGCAGGACGCAGGCCTTCAAAGTTGTTCTGCGCCGCCGCATAGGTGGCGAGTACCGCCTGGATAGCGAGCGCGTTGTGAACCTTTCCGCCCAGTACCAGCTGTACCGCGTCAGCGAGGGGCACCCAGCGGTAGGTCATTTCTGCTTCTTCGTCGGTTCGTTCGCTACGTTCTTCGGCGGGCAGTTCTGAGAGGTTGCGTGCCAGGTAGACGCGGCCTGCTTCGCTGGTTGCGCCGGGGCTGCTGAAGTAGTCGGTCAGAGCGTTCCAGGTGCCTGCCTGTAGGTCTGCTTCTTCGGCGAGTTCGCGCTGCGCGGCGACCAGAGGGTCTTCACCGTCGATGTCGAGCAGTCCGGCGGGTACTTCCCAGAGGTTCATACGCACCGGGTGGCGGTACTGGTTGAGCATCAGCAGTTCGTTGTTGTCGTTGAGGACCGCTACTGCGACGGCGCCGGGCATTTCCACGACGTCGCGGGTCAGCACGGTGTTCTCGTTGAGTTCGTACTCTTCGACGGTCGTTTCGATAACGTAGCCGCTGTACTTCACAGTGCGGGTGCGGATGGTGCGTTCGGAGGGTGCATCAATAATCTGCTGGTTGTTGCTCATTCTTTCATTGTAGGCGGCTTCTTAGCCCCGCCACGTTTGGCGCGTCAGGTACGGGCACGGAATAAAGCACGTTCGGGTTTAAACGAAAGCATCCCGCTGGCCCCTGTGCGGGGTGAGCGGGATGCTGAACGTTTGTGCCTAGATATTAGGCGCCGCGGATGTTATGCGCCGCGGATGTTATGCGCCGCGGCGCTCCAGAGCAGCCTTAATCAGGCCGGAGAAGAGCGGGTGCGGGCGGGTCGGACGCGAGCGGTACTCGGGGTGTGCCTGAGTTGCCACGTAGTAGGGGTGTACCTCTGCGGGCAGCTCCACATACTCGACCAGCGAGGAGTCCGGGGAGGTTCCGGAGATGAGCAGGCCTGCTTCTTCAAGCTGCTCGCGGTACTCGTTGTTCACCTCGTAGCGGTGGCGGTGACGCTCTGCAACCTCGGTTGCGCCGTATGCCTTAGCAACCTGAGAGCCGGGAACCAGGTTTGCCTTGTACAGGCCCAGGCGCATGGTGCCGCCCAGGTCGCCTGCACCTTCGACGAACTGCTTCTGCTCTTCGATGGTTGCGATGACCGGTACGGAGGTTTCCGGGTCGAACTCGGTGGAGGATGCTTCGCGCAGGCCCAGTACGTTGCGTGCGTACTCGATGACCATGGACTGCAGGCCGAGGCAGATGCCCAGGGTCGGGATCTTGTGCTCGCGTGCGTACTTGAGGGCACCGATCTTGCCGTCCAGGCCGCGGATGCCGAAGCCGCCGGGCACGAGGATTGCGTCCATGTTACGCAGCTGGTGGTCTGCATCTTCGTCGGTTGCGCACAGGTCGGCTGCAACCCACTTGATGTTGACCTTCACGTTGTTTGCGAAGCCGCCGGCACGCAGAGCCTCGGAGACGGACAGGTATGCGTCGGGCAGGTCGATGTACTTACCGACCAGGGCAACGTTGACCTCTGCTGCGGGGCGGTGCACTGCGTCGAGCAGGCGGTCCCACTGGGTGAAGTCCGGTGCGGGAGCTTCAATGCCGAAGTAGTCGAGGATGTAGTCGTCAAGCTTCTGGCTGTGCAGGGTCTTGGGGATGTCGTAGATGCTGGGTGCGTCGGCGCAGGAGATGACTGCGTCGCTGTCCACGTCGCATGCGTTACCGATCTTGGTACGGTGCGACACGGGGACCTCACGCTCACAGCGCAGGATCAGACCGTCAGGCTGGATACCCAGGCCGCGCAGTGCTGCGACGGAGTGCTGGGTCGGCTTGGTCTTGAGCTCACCGGAGGGGCCGATGAAGGGCACCAGGGAGACGTGCAGGAAGAAGACGTTCTTGCGGCCAACATCGCGGCGTACCTGGCGTGCTGCTTCCATGAAGGGCAGGGACTCGATATCGCCGACGGTACCACCGATTTCGGTGATGATGATGTCGGGTGCGTTGTCAATTTCCGCTGCGTGACGCATGCGGGCCTTGATTTCGTCGGTAATGTGAGGGATGACCTGGACGGTGTCGCCGAGGTATTCACCGCGGCGTTCCTTTGCGATAACGGAGGAGTAGACCTGGCCGGTGGTCACGTTAGCGGACTGGTCGAGGTTTTCGTCCAGGAAGCGCTCGTAGTGTCCGATGTCGAGGTCAGTTTCAGCACCGTCGTCGGTGACAAAGACTTCACCGTGCTGGAAGGGGTTCATCGTACCGGGGTCGACGTTCAGGTAGGGGTCGAACTTCTGCATGGTCACAGAGAGGCCACGTGCGCGAAGAAGCTGACCGAGGGAAGAGGCCGACAGGCCCTTACCGAGAGAAGATGCAACGCCGCCGGTTACGAAAATCTGGCGGGTTACCTTGTCGTTAGAGGACGCGTTCAGAGCGTTATTTTTTTCATTCACCACGGAATTCAAGCCTACCATTTTCTTGTCTGCTATCCAAGCAGAGGGTTTTGCCGCGAGAGGATTCTCTCAGGCGGTTTTCCCTCCCCTATTTGTCCTTATCACCACTGTAAACGGAGCCGGGGATTTATTATTCCCGCCGCGCCGTGTAGAAGCAGGTGTAGGAGCATTCTCAGAGTATCTCACATCCTCTGGGCTCCATGCGCCGCTGTTGGTCACCGGCACGGGCTGTACTGGCAATTTCCTGAGGCACGCTCGCACGCTTCAGACCCTTTGATGGCCTTTAGCGCGAAAGATGCCACCTTTCGGCGCTTTTGCCAGCACTTTCCCCGTGCTTTTCCCGGCAGGTTTGCCGTCAGTTTCAGCGCCCCTGCGGTACTTCTCGACCGGCAGCCAGCAGCTCGCGGGCGTGCTCTCGTGCCGATTCTGATTGATCGTGTCCGGAGAGCATTCGCGCCAGTTCCACCACGCGTTCCTCTTCGGAAAGCACCTTGACCTTCGAGAGGGACGCGTCATCGTTTTTCAGCACGAGGATGTGCTGGTCCGCGAAGGCGGCAACCTGCGGCAGGTGGGTAACCACCAGAACCTGCACGTGTCGGGCGAGCATGGCAAGACGGCGACCGATTTCGATAGCGGCCTTACCGCCCACACCGGAGTCCACCTCATCAAAGATGAAGGTGGGCACGGGGTCCACTTCGGCAAGCACTACCTCCAGGGCGAGCATCACGCGGGAAAGCTCACCACCGGAGGCGCCCTTACCGAGCGGGCGCGGCACGGCGGTTCGGTGCGGCGCCAGCATAAAGGTCACGGTGTCTCGACCGTGCACCGAGAACTTTTCAGCTTCGGCTACCTCCACGACCAGGGAGGCGTTCGGCATGGCAAGAGCAGTGAGCTCCTCGCTGACGGCATCCGCCAGTTTCTGCGCGGCGGCACGGCGCAGGGCGGTCAGCTCTTCTGCCTGGGCGCCGAGCACCTTGCGTAGCTGTACCAGCTCGGTTTCCAGGGTTTCCTGTCGCTGCGGGTCGTCCACCAGAGTCTCGAGGCGCGCACGGGATTCTTCGGCCCATTCGAGCACCTCTGCAATATCGGCGCCGTACTTGCGAGTGAGGGTCGCCAGCTGGGCGCGGCGAGTCTGCACCTGCGCCAGACGTTCGGGACCTTCAACGTCCAGGGATGCCATATAGGAGGACAGATCCGAGGAGATATCGGTGGCAAGAATCAGCAGTTCGTTGACGCGCGCGGCGAGGGAGGCAAGCTCTTCATCAGCGTCTGCCTGAGCCTGTAGAGCGGAGCGGCTTGCATCGAGCAGGCTCATGACGCTCTGCTCGTCGCCGGTAGAGTATTCACTACCGCTGAGCGCTGCGGAGGCGGTTGCCGACGCAATGCGTAGCGCTTCAACGTTCATGAGCTTCACCATTTCGGCTTTGAGCTCTTCTTCTTCCCCGGCCTGCGGGTTGACGGCGCTGATTTCTTCGAGGGCACCCTGCAGGGTCTGCGCTTCGAGGGCTCGTGCGCGCGAGTTTTCGCGTACTTCCTTCAGCTCTGCGGCGGCGGCGCGGTATCGCTCGTAGTTTTCGCGGTACTTCTCCAGCAGGTTGGCGAGCTCTTCGCCGGCGTACAGGTCGAGGGACTGGCGCTGCTCTGCCGCTGATTTGAGGCGCAGCTGATCGGACTGGCCGTGGACTGCCACAAGAGTCTGACCAATCTGGGCCAGGGTTCCGATGGGTGCGGAGCAACCGCCAACGTGCGCGCGAGAGCGTCCCGAAGCGTTGACGGTGCGCGCCAGAAGCAGCTCGGAGGTCTGTTCGTCGATGTCTTCGGCGGTGCCGCCGGCTTCTTCGGCAAGCTCGAGAGCGCGGTGCCCGTGGGGCAGGCGAATCACGGCTTCAGCGAGGGCACTCTTGGCTCCGTTGCGCACGCTGGATGCGTCAGATCGGGCGCCCAGGAGCATGCCGAGGGCGGTGACGACCATGGTTTTACCTGCGCCGGTTTCGCCGGTCAGCACGGAGAATCCGGGTTCGAGGGGGAGCCTCGCATCGGTGATGATGCCGAGGTCTCGAATATGGATTTCCTCAATCACGAACGTTCATTCCTTTTCTTTAGTGCTTCTCGGTATCCTGCGGGCCGCGCCAGCCACGGATCGGAAGCTCAAATTTACGCACCAGTCGCTCTGAGAAGGGAGCCGGGTGGATACGGGCGAGCAGCACCGACTTTTCGGAGCGTCGCACCTCAATACGGGAGCCGGGGTCCAGCTCTACGGTTCGGCGGCCATCGCACCAGAGCACGCCGGAGGCGCCGTTTCCGGGCATCATTTCTACCGCCAGGGTGGAGGTCGGCGCTGCTACCAGCGGGCGCGCGAAGAGCGCGTGAGCCGAGAGCGGCACCATGAGAATTGCTTCAACTTCAGGCCAGACGACCGGGCCGCCGCCGGAGAAAGCGTAGGCGGTCGAGCCGGTGGGCGTTCCCATGACCACACCGTCGCAACCGAAGCTGCTGAGCGGGCGGCAGTCCACCTCGATAATGACTTCAATCATTTTTTCGCGGTTGCCCTTTTCGACGCTGGCTTCATTCAGCGCCCAGTCGCTATGCACTCGCTTGCCGTCGTTCCAGACTTCCACGTCGATTGCCATGCGTTCTTCAACGGTGTATTCGTTGTTGACGATGCAGCGAACGGTTTCGGTCAGGTCGCTCTCTTCGGATTCTGCAAGGAAGCCGACGTGTCCCAGGTTCACACCGATGAGCGGGACGCTGGTTCGGCGCACCATTTCGGCGGCGCGAAGAATCGAACCGTCACCACCGAGCACCACGCCGAGCTCAATATCGATAAGCGCCACGGATTCGTGGACGACCTGCACGGGGACGGGCTCGTCCCAGTTTTCGCTCAGAGTCTCCAGATCGGAGCGAGTCATGACGGGTGCGAGTCCCGCTTCATAGAGCTGGGTGCACGCCTGTCGGGCGGCGTCTCGTGCTTCTTTGCGCCCCACGTGGGCGAAGACGAGAATCTTACGGTGACGTTGTTCCACCGAGTCTTCGGAACCATAACGATCAGACTCATGGCGTTCGGAACCATGACGCGCACCTACGGCAGCTACCTGTGCGGTCGCTTCCTGCGGTGCATGGCTTTCGTGTTCTGCCATAACGACTCTCTCCCATCGGGTGTTGAGATGGTGTATCTACACCTATCATACCGAATATGTTCTCGAAGATTTTCTAAAGTGCCATATTTTTAGAAAATTATTTCGAATAGCGTGCAGCTGGGGTCTCTCTAAAATACCTGCGAAAAATACCCCCGACTAAAATACCCGTGGCTAAAATGCCCCTGAATAGCGCGGCAGCCTGAGAAAGCCCCACCCTCAACGCGTCCTGCGTTACCGAGCGGTTCTCTCAGACTGCCTTAGCACCATTTATTTTTTGCACCATAGGAAGTACTCTACGTTGCCGTCCTGTCCGGGGAGCGGGCTGGGTTCCATACCCATCACGCGCAATCCGTGGCTCACCGCAGATGCCTGGACTTTTTCGACTGCTTCACGGCGGGCGGATTCTTCATGCACCACTCCCCCGCGTCCGATGCGGTGCTTGCCGACCTCGAACTGCGGCTTGACCATGAGCACCAGGTCGCCGCCGGTTTCGGTTGCGTTCGCTAGCGTCTCCATGACCAGGGTCAGCGAGATGAACGAGAGGTCAGAAACCGTCAGTTCGACCTGCCCGCCAATGTCTTCGGGCTTCATGTAGCGAACGTTGAGCCCTTCGTACACACCGACTCGCGGTTCTTCGCGTAGCGTGTCCACGAGCTGCCCGTGTCCTACGTCAACGGCGGCTACATGGGCGGCTCCTCGACGAAGTAGCACGTCGGTAAAGCCTCCGGTGGATGCTCCCGCGTCCAGGCAGCGCTTGCCTTCCACCTTGATTTCGGGGAACGCGTCGAGGGCACCGGCGAGCTTGTGGCCTGCGCGGCTAACATATTCGGTCAGCTCGCTCTGGCGCACGTAGAGGGTATCCTCCGGGCCCACGAGCATGGACGCTTTGCGCGCAACTTTGCCGTTGACTTGCACGTCTCCTGCCGCAATGAGTTTTGCGGCGAGGGTTCGGGAGCTCACGAATCCGGCTTCGACCAGGTATTTATCGAGGCGCACAGTGTCCTTGTCTTCTTTCTGTCCTCTGGTGACGGGGTTATCTAGTGCCGGTGAACCCTCAGAGCGTTGCTGTTCTGAGGGTTCACCGCCGCGAACTAGGAGAGGTTTTCGAGGTCCTTCTCCAGCTGCTCACTCATCGTTTCGAGGCGCTTGACGCGCTCTACGGGGTCCATGGCGAGGGTCGCCGCCAGCTGACGCTCGAATTCTGCGTCAAGCTCAGCGTTTTCCTCTACCGTGCTGTTAGTGTCAGGTTCTTTAGGCACCGGGGATCCCCTGGATGTTGGGGCGTGCGCCCTGTTCGGGGTTTGCTGCCCACCATGCCGCGCAGGCTACACGCCATGCTTCGGCTTCGCTCTCGCTGCCCGCGAATGCTTCAGCATCTTCAATCTCGGGGCCGGTCAGGCTGAGGTTTTCACCGCGAACTCGTGCCTGCCAGGTGGGGCCGGTTGCGATGACTTCGTAGCCTTCGTAGAGCACCTCAATTTCGGGGTAGGGTGCGAAGAAGTCCTCGAGGGTGCGCAGAATATAGGTCGGACGCTGGTTCGGCACGGCCTCGATGACGTCCTGGTAGGTCTGTACGCCGGTGAGGACGAGGGCGCCGTCCATCTTTGCGTTGTTGGCACCGAGAATGTCGGTGTCCAGGCGGTCGCCCACGATGACGGGGCGGTTGGAGTTCACGGCCTTCGCTGCGGTGTGGAAGATGGGTGCTTCGGGCTTGCCCGCGACGAGCGGGGTGCGGCGGGTTGCGCTTGCCACGGCTGCTACGAGGGTGCCGTTACCGGGTGCCTGGCCTCGTTCTTTGGGGATGCTCTGATCGGTGTTGGTTGCAATCCAGAGGACGTCGGGGTTTGCGAGGGTGTAGGCGGCTTCCGCGAGGTCTTCCCAGCCGATCTTGGGGTCGAATCCCTGAATGACGGCTACGGGGCCTTCTTCTTCCTTGCGGACGGTTTCGAGGCCTACTGCACGAACGCAGTCGGCAAGTGCTTCGGTGCCGGTGATGAGTACTTTGGAGCCTGCGGGTACATGCTGTGCGAGCAGTGCGGCGCCTGCCTGTGCGGAGCTGACGACGCGTTCTGCTCGGGTGTGCACACCCAGTTCACGCAGGTGCTCTGCTACGGATTCTACGGAGCGCGATGCGTTGTTGGTGACGAAGATGACCGGTACGTTGAGTTCTTCTTCGGCGCGGTTGAGCGCTTCGGGTGCACCTTCGATGGCGAAGGGGCCTGCATAGACTACGCCGTCCAGATCGGAGAGGAGGGCATCGTAGCGGAATAGGAGTGCGTTCGTGGTCATAGAGTGTTCCTCTCGGGGTCTCTGGCGGTTGTCGCTATTAATCGTACCTGTTAGACACTCTAGCGTTGGTGCCTTCGGACGATTATATGGAAAACCGCTGGACGCTCTCCCCCTGCTTGGGTGTGGCGTCCAGCGGTTTCACGCTGACACGTAGGTCAAGTATTTAGAATTCTTAGATTCTCTGCAGTCTTATTCTGCGGAGGCTTCTTCTGCTTCTTCAGCCTTCGATGCTTCGGTCTTAGGCGCTTCGGTCTTCTCGTCCTCAGCTGCCTCTTCCTGAGCTTCGCTTGCTTCCTCTTCTGCGGAAGCTTCAGCGGTCTCTTCAGCTTCTTCTGCGGTCTCAGTGAGTTCTACGGACTTCTCTTCCTGTTCGAAGAGGCCTGCTTCACCGAAGATGTCGAAGATTTCGGGTTCTGCGAAGTTGCCCTGGCCCAGTGCTGCTTCTGCCATGAATGCGAGGCGTGCCCAGCGTTCTGCTTCCTGGTTACGACCTGCGTTAGCCAGCGCGTCGGAGTATGCGCTGAACAGACGGGGGCTGTACTCGAAGGCACGCTTGGGGTTCAGCTGAGGAATCTGCAGCGCTACGACAGCTTCAGACTTCTTGCCCTGATCGCTGAGGATGCCGGATTCAACGATGGCGAGCTCTACGCGCACGTTGGCGGGTAGTTCTTCCTTCTTGAATTCTGCAATCATTTCCATTGCCTTGGGCAGGCGGCCGAGCGCACGTTCGCAGTCCACCAGCAGTGCCAGGTGGTCTACGGAGCCGCTGATACGGCGGTGGGTGCGCAGTTCGCGCAGTGCCAGTTCAAAGTCTTCTGCCACGTATGCGGCGACGCCAACAGCTTCGCGTACTGCGGCAATACGGCCCGCGCTGCGGGATGCGGCAACGGCGTGTTCCAGCGCGAATTCGGGGTCGATGTCGAGGTAGCGGCCTGCCATGGCGAGGTGCTTTGCGACGGTTTCTGCGTTGCGCGGTTCAAGGGCGCGCAGCTGACGGAAGGTTGCACCGTCCAGCTCGCGGCCGGTGATGTCGTCGTCAATTTCCGGTGCCTTGGGCTTTGCAGGACGGTAGCCTGCACGGCCACCGATGCTGCGTACTTCTTCGCGAGGTGCTTCAGCCTCGGGACCGTTGGAGCGAGGTGCCTTGGAGCGGGAGTCGGAGCGACGACCGTCGAACTTCTTGCCTCCGCGGTCGTTACGCTTGAAACCGCCCTTGCCGCCAAAGTTCTTGCCGCCCTTCTTGGAGCGGAAGTCCTTTCCTCCGCTGTTCTTGCGGTGCTGGCGGGGGCCGGAGCCGTTAGACTCGTGACGGGGGGTCTCAGACATGAATCTCCTTGGGAGGTATCCGCCAGTGTGGGCGGGTAGGGTATGCAGCCGATTCGGGCGAACCGCTGCCTGAGGCATCAACTCTATGAGGGGTGCTTTAGATACACCCGCTAATGCCTAAACATAAGCCATACCATTTTAGTATAGAGAGCACCTTCCGTGCACCCGTACTGATGGGATGTTAAAGACAAATGGGGAGGCCGTTAGGTCTCCCCAAACAAAAATAGCCCCGGCGAAGCCGGGGCTATTGAATAATAAAGCGGCGATGACCTACTCTCCCACACCCACAAAAGTGCAGTACCATCGGCGCGAAGAGTCTTAGCTTCTGGGTTCGGAATGGAACCAGGCGTTTCCCTCTTGCTATAATCACCGCAAACCTACGGGATTGTTATCCAAAAACCATACAGTGAACGCAAACACACAAAACAACATCTTGAAAAGTAAGCCTTCGGCCTATTAGTACCAGTCAACTCCACGAGTCTTCAGTCCCCGCTTCCATACCCGGCCTATCAACCTCATCATCTATAAGGAGCCTCACACACCAAAGTGCCAGGAAATCTCATCTCGAAACAGGCTTCCCGCTTAGATGCTTTCAGCGGTTATCCCTCCCGAACGTAGCCAATCAGCCATGCACCTGGCGGTACAACTGACATACCAGAGGTTCGTCCGTCCCGGTCCTCTCGTACTAAGGACAGCCTTTCTCAAATTTCCAACGCGCGCAGCGGATAGGGACCGAACTGTCTCACGACGTTCTGAACCCAGCTCGCGTACCGCTTTAATGGGCGAACAGCCCAACCCTTGGGACCGACTCCAGCCCCAGGATGCGACGAGCCGACATCGAGGTGCCAAACCATGCCGTCGATATGGACTCTTGGGCAAGATCAGCCTGTTATCCCCGAGGTACCTTTTATCCGTTGAGCGACGGCCGTTCCACAACGTACCGCCGGATCACTAGTCCCGACTTTCGTCCCTGCTCGACCTGCCAGTCTCACAGTCAAGCTCCCTTGTGCACTTACACTCAACACCTGATTGCCAACCAGGCTGAGGGAACCTTTGGGCGCCTCCGTTACACTTTAGGAGGCAACCGCCCCAGTTAAACTACCCATCAGGCACTGTCCCTGAACCAGATCATGGCCCGAAGTTAGACATCCAGATTGACCAGAGTGGTATTTCAACAACGACTCCACACAAACTAGCGTCCATGCTTCACAGTCTCCCACCTATCCTACACAAGCCAAACCAAACACCAATACCAAACTATAGTAAAGGTCACGGGGTCTTTCCGTCCTGCTGCGCGAAACGAGCATCTTTACTCGTACTGCAATTTCGCCGAGTTCATGGTTGAGACAGTAGGGAAGTCGTTACTCCATTCGTGCAGGTCGGAACTTACCCGACAAGGAATTTCGCTACCTTAGGATGGTTATAGTTACCACCGCCGTTTACTGGGGCTTAAATTCTCAGCTTCGCCCAAAAAGGGCTAACCAATCCTCTTAACCTTCCAGCACCGGGCAGGAGTCAGTCCGTATACATCGTCTTACGACTTCGCACGGACCTGTGTTTTTGATAAACAGTCGCTTCCCCCTGGTCTCTGCGACCCATACACGCTCCAGGCAGCAAGTGCCCATCACGCTCAAGGTCCCCCTTCTCCCGAAGTTACGGGGGCATTTTGCCGAGTTCCTTAACCATGATTCTCTCGATCGCCTTAGTATTCTCTACCTGATCACCTGTGTCGGTTTAGGGTACGGGCGGCTAAAACCTCACGCCGATGCTTTTCTCGGCAGCATAGGATCACCAAATCCCCCAAAAACGGGGTCCCATCACGTCTCAGGCACACAGCCGGCGCATTTAACAACCGACAACCCTACACGCTTAGACCACGACAACCATCGCGTGGCTTGGCTACCTTCCTGCGTCACACCTGTTAACACGTTTACCTCCAAAGATCGGGTCCCACAACCCACACAACACACAAACAAAAGCCTGCACATCATGCTTCGCATGGTTAGCATCACAATATCAGTATGGGCGGTTTTTCACCGGTACGGGAATATCAACCCGTTATCCATCGACTACGCCTGTCGGCCTCGCCTTAGGCCCCGACTAACCCAGGGCAGATTAACTTGACCCTGGAACCCTTGATCATCCGGCGGATGAGTTTCTCACTCATCTTTCGCTACTCATGCCTGCATTCTCACTCGCATAGCCTCCACCACTGGTTTACACCGCAGCTTCACCGGCTACACGACGCTCCCCTACCCAACAACCCTCAAAGGGTCATTGCCACAACTTCGGCGGTGTACTTGAGCCCCGCTACATTATCGGCGCAGAATCACTTGACCAGTGAGCTGTTACGCACTCTTTCAAGGATGGCTGCTTCTAAGCCAACCTCCTGGTTGTCTAAGCAACTCCACATCCTTTCCCACTTAGCACACGCTTAGGGGCCTTAGTTGGTGGTCTGGGCTGTTTCCCTCTCGACAATGAAGCTTATCCCCCACTGTCTCACTGCTACGCTCTCACTTACCGGCATTCGGAGTTTAGCTGACGTCAGTAACCCGTGAAGGCCCATCGGCCATCCAGTAGCTCTACCTCCGGCAAGAAACACGTAACGCTGCACCTAAATGCATTTCGGGGAGAACCAGCTATCACAGAGTTTGATTGGCCTTTCACCCCTATCCACAGCTCATCCCCTCCATTTTCAACTGAAGTGGGTTCGGTCCTCCACGACGTCTTACCGTCGCTTCAACCTGGCCATGGATAGATCACTCCGCTTCGGGTCTAGGTCATGCCACTCAAACGCCCTATTCAGACTCGCTTTCGCTACGGATACCCCACACGGGTTAACCTCGCGACATAACACTAACTCGCAGGCTCATTCTTCAAAAGGCACGCTGTCACCCCAAAAGGCTCCAACGGCTTGTAAGCACACGGTTTCAGGTACTATTTCACTCCCCTCCCGGGGTACTTTTCACCATTCCCTCACGGTACTGATTCACTATCGGTCATTAAGAAGTATTTAGACTTACCAGGTGGTCCTGGCAGATTCACACGAGATTCCACGAGCCCCGTGCTACTCGGGTGGCCACACCACGGACAGAACAATTTCGATTACGGGACTCTCACCCTCTACGGCCGACCATTCCAAGTCGTTCACCTACCATCCTGAACATCATGCCGGCAGCCAGTTAGAACTGCCACTGTGACTCCCACAACCCCCATGATGCAACGCCTAACCGCTATCACACACCACAGGTTTAGTCTCTTCCGCTTTCGCTCGCCACTACTCACAGAATCATTACTTTATTTTCTCTTCCTGCGGGTACTGAGATGTTTCACTTCCCCGCGTTCCCCCCAACCAGCCTATACATTCAGCTGGCGGTAACTCACCATGAAGATGAGCCAGGTTTCCCCATTCGGAAATCCTCGGATCACAGCCCAGTTATCGGCTCCCCGAGGCTTATCGCAGATTCACACGTCCTTCATCGGCTCTTAATGCCAAGGCATTCACCGTGTGCCCTTAATAACTTACACACAATCAAGAAAAATAAGAATCTAAAATCAACAATCAAACCAACACAAAAGCATTGATTCAACGCAAATTCCAGAAGATGCTCGCGTCCACTATATAGTTCTCAAACAACAACCCACAACACAACAACAACACAACCACAACAGCTGCATCATCACCATGCCAGGCAAACAAAGGAACAACACATGCGTGTTACCCCAAAACCCAACAATGCGCCTCATCCAACCCAAAACCAACATTCCACCCATGAGCAAAACCACCCACCCGACACTCGCGGGTAGCATGGCCAACTAAATGTGCTCCTTAGAAAGGAGGTGATCCAGCCGCACCTTCCGGTACGGCTACCTTGTTACGACTT
>ERZ773018.313-NODE-313-length-30834-cov-5.068456_pt1 | contig 30834 bp, 42 predicted proteins | sample MGYA00580840_ERZ773018 | MGnify/ENA primary metagenome ERZ773018 (study PRJEB29015, sample SAMEA2738125) | human oral metagenome | biome: human oral; feature: human-associated habitat; material: saliva | place: China | collected 2256 ... | reverse complement strand
AGACGGCGATGGAAAACTCGAAAACTGCGGTGGTGCGCGGAGTTGCCAAGATAATTGAGGCTTTTGGCAGTGGGGATATGTCTGGTGCAGCGGGAGGATTTGGTAAAATATTAGAGAACGTTCTGACGGGCGTTGCTGATATGATCAAGTTCGTCAAAGAAAACAAAGAGGTATTTACTGGTATTGCAATTGCCGTAGGAGTGCTGACTGGAGCTGTTATCGCTTACGACACAGCGGTCAAAATGTCTACTACGATTGCCAAAGCTTATACTGTAGCAATTAATCTATGGAAGGGTGCGGTTACTGTAGCTACTACTGCGCAAAAATTGTTCACTTTAGCTATGAATGCTAGTCCGTTGATGAAAATTGTCACGGTCATTGGGTTGGTGGTCGGGGCACTAGCGTGGTTCTTTACTCAGACGGAAGAGGGACGTAAGATATTTGGCCAGGTCGCAAAAACCGTTGGCGAAGTTGTCGGAGCCATCAGCAGGGTTGCAGGAAAGATAAGTGGGGTAGTCGGCGGCGCGCTAGCTACTGCTGGTCAAGCCGTCGGCAAGATTGCTGGTACTATCGGCAATATTGTCGGTGTTATAGGAGGTGTTGTTGGCAAGGTTACTAAGGTTATCGGCGGCGCGGTCACTGGTATTATTAGATTTTTCGCGCCGATAGTTGCATTCGTAGCGCCGATATTCCGGACTATCTGGCAAATTATATCTAGCACGTTCATTTTAATTGTTGCAATCGTAGCGACTGTTATGGAAACAATTTTCAATATTATACGCGGAATTGTCGGCGTCTTCGTGACGGTTTTCGGGGCAATCATAGGTGCGATTGGTCCAATCATTCAAGGGATTGTAGATTTTATTTCAGGAGTAATTGACACTATTGGTGGAGTTATCCAGGGCATTGTCAATTTTGTGTCGGAGGTGGTGTCTGCTGTTGCTGGAGTCGTGCAAGGAGTAGTCGACGTTATCGTTGGCATTGTCACGACTATCATTGATGCGATTACTGGCATAGTACTGCCAGTAGTGACTTGGATGGACATCAATATCATCCAACCAATTGCTGCTTTCTTTAAGGGGCTATGGGACGGCGTGGTGAACGGCGTCAGAGGCTTTATCAATGGAGCAATGAACATCATGATCCCGATTGCAAACTGGATTAATTCAAATGTCATACAACCAGTAGCGCGATTTTTTAACGGGTTGTGGAGTGGAATTACTAACGGAGTCAGAAACGTAGCAAGAACTATTAGCGACGTCATGGGAACGATTGCTGGATTCGTAAAGACGCCGATTAATGGGATTATTGATATTGTTAACGGAGTTATCCGAGGATTAAACAGAATTAAGGTTCCAGATTGGGTACCTGGTCTTGGTGGTAAAAGTCCTAATTTCCCTACAATTCCAAAATTGGCAACCGGTGGTATTGTGTCACCGGCAAACGGAGGATCGATAATTTATGCTGGTGATGGCGGACAAAATGAGTGGGTTGTTCCTGAAAGTAAAATGGCGAGCTTGGTCGCTCAAATTAATAAGCGTACAAATGGCGATGTTGGAGGATTAACAAAACATATCGTAGTTAATAACACTTATAATGTGCGTGATAAGGTCGACGCTCAGATGGTAGCAAGTGATTTAGGGTATTTGTTAAGCCAGGCGTAGGAGGACAAAATGTGGCAAGTATTTTTAAACGATTTTCAGATAAACGACCAGATGATAGGCATGCATCTCAACGAGCCGATTGAAGGTCTAGCTGGGTTACCTGCTATTAGAACATCTCAAGGTATAAATTTAGGAGCAAATGGCGGTTGGACAACGAAACAGCTGTACGAGCCGCGTTTTATCTCATTTAGCGGACGGATTTTTGGTAGAACAGTAGCTGAGACTGAAGACAGGCGACGAGAATTTTCTACGATATTAGCTCAATTAGTAAAAAATAAAGGCACTCTTCGCGTTATTACGCCAGCTGGAAACGTTTATTCGACAGAAGTAGCTCTAATTGGCGCAGAAATGCCTATTGAAAAACTACTAAATTTAGTAAAATGGAAAATAAATCTAAAAGCCGACGATCCGCTACTGTATGACAATAGCGACGGTGAACTACTAGCGACAATACGAAAAACTCGACAAGGTGGATTTATCGTACCATTCGAATTTCCGCTTTACATTAGCCCAGATGAGCAACCAGCGACAGTAAATAATTCAGGCAATGAAACGATACTGCCGAATATCATTATTAGCACCAAAGCGACCAACCCGAAAATCATCAATCGAACGACAAATCAATCGATGGAAATTACGACAGTAGTTAAAGATGGCGGCAAATTAGAGATTGATATGAAAAACAAGACGATATTACTCGACGGAATGAATATTTATGACTTGCAGACGGCTGGCTCTAACTTTTGGGGACTAATTGCTGGAGACAATCGAATCGAACTACAGACAGATATTCAAGACGAGCGAACCGAGGCGGAACTGAGATTTAGAAGCGGGTTTATAGGTATTTAGATATGGCAGATTACAAAATTGAGGTTTACAGTAAAAACGGAAAATGCCTGGGCGATATTCGTCATCTGGCTCAAGGCTTGAAGTGGACCGAACAGAGAAACGCCGCCGAGACTGTCAGTTTTCGTATGGATTTAGCGAGATATGAAGAATATGTCAAAAAAACAGGAATGCGGCCATATGATTTTATGGACGCAGGCACAACAGATATACGAATTGTGAGAAACGGCAAAGATAGAATTGGTGCACACCTTATTAAAATCAATTTTTTGCCAAACGACCCCTCAGTAGATATTGAACTGAGCTTTACTGGATATCTGAACTATTTCAAAGACGCGTATGTTGATGCGGCCTACAATAACACTAGACAAGGAGATATCGCTTGGGGTGTTATTAATCAATATCAGAATAAACAAGACGGAGATTTTGGCATACGTCGCGGTGAATTTACGTCTTTAGGAAAAAATCCTCGTCAACGTAATCAAACTAGGGCTAATGTGAAGGATTTTCTGGTGCGGCTGAGTAATGTTATAGATGGACCAGATTTTCAATTTACACCTGACAAAAAATTCAACACTTTCGACGCAATGGGCAACTATCGACCAGATGTCAGACTAGTTTATCCTAAGAACGTTGCAGGATTTGGTTTTGAGCGCTCGGTGGATAGTTTAGCCAATTATGTTATTGGTATCGGAAGTGGAAATGGTGACGACGCTATTGTCGCTACAGCTACAGACCCATTCTCACGACAAGCGTTATATCGTCGCGAAAAAGTCGTTACATTTAGCTCTGTCGAGAGAGAGTCGACGCTTCAAGAAAATACGAACGGAGTTTTAGAAATGCTAAAAGACGTTCGTGAGCTACCGAGCTTTACTTTATCTGATGGTGTTCTAGACTTAAACGATATCGGTTTAGGTGATACTATTTACGCTGAAATGAATGGCTACATTATGTTTGAACACGTTCATGGATTTTACAGGATTGAAAAAATCGAAGTAGCGGTTGATGAAAATGACGCAGAAGAAGTAAAGTTAATATTCGATAACTTAGGTGTTGATGATATCATTGCACAGCAAGAGTAAATATGAACAGATTGACGGAATTAGAAGAGCAGAACATAGTCGGTGTTTTATCTAGAATCAGAGCCGATCACGCAGATTCAAAACTAATATCACAACCGACTAGCGTTACGTCTGGTGTTCGCACATATCAATCGCCAAATAGCGAAAACTGGGATACTTTTGAATTCGTGCGCAGAGGCTCGTCAACTACAGTCGACAAAGTGCTATTAGCTAACACTGGCGGGCCGCTAAACATGCGGTTTCTTGCTATAACGACGACATTCGAGCCAGCCAATCAAAACTCGCCAGTCGTTTATCCGTTTCTAGATATTACACTAGGAAATCAGCGATGGGAGCCGTTTTATTCGCCATCTTTAGGACTAGTATTCAAAAATAGAGACGACAGCTTTACAAGCATCTTATCCGCTGAATATTTAATAGACAAGACTGATTACAGCGCGAAAAAGTTAATTTATAAATATGAAACTAATGTCAATTATGGTGTCGGCAGCAGCTCTGGAGAATACTTAAAAATGAGGTTTCGAGTGCGCAGTACGGATCGCGGAAAAACCAAAATTAAGGTGGTCGCGTATGAGTAGGAGCAGAATTAATGTTGGAGATATCATAGACGAAATCGCCAGCATCAAAAGAGAAATGAATGACGAAAAAACGCGTCAAATTATCGGTGGCGATCAAATCAAAATGAAGCTATCAGCTTCTAATTCTCAATGGGACATGTCTGTCACGCCAAATAGACCAGGGCAGTTAGCTAATGGTGAAGGTTGGGCAGTAGTTATCGTTACGGCGCGATCAAAAAATAGCGGGAACTTAGTTGGTAGACTAGCGATTCAATCAAGCGCACTTAATGCTATTTATTCAATTATAGGAATACCTCTGCCGCCTTCACACAACGACATTATGAAATGGTTTGTTCCAGTTTTTGGAACGATGAACCAACCGATAAGCTTAAAGTTTCAAATTATCGCTAATGATGCGTGCGATATTAGTTTCGAAGAGTGGACACCATGGCAATAAATAGACTTGAATCGGAACCTGACATTCTATATGAGCTTAAACAGCTAGAGAGATGTCAACGCGAAAAAAAAGAACGTCAAATTGTCGGAGCTGATGCTGTTAAAGTATTTAAGATATCGACAGAGGCTAATTGGGATTATGCTCAACCGCTACCGATGACGCCAAACGGATTGCAAGGAAAAGAATTTAATGTGACATTTCGCTCAGATAAAAATGTGGCGGGATTATCCGTTCACGCGAAATATGAAATTGTCGGCGCGCCAAACGCTCAATTATCGATAAACACTATCGGTCAATTCGTCTCAGACCCAAAAAATCAGAAATTCACAGTGCGAGTTGAATATTTTGGAAATGAAGTGGTCAAGATTAAGTTTTTCGTCATAGCGACGGGTCGAGGTTCACTTAATGTGATATAATTATAGTAATAAAATTGCGACCGCTCGGTGGCAATTTTTTCTTATTCAGCCCTTCTGGCGGCGCGGAAAGGTAGAATTATGACAAGGCGAGTTTTCAATTACGGCGGCGGAATGCACAGTCCTGCGGCACTAACACAACTTATGCGCGATGCTTTAAGCGGAGAAGTGGCAGACGGATTAGACGTAGTAGCTGGAAGTGGAATGAATGTCACAGTCAACGCAGGCACTGCGCTTGTTGGGCGTGATCCATCTTACAGTATCAATGTTATCGGAACAGAAACGGTTAACGTCGGAGCAGCATCTCCTTCAAATCCTATAAATGCAGTTATTGTAGCTTATGTCGATAGAAATGTAGCAGGTGACCGATCTGTAACAGATAACACCAATGACGTATTTAAGCTAAAAGCTATTTCTGGAGCTGCGGCGTCAAATCCAGCCGATCCGACAAATTCTGCAATTCAGGCGGCCATTGGTGCATCAAACCCATTTATTATATTAGCTAGAGTTAAAAAGCGCGCTGGAGCAACATCAATTAGCAGCAACGATATTGCCGACTTGCGAAAAATGATGACTTTGCCAAACGGCAGAATCAATAATGCTAGTTTAATTTCAGATGGTACTATAGAATCAAAGAACATTAAAGATGGTTCAATCCTACCACAGAAGTTATCGTCAATTGCTAGGGGTGATTATTCTACTAACGAGGTAGATACTGGCCAAAAATGGATAAATGGCAAGACTATTTTTCAAAAAAGTTTCGTGATGGGTGGACTTGGTCGTGCAACTACTATCAAAAAACCGCATAACATCTCTAATTTAGATTTAGTTATCAGAATTCAAGGTATTGCCAAAGAAAACTCAATTGGAGCAACTATTAACTTGCCACATGCCGCCGACCAGCAGCCGTATACAGTGACGGTATACGCTGATAACACGAACGTAAATATTCAAACATATGCTGATCAGAGTGGCTATACACAGTCTTATGTAACTTTATGGTACGTTAAGAAGTAATTAAGTTGTACCGACCGCAATCCAGCTTATGCCGTGGTGTGCACCACCAAAAATACCAGATGTAGAAGCCGTAATAGTTGTACCTGTTTGATTAAATGATCCACACTCAATATTTGTACCGGCGCCAATTTTCTGATCGAAACTTGCTGGTGATATTGGGGTATTTCGTGTATACCCAATTAAAGTTGGAGTCACTGCATAAACCTCCTTGAATTTCTTAGGAAATGTAACCTGTACAGATTGCTGTTTACCTCCATTTCCAAAAAACGAGACCCAACCAGATTGGATTATTAAATTACCAGAAACAGTCTGTGCTGAATTATTAGCGCTAAATGACAACATATCAGTAGTCTTTAGTTTCTGTGGTAGGATTGAACAGCAAAGCGGATTTTATGATAAAATAATAGATAGAAATGCGAGCAAGCACGCGAGGGTTTTTAGGGTGCTTTATCTCGCATGTTTGTTCGTATTTTTAAAGTTGTCTGTGTTATAATAAAGTCAATAGATTGCGATCACTTCACGTGGTCGTTTTTTTATGGGGAAAAATTATGAACGAAAAACCAGAAGTATCAGCAAAAGAATTCGGAGCCTTGTGGGCAAACGTTGAACACATTAAAGAGGGTGTGGACAAACACACTATCACGCTAGAGCGAATTGAAAATATCGCACGTACTAATGTTACTCAAGCACAGCTAGAAAAACACAAAAAAGAGTCAGATGAAAGATACGTAAAACGCACTGAAATTGAAGGTGTGATGAATTTTTGGAGCCTTGTAACAAGTAACCTAGCGAAATTATTCGCTATAGCACTTGTAGGATTGGCTATTTACGCAACAAATAACTTAATCCAGCAAAATAAAGCGGTTACAGAATTAAAAGAAGAGGTTCAACAAACTCAAGTAAGGAGGAAATAATGCCAGTTCGACAAACTTACAATCCAAATATCAATGTCGGCGCACAGAGCGGTTGGTGCTTGCAATATGTTGACGATGCCATCAGTGCACCATCTCGAACACCAAGTGCTCAAACAGCGTACTTAAACGAATTAAATGCGGGTCGCATAAACACAGGTCCTGCCCCTGTTGGTATCTGGGTGGTTGGATTTTTGGGATTTTCAAGAGGTATTTATGCAGATTATGGACACGTATTCTTAATGCGAAAACGCGCCGATGGCTCAATTGAAATCCACGACAGTGAAGTGCATTCGTGCTCTAGGAGTATTTATAACAGCATTGAAGAATTGATGAGTTGGATGGGCAATTATGGACCAGACTATCTCGGATACTCATACTGTTGCGATGGCAGATGTATTGCCGAAGACTACGACGAAACTCAGCCAACAGATAGAAAAATGGAAGAGGACGGCAACGCTCGTGACGAAGCTAACACAAATTCAGCTATTTTTCAGGAATTAGAAAAAGGCGACGTCATCGCTATGAAAGGTTACGTTACTAACGGTCAATCGGTCGCTGGTGATACAGTCTGGTACGTGACAGCTCGAAGTGGAAAATATATGAGCCGTCAGCTATTCGAGGACAAAGATTTGCATGACTTGCCAGACTTAACGCCTACACCAGAACCTCAACCAAAGCCAGAAGAACCACAAGAAGACTACAGCAAAATTATACTAGACGTCTCAAATCACCAAGACGACGCTATTGTAAATCATTTTGATAAGTTCGCGGGCGTAATCCTTAAAGCTGGACACGTCGGTCAATCATTCGGTGGTGATGTGAATAAGATTGACCCTAAATTAGTCAAATTTGCTAAAGCCGCAGGAGACAAGTTACTAGGTATTTACTGGTTGCCTTATTTCTCAACTGAAGAAGAAGCTAAGACTGAAGCAGAGCGTTTTATCGAAGCCCAAAAACTTGTCAACGCACCTCTATTGTTTGTCGACTTAGAGCCAGATTTTGAAGGCACACTCGAGCAATTGAAACTATTTAAGAACCTAGTTCTACAGAAGACTGGAAAACAAGTGTTCACATATGCAGGTGAAGCTATTATTAAGAAATTAGGCTTGGACCGAGTGGATTGGTATCCAAATTACGGCACGAAAGATAATTACGCACACGGCTCGCTCATCCATCAGTACACAGAGAGTGGAAAGGTTGACGGATTTAACTTGGACTTTTCAACGTCGAAAATATCTATAGACGAATTAAAGGCGATGAGTAAACCTCAGCAACCTGAGACACCTGAAATAAAGCCTGAAACTAAGCCTGAAATAAAACCAGAGCCAAAACCTGAAGTAAAGACCGAAAAACCAACTAAAAGCCTACTACAGCTAATTATCGATTTTCTAATAAGCCTATTTAAGAAATAAGGAGGAAATATGAAATCACTAGAAGCATTAAAGAATATCAACTATAAAGACGTAGCTATTCGCGCTGGATGGACGTTCATACAGACGTTTATCGCAACATTTTTACTTGCGGGCGTAAATCTAGTAAACTTGCTATTCGCGGCGAGTTGGCACGAATTATACGCTTTAACGATGGCTACTGCATTGTCAGCAATCGCAGCTGGATTATCTGCGGCTAAGACTATTATCCTAGACTTAGTACGACAGATGAAAGAGGCTGTTAAGTAATTCGGAAATCCCGAACAACTGATATAATAAGATTACGAGCTAAGCTGCTTGATTGTCGGGTCGGGCAGCTTTTTTATATGGGGAGGATTATCTTTATCTGTGGAAAACTATAAAAAGTTCATAAAATGTATGTAAAACGCTTGCATTATGCAAGCAACTTTGCTATAATTAAGACAGTCAAGTGAGGCACATTAACAATTAAAGGATACAACAATGAAACTAATCACAATCAAAGCTTTTATCGGAAGCAATAACAATACTAAAGAACTTGAGGTCGACAAGATAATATCAACCGTAAACGCTAATCACGAAGCTTTCACTCTTGACTATCCAGTCATCGGATATTGGAGAAGTGAAGCTGAACAGACTGCGGTACTCTATTTATCAGACGAACACTCAAAGGTGATGAACACACTCAACGAATTAAAAGAGGTGTTAGACCAGGAAGCAATCGCCTATCAAATAGAGAATGACTTACAACTAATATAAACCAAACGCCTCACTTGGCGCTATGGTATCCTCATAGAAAAAGGAGGCGAATATGCCAATAGTAAATCGAATTGTAAAAAAGAATGGCAAGATCATCAAGACCAAGGTTGACGTGCCTACGCCAGTTTATAATGTACGAATTAAGCAGGAAGTGTATGAACGCTTAGTTGTACTAGCTGCAGAAAACGGTCGTAGCGTAACTGGTGAGATAAATTACAGACTTGAGCAATCGCTTAAAAAGTAGTATGATGGCTGAGCGATTGTTGTGATTAGCAGTCGTTGTTGTATAGACACCTCGTTTTGAGGTGTCTTTTTTGATCGCTAATTCTACTGCTCGCCTATGGCTATCCAATTCACATAATATGTTCCTAAAAGTTGAGCACCGTCAAATCGTCGACATCTAGCTGTAAATGAGGTATTCGTTACATTTACAGCGCTAAAAGCACAGCCGCCCCAAGAAGCATTTGGTTTATCCGTCCAGCCATCGCCAGGTAGACCATATCCACCAAAAGAACAGACTACAGTAGGAAGTGTTTTGAACTGTTTTGGAAAATTGATTTGAATAGTAGCCTCGAGAGTGTTCGATGGAGCGTTGAGCATCGCTACGCCGTGTTGAGTAATCGAGCTAGATGATTTGCTGGAGTTATTTCTTTTTGATTGGACAAAATCAGACCACGACAAGTTTCGCGGTAGGATTGAACCGTCTTATCTATTGACAAAAATCAGGGCAGGGAATAAACTATTAGTGTAGGATAGATCAGAATAGCCTCAAAACTATATTTAGTTTAAGGGGCTATTTTTGTTTTGAAATAGCTCAGAGGGTAATTTTTACAGGGGTGAATATTACAATTGATGAGCGACGTATTGAAAAGATGCGGAAAAAATTAGGTAAGGCAACAAAGCTTATTTCTGATGATAAATATCTGCCGATGTTTCGAAATCGACAAATTAATTACGAAAAAGAGTTTGAGTTTTCTGTGAAATTAGCGAAACGAAAACGTGATCCACGCAAGTACTTAGCGTTTATTTGGTCCAGAAAAAATTTGTCAAAGACTGTGGATTGGTTGCGTAAGTTAATAGCTCAAGCTAAAGTTAAGTTGGCTAAAGAGCGCCACACACAACAGATGAGCGAGCAACTAGAAGCGCCTACAAATATTGCGAATTTGCATAAATTAACAGAGATGAAGCGTCAATACAATCTTTTGACGTAAATTAATATCATTTTTACGTACTGTCGCTTTCGTAGCGGCTTGTTTGCGTTTGCTCGCGCTCAATTATTATGTAATAATTCTAAATATATGCGAGTTTTTTGGAGTTTTGCATAATTGGAGCGGTCATTTGACCGTATTTTTATTGTTTTTCGAGCAACTCGAGCACCTCCGCGCTAAATATGACAATTAATTATTAAATTTTACGTTCTATATACAATATTTTTTCAAAATATGATTATAAAGAAATTCTATATAGAAGTATTTGAAAAGTGGAGTTTTACAAATGAATAAACCTATCTATGAGCAAATCGAAGAGTATTTGAATTATTGTCGAGCTCGACAGTTTACAGAGCAGACGATGGATACGAAAATTAGAGTGCTTAATAAATTCGCGGAACTAGAAATTGTTGATGATATGCAGAAATTAACTAATAGAGATATTAATAATTGGATGGCGATGCAGTCGTCTGGAGCTGCTACTGGAAATGTAGTCTCAGGAAGAACTATTAATAGCAGACTTAATCACATAGTAGCGTTTTTGAAATATTTGAGAGATATGGATTATGACATATCTGTAAAAATTAGACTTATTGAGCCAGCGAAAGAGAAACCTCCGCGTCGAAATTGGTTCACACGCGATCAAGTCGAGAAAGTCATTGAGAGCGCTGAACCTATGTCACGACTATTGATATCTCTAGCGTTCGATTCTGGGTTGCGTGCTACAGAATTAAGAAATTTACGGCTTAAAAATATAAATGGTCGAGAAATTAATATAATTGGAAAAGGGAATAAGGCTGGCACAGTCTTTATGACGCCTCGTACGAAAAAGTGGATGGACGAGTGGATCGCCTTCAAAGGAATTACAGATTATCTGTGGATATCTCCAGCTTATGATGATGGACGACCGTATAGTGTCGATGAGCTTAGATATAAAATGCGTCGAGAATTCGAAAAAGTAGGAATTGACGGGTTCTATCTACACGCTCTGAGGCATAGCTTCGCTACAGACATTCAGAAGCGCGGAGCGTCAATATCGCAGGCGCAGAGATTATTACGACATTCGAATTCTACTACGACTGAAATTTATCTGCACGCTTTAGATAGCGGAATGATTAGTGTTTATGACGGATTAAAGATAGGAGCTGCCGCTTAATTCATAAATCCATAAAATCTTTATTTAATTGCGCTTAAGCTATTGACAAAATAGCTCTTGTTTGCTAATATAGGAACATATGATTGCGATGTGCACAGAGCCTTCGCAATGTGTACATTGAAACCTCTAACCTTACGAAATCTACAAAGGTAGAAATCATTTACTGTAATTATTAAGTGGATGAGCGCTACCGTGGTAAGCCAAAACGCTTACTGTGGACGTTTTACGCTGACTCGGGCATATTAATTAATAAATCAGATGCCGCGATAGCTCAGTTGGTAGAGCGACGCCATGGTAAGGCGTAGGTCTCGGGTTCAAGTCCCGATCGTGGCTCCATAAATACGTAGATTCGCAGAAATGCGAGTCTTTTTTAATTAAGACCAGCATTTCGTTGGTCTTTTATTTTGTCAAATGAGGCTATCTATCCTACAGATAACTTCATAGACAAAATAATCGAAAATAGAGCATTGTAGCTTAACAATTTGGCCTGAATATAAATGTTAACTAAATTGTCAGTGTTTTGCCGAACGCTGGGTAAAGGCGAAGAGGTTATGAGCGACTGCGAGCGCTCATAACTAGAAGCTGGCGGTGAAAACCCGCTGGGTGCTCGCGACACCGACAACCTTGAGGGTCGGCAGGCCTCTGACAATTTAGAGAAAAGAGAGGTTAAATAATGGATAACATCAACCATTTTAGCTACTCTATGGCGAAGAATATTTATCGAAAAGGAATCGATTACGCTGTGGCTCTGAAGCTTGGTGTTATCGAAAAGCCTACGAGTAAGGCCTTAGATTTAGGAACACTAGTTCACGCTCATTTGCTTGGTGGCAAACAGGAATTCGTAGTTAAGCAATACTCAGATTACCGCTCGAAAGAGGCGAGGGAATGGCGCGACGCGCAAGTTCTGCCGATTATCGACGAATCCGAATTCGAAACAATCTGCATAATCGCTGAACGGATTAAAAGCCACCCGCTAGCAAGTAAATTGCTACTCGGCGAGAATACGCATCACGAAGTCAAGCTTAAAGCGAAAATTGAGAAAAAGGATTGGGTTGGCTACGCTGATTCTCTCGGCGTAATTGGCAATGAAGTAAAATACGGAGTTGACTTAAAGACTACTGCTCAATTCGATGACTTCAAATGGACGAGCGGTCGCAACGATTACGATCTACAAGCAGCTGTTTATTCATTAATCGCTAAAATTGAGAGTAAAGAATTTTACTGGGTTGTAGCAGAAACCGTCGCCCCTTATAGAGTCGGCGTGGCTGTAGCATCGCCAGAATTCATCGATAGCGGATTTCAAAAACTCGAAAAGGTCGTGAGTGCGATAAAAGATTTCGACAAGCGAGAAGGCGAAACTGACAGAGATAAATTAAACTTTAACTTAAACCAAACAATGGACGATATCCTCGTCCTTGGAGATTGGAGCTAACAGTGACAGAGTCAACAGTTCAAAAAACAGATAACGCGCCACTGACTTTACAGCAACTAGTGAAGTCTGACGCGATTATGAAGTCGGCTGAACGTACGCTCGGTGAAAAAGGCAGGCAGTTCCTGACAAGCGTTTTAGCGCTAGCGAACAGTGACAAGAAAATCGCTGAATGCAATCCAATGACAACCTACAACGCCTGTTTAACAGCGGCGACGCTAGATTTACCGATCAACCAAAACCTAGGATTTGCCTACATCGTGCCTTACTCAAATAAAGGCAAAATGGAAGCGCAATTCCAGATGGGCTGGCGCGGATTCGTTCAGCTAGCAATGAAGACTGGACAGTTCCAGAGTTTAGGAGCGCGAGCAGTTTATGAAAATGAATTTGCTGGTGTAGACAGCTTCACTGGTGAGCCAAAGTTTAATTTTCAAGTTGAAAAAGAAGGTAAAGTGATCGGCTATATGGCTTACTTCATTTTACTGAATGGTTTTCGCAAAGCTGAGTTCATGACCAATGAAGAGCTTGAACAGCACGCTCAAAAATACAGTCAGACATTTAAGCGCGGCTTCGGAGTTTGGAAAGAGAATTTTGAAGCTATGGCGAAAAAGACAGTCTTAAAACTACTCTTAAGTCGCTACGCACCGCTAAGCGTTGAAATGCAAACAGCGATAGTTGAGGATCAAAAGGTCAACGACGAATACGCAGACAACAAGCCTGGCTCGTCATTAGAGATTGAAGAAGCTGAAGTTGTTCTGGAGGATGTAAATGAATAACAAAATGATAACGAGCATATTAACAGAGGTACTGTTCGATAAGTCATCCGAAGAATTAGACGAACTCGCCTTGGATTTATGCATAAACAAAGACGACGCTTTGTCGAATTTCTGCGACAGATTCGATCTCGGAGATTGGTTCTACGAAAGAATGATCATGCTAGACGTAGACATCATCGACGAAGTCTCTGTCATAGCAGACGAGCATAGAAAGATCGAGAAGGACGACCTTCTCGACACGGAAATATTAAGAAGAGAGCTTCAAGCTCAGAGCGCATTATGAAAAAAGACAATCAATCAAATCAAGAAAATAAAAAGGAGAACAAAATGAAAAAACTTAATATTGAAACTATCAAAACTATCATCATCACGATTTTAATTACAGCAATTATCGCTTTTGTCGGCGGAATGCAATATCAGAAGAATCAGACTGAACAAGTCAAAGCTGAAGCTGCAACAATCGTCAAGAATGTCAAAGTTGAAGTGTCAAAACAGTAGTGGCGGCTAAGCAGCAACCGCCGCTAGAGCAAAAAGCTGCGCACATTAACAATCAGACAATTCAAGCACCACCTGCGAAAAATGCGGCTACAGCTCAAGGTTGTGAAGCTTTTCGCGGGTTGGTTGCTCGATACGACTGGGACGTACGCACTATGTTAGCGATTATGAGAGCTGAAAGCGGATGCGATCCGAATGTGACAGGCGACACGAGCCTGACATTTACACAAAACGGAAGAACGTATGGATATTCAGTTTCTCTGTTTCAGGTGCGGGTGCTGCCAGGCCGCGAAGCCTGTGACAGTCACGATCCAGCGACAAACATATCTTGCGCATACAGGGTTTGGAAATCGCAAGGATATAAAGCTTGGTCTGTTTATACGAACGGCAAGTACGCTAAATTTTTATAAAACTTAACTCAGTCCCTCGAAGCTGCGGGTAGTATCGCAATTTTAGGATAGTTTTTTTTCAAGGCACCTAGTACATTTTTGACGCTATCCGCACTCAACTCAAGGTGGGGTGTACATAGAAGAGCCCGCAGCTTCGAGGGACTGAGGACCAAAGGAGGGAATATGAAATTATTGAAATCACTAATTAATAAAATACGCAATTGGCGAGCTCAACGAGCTGAAGACGAGAAGATGTTAGAGAAGTTAGAAGATCTCACTGGTGATTATTTTGATTACTACTGCGGCGGGAATCGCGGATGACGGATGTTCAATTTATCGTTCGTTGGAATGATGGAGGAAAGGTTCACTCTAGAGCATATGACGATGAGAATGTTGCTCGAAAAGCCAAAAAATGGCTTATGGAAAACGGAGCTCAGAATATCGACATTGCCGTGAGGATTAATAAAAAGCAGGTCGAGGAGGATAAGACACAATAATGTACATGCTAATTTGGATAATAATCGTCATGTTCTTGCTGATTTTTGTAGTAATTTCAGAGCACGAAATCGCAAAGCAAGACAAAGAATGGCTAAAAGAGTTCAGGAAGAATGATATATGGAAAAAGGAGGAAAAGACGTGGAAAGAGAAGTAGCACAACCTTATTACGAAGACGACTATCAGTCATTAGATGAAATGAGTACAGAAGACTTATTAGAAATGAAAGATGGTGCTCTAGAAGAACTAAACGAGCGAGAGTATATAATCCATCGAATCAACCAAATATTAGACAGTCGTATCGAAGGTGAGCGACCTAAGTTGGCTAAGGAGTAAACTATGTCAGGAACCAAGCAGGGCGGACTGAAAGCCGCCGCAAAAAACTTAGCAAGCAATCCGAACTTTTATGCAGAAATCGGACGAAAGGGTGGCTCTGCGACATTTGCAAGTCACGGAAGTTACAAGGGATTTGCGCAAGATATTGAATGCGACTGCGACCTAATCGACGGTCCTCACTTTGTAAAAAAGTGTGCTGGCAAAAAAGGCGGTCGCATCAGTAAACGAAAGTAAACGGGTACGATTTGTACCCAGTTGAAAACCATTTCCGACAAGTGTCGAAATTGGTTTAGAACATTAACATCAACCGCAGAACTGGACAGATGATTTTATGCCCACCCGATCGTCTGTTCAACTGGCGACATCAACCTTAAAGTAATTAATCAATGATATACACTTGGTGTCGCCTTGCCCCAGTTCTGCGGTCGAGGAGATTAAATATGAAAAGTTATAGTAATGGAATGTAGGAAAGGGTGTGAAATGAAAATCTATAATGTTGGCAAAGACCCCCTGGGAGAATACGATTTAGAATATTTAGACAAAGACATCTATGAATACTTTATCTATAACTATGAAGGGTATATATACAGCGGAATTGGTGCAGCAGTTCTTAAAGATAACAACGGTAAGTTCATGTTCATAGAATTAGGTCATTGCAGTTGTTATGGTCCGATAGAAGAGCGTAATCCGAAATGCATTTATTCACTAGATGAAATAATTAAGTTATTAGACAAACGTTGCCAAGATGAATACGAAGGGAAATATACCAAGGACGTTGCTGAAAAACTTAAGGAATTAGAAGGAGTAGAGAAAGTCTAATGAAAGAAATCGTAGTCAGAGATGGAAACATCAAAAACGAACTCCCAGAAGAGTACAAAGATATTGAAGTTAGATTTTCTCGTTATTACAAGTATGAGTTTTGGTACGAAGGAAACGGAGTAGTCGTCAATGTGAGCAGTTGGGATGATGAAGTCTTTAATGCTGAACTGCTTGCTGTAGAAACTGTCGCTTCTATATCTAGAGAGGCACAGTGGGACTCATTCACAATAATAGATAAACGAGAGAAAAGTGATGCGTGATATCAAATTTAGAATCTGGGACGGAGTTAAGAATGAATGGCTTGCCTCAAGTAGCAAGGACGCTCTGCCGTATTATGGCTTTGCCTTGGTCGGTGAGGTTATGACTGTTCAATCACCACCAGTATGGTCACTTGATGAAGGTAATGTTGTCGAGCAGTTCACAGGACTAAAAGATATAAACGATACAGAGATTTACGAGGGCGACGTCCTTATAGACGACGCTGGCGAACCTATTGAGCATTGGGTTGTCAAATTCTCTGACGGTGGGTTTGTCGGCGAATGTGCAGGTGTGTCTGAACCTCTCTTTGAACTAACAAGCCTAGAAGTCGTTGGCAATATTCACGAGAACCCTGAATTGTTGGAGGAGAAATGAAAACTACTCTGACAACCATACTTGACGCTTGTTGTGGTGGACGTATGTTTTATTTTGAGAAAGACCACCCAAACGTTCTGTACGCTGACCGGCGCCGTGAAACTGTCGAAATGAAAGATAGAGACAAGATTAGAACACTAGAAATCAACCCAGACCTAGTCATGGACTTTACAGACATGAAGTTCCCCGACGAGTGTTTTAATTTCGTCGTTTTCGATCCGCCTCACCTCATCAACTGCGGCAAAAACAGCTGGCTAGCCAAGAAATACGGCAAATTAGACAAAGATACCTGGCGAGAGACCTTAAGCAAAGGCTTGAGCGAATGCCTACGTGTCGTAAAGCCTGGCTGTGTTGTCGCTATGAAGTGGAGCGAGCGCGATATTAAAACTACAGAATTACTAAAGATATTACCTCAAAAACCAGCTTTCGGTGATAAATCTGGAATGACGCGGTGGCTGTTTTTTGTGAAAGGAATTGAAGATGACGAAGGTTAAATTCGATATCGCGGGTCAGGTTCCGAGTAAAAAGAATAATAAGCGACTTTTGAAAAATTCTCGAACAGGAAAAATGTTTATCGCGAGTAGCGAGAAGTTCAATGAATGGCACAATCAAGCTATGATGGATTTGTGCTTCAGGCTGAATAAAGACAGGGATGTCTTTCGCGACAAGCAAGTGGAGATAGAGTTAACGTTTTACAACAGCGACAATCGACGACATGATCTCGACAATATGACTAGTAGCGTGTTAGATTTACTAGTTGACGCTGAGTTTATCGACGATGATTGCTGTAGAGTCGTGAATAAAGTCGTTGCTATTTTCGGCGGAGTAGATAGACAAGCGCCTCGCGTTGAAGTTGAGATTAATAGTGTTGAGCGAAAATAAGTATGCACCTAAAACTCATGTAGCGAGTTATGCTATAATAATCATAGAATTGCGGATCGAAAGGTCCGCTTTTTATTTGGAGGAATATCATGGCGACCAAGAAGACAGTGAAAAAGCGCGCTCCCAACAAAGGAGGACAGCCAACAAAATACAAGCCAGAATATTGTCAACAACTGATTGATTATTTTTCAATTGACCCTACAAAAATCACGGCAGATGAAACCGTCTCGTCAGCTGACGGAGATAAACTTATATCTAGAAGGATGCCTCAAAGAATGCCATGGCTTGAAGGGTTTGCTCGAAAAATTGGTGTACATCGCAATACTTTGAGGGATTGGTGTGACCTTCATCCAGAATTTGCGGAAGCCTACGAAACTGCCAAAGATTTACAACGAGAGTTTATTGTTGATGTGGCTTTAAGTGGTGCCGCTCCAGCAAGTTTTGCCATCTTTACTATGAAGAATGTCTGCGGTTGGCGAGATGAGCGAGACTTAAAACTGAAAAAAGCAAAGGAGGAGGGTAATATTGATGACGAAGAACTCCGAGCAGCCATCTTTGAATAATCTGACCAGGGAAGATATTGTACGACTATGCGAAAAATACTGGGAAACGGACAGAAATAAGCTCCGACAATACTTATTAGCGATATTTAAGAGACGTGAAAACATTCATTTGTTTGGTTGGTTTGTCGCCCGACCATATTTTCCGCTAGAGACGCCGCCGTTTCACAAAGAGATATTAGATCTGATCAGTAGTAAGGACAACCGGCGAGTTGGCGTTATTGCGCCACGTGGACACGCAAAATCAACCACAGTAGATATGACGTATCCGCTGTGGGCAGGATGTTTTGAGCAGGAAGAGTTCATAGTGATAATCAGTGATACTTACACGCAAGCAGCTGAGTTCATCAATGCGCTTAAAGATGAATTCGAGAATAATCCGAAAATTAAATGGCTATTTGGCAATATGAAGGGCGACGACTGGCAAGATGGCGAATTTGTGCTGAGCAACGGCATTAAATACGCCGCTAAAGGCTCTGGCATGAAAATTCGTGGTATTCGTCACCGTCATACTCGACCGACGCTGATGATATTTGACGACATTGAGAACGATGAAAACATCAAGAGCGCTGAGCAGCGTCAGAAGCTTTATCACTGGTTCACTAAAGCAGCTATTCCAGCATTGGCTAGAGGTGGACGAGCTGTCGTCATTGGCACGATTCTCCACTTTGACAGCCTTGTGAACAAGGTTATGAAGCAGCAAGACATTTTCAAAAGTTGGCAGACGCGAGTGTTTTACGCAATCACAACTGATGAAGATGGAACTGAGCACGCCTTGTGGCCAGAACACCGCAGCCTGGGAAAACTGAGGGCCATGCGAGATGATCCGAGTGATCAAGAGTTCGTTGGAAGTATTGCTTTTGCGCAGGAATATCAGCACAAACCATTCAGCGAAGAAGACGCGATAGTCAAGCCTGACTGGATTAAAGAATGTGAACCTAGCCAAGCACCAGACGAGTATTCTCGTCAAGCTAGAGTATTGACGATTGATCCAGCCGCGAGCGAAAGGCAGACTGCCGACCCGACAGCTATGATTGTTGCTGACTTAGGAGCTGACGGCAATGTTTACGTGAGAGCAATTCGAAATCAGCGAACATCACCAAGCATAACAGCCGAAACTATTCAGAATCTTTACGAAACATATCAGCCGCAAGTCGTCGGAATTGAGCAAGGTGCGTTAGGATTAGTATTCCGAGACTTATTAGCAGGATTGCCAGTTATTGGGTTGAAACCAGATAAAGACAAAGTACGACGACTACTAGCTGTCAGTAGATTTTTCGAGGCTGGAAAAGTGTTCCTAGTCAAGGATATTCAAAACGGACAAGCACTGAGAGAACAGCTAATAGAATTTCCAAAAGGAACGCACGACGACATGGTTGACGCGATTGTATACGCGATTCGAATGTTGCTTGTAGATGGATTAAATCAAGGCGAAGAAGGTTTTGACGAGAGCGGTTCGTATGTGTCAAAAGATGATGATTGGTCAGAATCGGATTTCGTGATATAATCTAAGTTATAAATTGCGGTTACTTAGCCGCATTTTTCTTTTTTGGTGGAGTAACTGCTTTATTTCGAGGAGCGAAAGAGTGGCACTATTCAAGAAAGACGAAACACCAAAAAATCTGACTAGCGAAATTGGCTTTGCTGGAGATATTGTTTTTGAGAGCTTTGATAGAGAAGAATCTCGTACTGATGAAATCAGTATTAAAGATTATCGAAGGATGCTCGATAGCGACACAACAGTTGAAGCGCTATACAACATCTTTACTATGAGCATTCTAGCGGCGACATATCATATTGACGCCGATAGCGAAGATGCAGACGAAGCACAAGCTGAGTTTGTTCGCCGAAATCTTCTAGAGCCGCCACACAAGGGTGGTATGCAAACGCCGATGAACCTGTTTATTGATCAGTCGTTAATCGCAATTTATGAAGGGTTCGCTTTATTCGAAAAAGTCTATGAATTAAGAGATGGCAAGCTCGTACTGAAGAGACTCGCTCATCGCGACAGCACCACATTAACTCTAATTAGAGATGATGTTGGTGGATTTGGCGGAGCTAAACAACGAACGACAGACGCAACTGGCGCTTTTCAAGAAGTAACAATCCCAGCTTATAAAAGTTTTCTTTTTACTTACGGCAAAAATCGCAATTATCTTTATGGCCGTAGTGCTTTTAAGTCGCTATATCCTCGTTATGACAAAAAGCGTCGACTCGAGTATTTGGACAGCGTGGCTCTGCAGGCTGATGCTATAAAGCCAAAAGTTTTGAAACGAACTGTTGATGGTGTTGTGTCTGAGCAATTGAAGAAAGCACGAAATAAGGCACTGGAGGTACTTGGTCGTCTAGGCAAACACAACTCTGTAGCGTCTATTCCGTACGGATATGATCTGGACGTGCTTAATACAGAAGGACGCGATCCACATCAATCAATCGAGCGACAAAACTCAGAGATGGCACGAGCATTCCACGCTAGCATTGTTCTGACAGCAACTCAAGGTTCCGCAAGCAACGTAGGCTCGTATAGTCTAAGTACTAATCAAAAAGACCTATTACAAACGGCCATCACTGGCGTCATGCGGATATTGGAAGCACATATCAATCAGTATCTCATCGCTGACCTCATCGATTTGAACTTTGCAGAGCGACATTATCCAGAATTTCACTTTGACACGCCTGACGAATCTATTATTTCGGCAGTGTTTGAAGCATTCAAGTTGCTTATTCAGAAAGATAAAATATCAGATGACATCGCTACTGGAATTGAAGAGTCGACAGCGACACGATTGGGAATTGACCTAGACGCGATTAAAAAACGTCGTCAAGAGGATTCGAAAGACGATTTAAAAAAAGTAGATGACGACAACAATGACAATGATAAAAGCGGAGGTAATGGCGGCGACGCCGACAAATTTCTAGACGAAAATGACAAGATTGACGAAGTTGTCCCGTCTGAACCTCACGAACACACTACAGTCGATCGAGATTTAACAGATGCTGAAAAACGAGTCAAGTTTGACGCTATTGAAAAGTGGATGGCCGAGCAGGAGGCGAGTTTTGAAACCGTGGCGACCGAAGAATTGCGTAAAGCAGTAGCTGACATCTCACTTGACGAGGACTTTACATTGCCGTCTAGCTATTCTGCATTGATCGCAAAGTACTATCGAACGGCTTATAATTATGGTAAGTTGTCAGCTGCAGACGAGCAGAAACTACCTGCACCAGCTATCAAAGCTGAGCTTAAAGCTCGCGAGAAACAATACGTGGATTTTATTATCAATCTACAAACCGAAGACGTACGCAATATTATCGCTGGTGAGAAACTGAAGCGACCAATCAATTTAGCTGACGACGACGTTGACGAGGAAGTTGTCGATACTACTGGCTCTAACAGCATTGACGAACCAACCCGCCGCGCAATGCTTGAATCAATTGAATCACTGGCAGGAGCCTGGATCACTCAAGCAGTGCTCGGCACCAAGGGTACTATTATTTCTCAAGGCATGAACGACGGGCGCGACGACAGTTTTGCGTCATTTGACGAAGATGACGACACGGCTGTTTATCAATGGTCGGCACTGATGGAAAAAAACACTTGTCCAATTTGCGCAGAATTAGACGGCAAAGTAATATCTGCCAATGAGCGTAAAACGATGTTTCAGCGGCCACCAAAGCATATCAATTGTAGGTGTATCTGGACGAGAATATCGGCGCTGAACAAGGAATACAAGCTGCCGGCGGTGACGGGTATTGACGAGAAGCTTGTCGAGCGGCTGGAATATATTCAGAGGACGACCAAGACCGAGTTGGCAAACACAATACCCGGAGCATTGAAGTACACAAAGGCAGAATTGTCGAGCATTGAGTCGTACAAGGGGAATGGATTCGCCAATATCAATCAAGTGTTATTAGGCCGGCGGGCAATGAATATCTACGCTGAAACTGATATCAAGCAATTAGACAAGGCGATTAAAAAGACGACGCTAGAGAAAGACATTGTACTATATCGCGGTGTCGGGCTGAAAAAAGATTTGAAAGTAGGAGATGTAATTGACCACCCAAATTATGCATCCACTACGACTAGCATGGGCGTCTCGGCAGATTTTGCCGAGCATGCGGATCATCGTAAGTATATATTGGAGTTTACCGCACCGAAGGATATGCCGTATTTAAACGTAGAAAAAGTGCTTGGCGATAATGGCGTTACCTCGATGCTAAATGAGGGCGAATATTTGTTGTCGAGAGGCAAGAAATTTGTTGTAAAAAGCATCAAAAAAAGAGATAATGGAGTTAGTATAGTAAAAGTTGTTATGACAGACGATACAAAATACTTGAGTGAAGACAGCCAAGACGATTTCACCGAAGAGGAACTCGCCAAATTTGACGCTGCCATCGCAAAAGCCAAGGCGGATAAGGAAGCGGGCAAAGAATTAAGCCCGACGGCACGCCGGCTGCACCAAGTATGGCAAATGGAGTCTGATTATTTCAACGAACATCCTGAGGCTATCAAGTCTAGCGATGAAATCAACAAATAGTTGTTGCTAAACTCACCTTTGTGGTATAATAACCGTAATGAATTGCGATCGTATGTGATCGCAATTTTCTTTTGAAGATCAGGGCTTCACCCGCCAAAGTAACCACTAGACTTTTGCAACACAAACATCTTTGACACTGTTACAGGTTGATATTTGTAGAACTCACACTTTTCTTACATACGATCGCGGTTCAGGCAGGAGAAAAAGTATGTATGTATTTATCAATCGAGATGTGAATGTCGAGCTAGCAGATAACACTAGCAGTAATTTCAAGAGGTTCAAAAAACAGATTTGTCGATTTGGCGAATATATTGATCCTAACAACTCATCACGAAAGATGATTTTGGACAAAATTTTTGGCAAACGGCTTAAAGAAAATTTCGATAGTGGAAAATATGGCGTCGTCGCTGTTCCATTGGGACATCCAAAAAGCGCGGCCGAACTGGCGGCGCTAAACAAGGGTGAAATGGTAGACATGGAGCTTACAGATGAAGGAATTGACGCGGTCATTGAAATCCGCGATGAAGAAACTGCCAAAAATATCGAAAATCACAATATTCCTGACGTTTCAATGGGTTTTGAAGACAACTACCTCGATAAAAGAACGGGACAGCGAGTCGGTCCACTCTTAAAACATATCGGTCTAGTTGTCGATCCTTACATAAAAGGAATGCAGCAGTTTATGCCGCTTGCTGATGAAACACCAGCAATATTGTTTAGCGATAGTCAAGATTACGAAAAGGAGGAAGAGGCTATGCATATAAAAGTTAAGAACGACCGCGAATTTGACGTTCAGGTTAAATTCCAGGAAGACGACGAAGAGAAGGTTGTGACAATCGTCGCTGGTACTGAAATTGAAGTACCAGAAGATCAAGCAGAGGCTGTAAAACAGCAAATCACTGACGCTGAGGCACCTGAAGCAGAAGAAGCTGAAGAGAAAAAAGAAGAAAAAGAAAATGATAATGAATTTGCTGATCGAGAAAAAGCGCTGGCTGATCGCGAAGCAGCAATTGCAGAGAAAGAAGCTGCTCTAGCGAAAGAAGCTGCTGAGGCTAAGTTTGATAAGTTGCTGAGTGATGGCAAGGTGGTGCCAGCTCAGAAAGAAGCATTTATGGCATTGAGCGAAGTTGCTAGCCAAGAAATCCACCTATCCGATGACGAAACCAAGACTGTTGATACGTTATTAAGCGAGTTTATCGAGTCAAGCCCAGCGCTGAATTTGACTGACGAAAAAGGAGCTGAAAGCGATGACAACGGTGGCGGCGAAGAAGTTGAGCTTGGCGACGAGGATAAGAAAACCATCGAGCGCTATGGCTTGAACGAAGAAGATTATAAAGAAGTAAAGAAGGAGAATCAATAATGACTTTTCTACGACAAGACGGCGATTTGATCTCGGCACCATTCGGTGACAATACGATTAATCGCGGACAATTAGTGACTGTTGACGCTACAGGTAAGGCTAAAGCAGCAGAAGCAGGCGCAAAACCATTTCTAGGTGTTGCAATGGAAGGTACTAGCAGCTTAGTTAAGAGTGAAGTACGCGTTTATCGAACAGGTGTGTTCCAGTTGGCGATCGACTCAGTAGCTGCTGCTGACTTAGGTAAAGCTGTTGCAGTTGCTACACCTGACAAAGTTACGACAACTGTTAGCGCTACCGCTCCTGCAATCGGACAGATTGTTGAAGTAATTGATAACAAAACTGTAGGCGTTCGCTTGAGCTAAGAAAGGAAGATGAGATGAACTTGAAGCAAGTTTTACAGAATCTTGACACTGTAGTTAAGACAGTATACAAGACTACTAAAAAAGAATACAAAGACCCTCTAGCTGGCATTCTTTACGACGTTACGCCAGTTACAGGCGCTGTAAGTAACATCGTTACTTTGAACAGTGTTCCAGGTATGCGCGAATTCAAATCAGAGCGCAAACACGGCGTGGCTGACAACACCGTTCACACAATCGCTCCACGAAAATGGGAGTCAACTCTAGATGTTGAGCGCGAAAAGATTGAAGACGATGACCTCGGTCAGATTCCAAACCAAACTCGTGTTATGACTACTAAGAGTGGTCGTCACTACGGTGCATTGGCTGTAGCAGCACTTCCTGTTGGTTTTACTGCTAACTTGAGCGACGGCAAACCATTTTTCCACGCTGATCGTGGCAACTTGGTCACTGGTGCATTTGGTGTCTCAACATTTAGTAAGGCTTTTGACGCATTAGTAGGCATGAAAGATGCTGATGGCGACTTGATCAATCCAATTCCAACCCACTTGATCGTTGGCCAGGAAAACCGCGAGGAAGCTGAGAAAATCTTGCTCAGCGAGAAGTTGGACAATGGACAGAGCAACACCAATTACAAACGTGTTGAGCTGATCGTTGATCCACGAATTGCTGGCAAGGCTACATTCTTGGTTGCGGCTAAAGAGGGTATGTGCCCATTGACGATTGCTGAGCGTGTGAAGGTTAGTGAGCCTGTTGCTAAGACTGACTTGAATAGCGACAAGGCATTCGAAACTGATGTATTTAGCTGGGGCTTGCGCGGTCGCTATGACGCAGCTTATCAGGCAGCACAGTTTATTGTAGGCTTGAAGGGCGTTTAGTCGTTAGTCTTGAGGCGGAGGAGTTTATCGTCCGCCTTAGTCTGAATACTAAGAAAATAAAAGGGAGTTGCGATGATATACTACACGACATTACAAGATATACTCGAAGAAGCTGGACTTCATCACGTTGAAAATGGCGTTGGTCTTAATGGTGTGGTTGATGGCGTAAATAAAGTGTTTACTACAGATCGCAAACCAATTACAGACCGCAATTTTGACGATGCGGTTACAGTTGATGATTTTGTCGTGTTCGTTGACGGAACTCCAGTCAAAGCTGTAAAGGTTGATCCTGCTTTTGGCGTGATTGAGTTAGAAAAAGCACCGAAGGCCGATTCTGTCGTTACTATAGATTATTCGTATGCTTCAGTATCCCTAAGAGTTGTTGAAAAAGCTCGATTAGCGGCTATGGAGTGGATTAACAAGAATATGTCCGCGGTTGATCCGTGTGCGCCATACAACAGAGAAGAAGGTAAGCCTATTCCTGGAAAAGTTGCTGAATTGTGTATGAACTACGCAGCTGCTAGACTTTTAATTCGAGAATATGGCTATAATCAAGACATTGAAGGCACGAGTAAAGACGGCTACAAGCGATTAGAGACTGTTAAAGAAGATTTGCAGGAGTTTATGAAGTCTGGTGGTGTTTGTGGCGAAAGTAGCAGCGATTCTACTATTGGATTAGGCTCTATCTCTGCATATTGCGACGGCGATTTGTTTGGAAGATTCTCAGGCACAAGTCGAATTCACGGCGATCGATGTTATGAACGCGAGGATTAGCCGTGAGCTTGCAAATCACATTCTCAGTTGAAGGACGCGACGAAGTCATGCGCGAATTGGATTTGCGCGGGCGTAAAGCCAAAAACATGCAGACGTCGCTAAGAGAATCTGCTGAGTACATGACAAATGTCATTGATCAGAACTTTGGCTCGCGTGGTGGCATCTGGGGTAAATGGAAGAAACGAAAAAAGGCATATCCGTGGCAAATACTTGAAAAGACTGGTGCAATGCGTCGAGGATTTCGTAGCAGAATATCATCAAAGCAGGCTGAGATATCCAACTCGCGCTCATATTTCAAATATCATCAGTCACGTCAACCTCGTAAATATATGCCGCGCCGTGTGATGATGGCAATTGAAGAACAACAGGCGAAAGAGATAACTCGTATATTTCAGCGTAATATTTTTGATTAGAAGGAGAATGTCATGGCAAAATACGTAGATCCAATACTAAAACAAATAAAAGACATCCTAGAAAAAGATGGGCCAGAAATTTTACGCGGTCGATATGGTTACGGCGACCCTGTTGTAATAAATAAGAGCCAACTGACGCGACCGATGGCGTTTATTAGTTTCGACAATGACTATGAAATTCACGATTCAGCAGGAGGCGAAATTGAGAGTAATATGGCGATCGTTCTGTGTGTGGTTGTAGATATGACTAAGGATTTCAATCAGGGGACAGACGCCCGCAGCCATCTCGAATTAGTAGAATTAGTAGCAGCCAGGCACGATGACATGACATTACGAAAAGGCAGTATTATCGGCGCCCTGAGAGCCAATCAAGATCCAGGCGAGCGTGTGTGGATTGACGCAGGAGAAGAGACGACTGTAGAATTTGACGCTACACCACGCGACAAAGGATTGTTCACGGCTGAGGCTATTGTGAGATTTAAGGTTAAGCATGCGCAATTCCGTCCAGATTTATTATCATAGTGTGGTATAATTAGATTAACAAATTGCGGTCTCAAAGATCGCAATTTTTCTTTGAGCACGCTTTTGTTTACCTAGGTAAATAATAAAAGGAGAAAGCAAATGGCTACATTTAGCGGACGAAAAGTTGCTGTTGGTATTGGGCTAGAAGATCCAAACACCAAAGGCACGGCGGTAGCACCAACTTATGGAGCACCACATCTAGATATCAGTTTTAAGGATTCGCCAACAAGCAAGATGAACGAGTCGGCGCTCGGCACGATCATCAAAAATAACGGCAAAACCGACGTTTTGGTTGAAGGCGATGGTTCAATATCGACAAAATTGTGGGTTAAGGGTCTGTACTATTGGCTCGCGCTAGCATTTGGACAGAAACCAACGACTGCAGCTGTACAAGGCGACACTACAGCGAAAGAACACGCATTCACACTGCGAGATGACAACAACCACATCTCAGCAACGATGGCGATTAAAGAGCCAAATCTATCTGCTCGATTTGCGTATGCAATGGCTGATACAGTGACATTTACGTGGACACCTGACGATTTTCCAAAAGTTGAAGTAGCGTTTAAGTCTCACAAGAGTGTTACAGCTAGCGACAATATCACTTACACTATCGATGATACTGAGTTTTTGCCAAAGCACGCATCATTCAAGATTGCCGACAATTTGGCTGGTCTTGACGCCGCTCCTGAGGCTAAGGATATTAAGAGCTTGACGTTGACTATCAGCAAGAACTTGCAGCCACAGCAGACAATGGACTCTAAGGACACTTACGGCGAGATTCTAAACGGCGAGTTTGAAGTTTCAGTTTCTATTGAAAAGCTATACCGCGACAGCACTTATCGAGCTATGAGTTACAATGACGAGCGCAAAGCTCTACGTCTGTCATTTGTAGACGACAAGAGTAAAGCTGGCTCGAAGACTAACACAAGCTTGACATTCGACATTGCAGTCGCTGCATTTAGCGGCTATGAGCCAAGCTACGGCGTGAGCGACATAGCTACTGAAAAGATTGACGCTGTTATGTTGCTTAATACAGCAGACTTCAGTAAGTCATTTACTGCAAAATTGGTTAATAAATACACTTATTAGCCTCAAAAGCAAAGAAGAGCCCGCAATGCGCGGGCTCTTTCTATCTTCTGCGACTTTCGCAAGCAACTCCGTCACCGTCTCTGTCTAAATCTGGTGAATATCCAGGTTCGCCGCGACGCATATTGCTGTATCCTGCAGCGCGAGCTTCTCGACAACTACTAAATGTTACGCCGTCAGACTGAGTTTGCGCTGGAGCAGATTGAACCTGCTGATCTGCTGGCTTTTCGGTGTTGCCACCGCATGTATTTGCCGCCCACAACCCCTTATTTTCTTGTATAGCTATTCGTTGAGCTTCGCGGAACTGAGCCTGCCATTTGTGAGGATTAGAATTATACGTGTATTCATGACCGTAACCTTCGCGAATCATCGCATAAGCTACGTTCGTGCCGTCTTCAAGATAAATATAGAATAAATCTCGTCCATATTTATCTTTACTGCTCTGAGTAGGATCTGTGACTAAATAAACCGTTTTACCAGCGACTAAATCATTCATTTTTTGAGAAGCTTCTCTACCGAAACACTGAACAGGCTTGCGCGGGTGCTTAGTTTCAGGTGTATCAAGCCCGACTAGACGGATTTTGGAGTGGTTTGACGTGCGAATCGTATCACCATCTATAACCTCTGTTACAGTATCTTTTTCACCTTGCTGAAAATTCGCGTCTTGAGCTAATGCTGGATTAAATTTTGGAGCTTCTGGCTGTTTTTCTGGTTGTTTTTGCTGCGGTTGTTCGTTTTTAGCGGACTGAGTGTTGGCAGATTGCTTTTCTGCTTCGCGAATCTGAGTTAATATAGGAGACCCTATATTGAACAGGGCAACGACGAGACAGAAAGCTACGATACGGGAGATCTTGGATATTTTCTTCCACTTAAAAATGGTAATTCCGAGTAATATGATACTAGCGAGCATTAACGTCGTAGCTACTGCCTCTTTTAGTCCGCTCGACATCCAACATAGAAATATAAGGATTGCTGTGACAATGAACCATGTAGGTGTCAGTTTTCTCCAGTCTGGTCTATTATCGTTTGTATTTTTATTGATAGGTTCCAGTGATTTCATATTATGAATTATAGAAGTAATTTGATATAATACAAGTAATAAGTTGCGATCACCTCGGTCGCAATTTTCTTTTGCCACAAGAGTGGTCGCTTTTAATTAAGGAGGCTACTCATGCAAGACACTAAAACTATCCAGCTACCAAGCGGAGGTGAGGCGGTTTTACGAACAGCGATCACTAATCGTATGCGTAAAGATTTTACAAAAGCAAAAGACGATGTCGATCTAGCTATTGAATTAGGCATAAAGGCTGTTCTTATCAGATATAAAGACGCTGACGGTTCGGATGCTGCGTATGAGGCCCTAATGGATTCAACGAGCGCAGAGGATTTTAACTTAATATCTGAGCAGCTGCAAGAAGTTCTAGATCCTCAAGCAAGCCCAAAAGAATAACCGCGCTCGCACAAGATTATGAGCGTGCTTATCGAACAAAAACCGCAGCTCCAGAGTCGATTATTATAGCAGGAATTCTAAAAGATTATGGCTGGACTTATGAAGAATATTTGGACACACCTGAATGGGTTATAGAAGCGATTATGGCAAAACGAGCCGTCGAAAATAAAATAGAAAGCGAGTCTTACGACAAATTATCAAAAGGACGTAATTGACAATGGCAAGCAACGAATTAACTTTAATAATTAAAGGAAATAGCTCACAATTAGTCTCGGCTTTATCAAAAGCTGGGCTTGCTGTTGATAATTTTTCTAACAAGTCAAGTAGCTCTAGCGATAAAACGAAAAATGCTTTCAGCGGAATCAGTGGCGCGGTTACAGTCGCTGCTGGTAATTTAATTTCTGCTGGAATTCATAAATCTTTTGATATGATTAATAGCTCTGTTGACGGAGCTATTCGTCGTGTGGACATTTTGAACAATTTTCCTAAGGTTATGAGTAACCTCGGCATATCTGCCGATGATTCAAAAAAGGCTATTACACGAATGGCCGATGCGCTGAAGGGTCTGCCAACCTCGCTAGATAGTGCAGCTGCGTCGGTTCAACGTCTGACATCGAAGAATGGTGACGTTGGCAAATCTACTGAAATGTTTCTGGCACTAAACAATGCTATTCTAGCCGGCGGTGCGCCAATGGATATCCAGGCCACAGCAATTGAACAGATTTCACAGGCATATGCTAAAGGCAAGCCTGACATGATGGAGTGGCGTGCACTACAGAGTGCCATGCCAGCACAGCTGAAGCAGATTGCACAGGCATTCTTCCAAAATGGCGCGGCGCTGGATGTTTACCTCAAAAAGGCTCAAAAATACGCCAAGCAAAATCCAATGTCGTCAACCGGCAAGGAGCTACTTGAGCAGCTAACCGCGGTTAAAAACGGTACTGGCGACATGACGACAGCGCTAGGCACAGCAATGCGCACCGGAATCATCTCAATGGACGATTTCATGGCGACCATAACCAAGATGAACAAAGAGGGTGCTAATGGCTTCCAGAGCTTTGAGAAGCAGGCGCGGAACAGTACGGGTGGTATTCAGACGGCGATGGAAGAGTCGGTTTCATCTTTTCAGCAGGAGCGGTAAATACGGGTCACAATCAA
>ERZ773018.311-NODE-311-length-30941-cov-3.587418_pt1 | contig 30941 bp, 45 predicted proteins | sample MGYA00580840_ERZ773018 | MGnify/ENA primary metagenome ERZ773018 (study PRJEB29015, sample SAMEA2738125) | human oral metagenome | biome: human oral; feature: human-associated habitat; material: saliva | place: China | collected 2256 ... | reverse complement strand
TGATACTTTCTTTAAATCTAAGTCAAAATCATCATGTTTCATTATTTTTTACCTCAATTGGTGCTGGATTATTCAATTTATTTAATGCAATTTCATTTGCATAAGCAACTATTTCTCTTTCATAAGGATATTGAAATCTTACCATTGAATTAAATATTGTCTTAGAAGTCTTTACATAAAAGAAATATACTCTTTTATCTGTTGTTATAACGATATTTGTATCTAAATCTTCAAAAAGTGGTTTTATATATACTAAACTTGAACCATCTTTTCCACCTCTTGTTTGATCTATTAAGAAAGCTTCTGTATTTCCACCAACTATATATAAAATATCTTCATCAGCTTCAAGTTTAATTGTTGTAATGAAATCAGCCTTAGTATAAATTTCATATACATTATCTTCAGCATAATTGAAAATAGTCGAAGTTCTTTTTACAGCTTCTTGTTTTCCAGTTATGATATTAGAACTTGTATTTTTCTTAACCTCTTTCTTTGTTACAACCACTTTTCCTTTTCCACCATCATTTGCTATCGCTGGAGTTGTTGATAATAAACCAGCTAAAATTGTTGCAGTTAATAATGTTCTTTTAATATTCATCTTTCTTCTCCTTTTATTCGTTGTTGTTATTTGTTAAAATAAATTCTTTTTCAAAAATTTCCAAAAATTCTGTATAATATCCCATTATCCTTTTTATATATTTACTCTCTTCTATTTTTAAATTTCCATTTTCTTTCTTTTTAATTAGTAGTTCTCTTATCTTTTCATTAGTTGTTAAATTAATATCAATTGTATTATCTAAACTAAATTTATGTAAAATTTGTAAATATATAAACTCACTCACTTTGGATAATAAAATATACTCATCCATATCATTTATTATATTTTCTATTTCCCTCTTTATTATTTCCCCTTCTTTTGAAATTGCTTTATACTTTGCTAAATTTTCTATAAAAGGTTCATACTTTTCATAAAAATAATAATTTATATATCTTAATAAACTATGCCTTGTATCTGGTACATTTATATTATTTAAAAATATGATAAAACTATCAAAACTAAAATTTTTATATGTCTTAAAATTTTTATCTTCTTTTATTCTTTCTCTTACCATTAAATATAAACTTTGTATATAGATATACAAATAAGTATGTAACAAAACATCATCTAAAGTTTTTTTATTTTTGTTACTTGAAACTATTTCTCCAGTTAAGGCATTTACTCTTATCTTTTCACAATAAGCACTCTTACTTATTCTATTTATTGTAATAGGTACTCTTTTTCTATTTCTTTCCTTACTTACTTTTGAAATGTCATTATAAAGAAAATGTCCACTTCTTTTATCCGAAAAATATTCTTTGAAACTTTTATAAAATAAATTAAAATCTACTTGTCCTCTTGAAAAATCTTTCGGTATAACACCATCAAAATACTTTTTTTCAGTATCTGAATTTAAAATTATCTTTGAAATAGTATTTATCTTTTCAGTCTTAATACTCTCTTCTGAAAAACTTAACTTTTCTTTTTTTTGTACTATCTTTAATCCTAATTTAATTTCAAATTCAAGTTCAAGTGTTCCTTCAATTTCTAAATCTTTTTCACTTAATTTTAAATAAATGAAACCTTTATTTATACTTTTTTCATCTTCATCTGTTTTTTCTTGCTTTGTACTTATTGTTATATTTTTTAATTTGTTACCCTTATAATAATTAATATATCCATGTTCTATTAAATAAGTTACGACAAAAAATTTTAAGTTTTCTTGTGCTTTATGATTTAATAAGGTTTTTACTCTTTCCTCAACTTCATCTGAAATTTTAAAATCTATATTTATCAAATCTAATGTCTTTATCTTATCAAAATAATCTAAATTAAAATTTCTGTAAATATTCGTTTCTGTATGTTCTTTTTTGTCTTTTTCACTTTGTCTTATTACCAACAAACGATCTGCATTTTCAATTATCCCTATTTTATTATGAAAAACAGTTTTTGCTAATCCCTCTATATCAACATAGTTTATTCCTAAATTGTTTTCACTAAATAATATCTCTTCCATTGACATTACTTGCATATCAATTAATAAACTATAAAATTCATTATTCAATTTATTTAACATAAATAATTTATTAATTTCCCTCTTCAACATATCTATATTAAAAACTGAATAATTTATATCTGAAATTCCACTATAAAATACAGAAAACAAAACTAGAAAAGGATCATCATCTACATCTGATTTCTTACTTATTAAACTAGCTTTATTTCTTGCATTTACTACATTTCTAAAAAAGTTAGCTAGAAACTTTGTAGGTATTTCTTCTTTACTTTGATTTCTTTCACCTAATAATCTTTTCGTTTCACTAGCATTTATTATATATAAAATTTTATAAAATCTTTTAAACAAGTCAACAAATTCATCATCATTCAAATTAAAAAACTCATTCTTTAGCTCTAAAAAATCATTTAACATTTCCTTGACTTCTCTATCATTTTCTATAAAATTTATTTCTATATCTCTTTTATTTTTTAATACTTCTGTATAAAAAAGATTTATTTGTTTTCTTATTTCAATTATTCTACTTCTTAAACTTCTATATGTACTCCCAAAATCATTTTCTGATTCATATTTTAATTTCATCTCAAAATATGATAACTTATTTTTTTGTTCCCCTTCAAAATTTCTTATATCATTTACTTCACTAAGTAAAAAAATAGGAGTAAAAACATTATTTCTTAAAGCAATATTTTCTCTTACATCACTAGAATATAAAAGTTTATCTCTAATCCTATAAAAAGAATTTGTATTTACTTTATTGTTTATTTCCATGTCTTTACTCCTATTAATCACTTTTTTTACACTACTCTTAAACTTTACATAACATTAAATAATTTTTCTAGTCCTTTTTATTTATTATATACCGACCGACATTCCAACACTATTTGTTATCATTCTAACTGGTAGTTCTGTTCCAGCAACATCATCTATTAAAGCATAGAAACCGAATACTAAGAATATTGCTAATATAATTGTTAAAGCTGTAATTATAATTTGTGTTAAATCTGGGTTAGAAATTTGTTTTATGATACTTATTATAATTACTATTCCAACTATCAATGCAAATATGATAATTATAATTCCTCTAAACTTCATTAAGAAGTCTACTATTGGTCTAAATTTAGTAATCATGTTTGCGACTACTGTCGAAGATGGAGATGATCCTCCTCCTCCTCCTCCAGTTCCTCCACCACCAACTGCTCCTAGTGCTGTATATAATCCACTACCAGCATTGGCTGCATTTTGTGCCTCAGCACCAAATGCTACTATATTTGTTAGTAAAAATGCTAATACTAAAAACACAAAATTTTTTACTCTACTTAATTTGTTTTTCATTTTCCCCACTTATTCCTTTCATTTTTAAATTTCTATATAATTATTAATGTTATTGTAAATAATTTATTATATTGTACTAACCTTTATTATGTCAATACTTTTTAATGGTATTTCTGTTCCATCTATTCTTGTTTTTAAAGAAAGCATTGACATGTCATTTAAAGCTAATGCTAACATTATAAATAAAAACCCAATTATGAAATGTTTTATTAATCCAGCAATATCTTGATTTGTTACATAGTTCATAGCACTCCACATAAATACTAATATCGCTAATGCTAAAAATACTACTATAACTGCAATATTAATTGCACTTAAAAAATCAATTAAGGCTTTAAAACCTCTACTCCCAGCTAATGCTCCAATTTGACTGGTCGCTGAACCAAAATTATTTGTTACTGTTCTTCCACCAGCACTAAAACCATTTACTACTGATACAATTATTTTTGGAAATTCTAAAACTAATAATATTTTAAATGCACTTCCAATAAAATTAATTAGCAACTTTGGTATATCTGGATTTGATACCATTTCTAATGCACTATATATAATTGATATTCCAGTTACATATATAATAATATATTGCATTATTACAATAAACCCAGCCATAAAACCATTTAAAGCACCAAAGGGTTCTAGTACATTAAACATATACTCACTTGCAAATACATTACTTGAAAATAATAATATCAAAAATACAATCCATTTTTTCATATTATCACCTTCTTATATTTCATCTATCTTAGTTGTTAAATCTTCAAGATAGAAACCTAACGGATTTACTCTTAAAGTTTCCACATCATTAGGTGGGTTTATCGAAACCGATGCTATACCTTCATAATGTCTTTGCGACATCACAACTCCACTATAACTTACAACTGTTTCTACCCATTTAACTAAATATGCTGGTTGATTTTGTAATCTTGTTATGCTCTTAACCTCAACATATTTTCTACTCTTATCTCTTAAAAGATTTTCTCTTTCTTTCAAATCAATATTCCATAATTTTGTTAATACTGGTTTTGAAGTAAAATAAGATAATTCTTTTAATTGATTTTCAAATCTTTCTTGGTTTTCTGGTACTTCTCTGATAAGTGCTATTGTTCTTCTTAGAAAATAAGATCTTTGTGCATCAGTAGAATTTGTATCATGGTATCTTACTTCACCTAAATCTAATACATTTCCATCCGAAGTTACCGTAACAATATACGGAATTAATGGATTTCTTAAAAATATATAGAAATTCATTACAACCGATATACACAAAATCAATAAAAGTATTCCAGAAATTCTTTGCCACAATCTCATTGATTTTACAATTCCAGTCATAAAATGATAAGGTGCTATCACTTTGTCGCTACTGGTATCTGTTAAATCTCTTTTGAAATTGTTAGGTTCTCTTTTTAATTTTGCCTCATCCAATTTTCTACACCCCTTTTCTTAAAAAAATAAAAATTTATATTTATAAACTAATCATACTTCTATGATTAGTTTGTTTACTTACTATTCATATATATTTTCTACATAATATGCTAATCTATTTTTATCTGTAAACTCTTTAAATGTCATATCATTATAAATTGGATTTCTTTCAATATCAGCTAACATATCTAAATAATTACTTCTTGATAATGCTTTAAGGTTAGTATAATATTTTTTCTTGTTCTTTATATGATTTCCAATGTCCGACATCTCTATTTTGAGTTTTAAGAACTCATTAACAGAACTCATTATACCATACTTTAAATCTAAAAGCAAAAGTCCAAACATTCTACTTTTAATCTTCGTAAAATTTACATCTCTTATTTGTTATCTCTATAATCTATTTCAAAATAGAAAAATATTGATATAACAAGTAGAGAAAATATTATTGCAAATGAAGTAAATGCTATGTTACCTATCGCAAATAATATTCCAAAAAAAACAAATGTTAAAGCATAAGTAAAAATTTTTTTATTCATATAAAACACCCTTTCTTTTAAATTTTGCCTTTTTTTTTCAGACTTTCTAAATTAATTATTTTAAAAAATTCTAACTTGCTTTTTTATTTAAAAATATTATACCTTTTTTTTGAAAACATTATAACATTTTTTAAAAGTAAAATCAACTAATTTTTAAATACAACAATAGATTATTTCATAACTTCTGTCTTAAAAAAAATAGGTATTCTCTAACTGTACTACTATACTATATCGAGTGCAAAAATTACTTCTTAAAAGCTCATAAATTCATTCTTCAAAAATAAAAAAAATTTTTTATAAATAAAAAAAGAAAGACATTTTTTCAATGCCTTTCACTTTTTTTCGGAAGAAATTTGCCTACAATAAATTAAAAGTAGGATCTTTTATTTAGAATGGATTTATTCCACTGGATAACTGTATTATACCATTTTAGTTTTTAAAAAGCAACAATTTTTTAGAAATTATTTATCATTAATTCATTTATTTCTTTCCTAGCTTCTTTTTTTCCAGAAATTAACCTCTTTATTTTTACTTTATCAATCTTATATTCTTTAAATAGTTCATAAAAAAAATTATCTTCAGTATCACTATTACTTAAAATAAATTTTCCACCTTTTGAATTTATTTTATCTATAAATTTTTTTAGCCTTATTTGCTCTTCTTCGTTAAATTCCACTGGAGTATATCTTATGGTTTCTTGATTTTTTTGCTCTGGTAAATATGGTGGGTCTAAATAAAAAAATGTTTTTTCATTTATTAAATGTTCTAGTTTGCCAAAATCTACTGATGAGAAATTAACCTTTTTTAACAATTCCGATATTGAAAATATTTCATTAACTGATATTCTTCTATGTGAACCTCTTAAAAAACTTCCGATAGATGTATTCATTTCTCCTTTTTTATTTACTCTAAATACTCCGTTAAAACATAATCTCATTAAAAACATAAGTAAATTTGCTTTTTCTAAATTTATTTTCCCTTCTTCTAATTTTATTTTATTGTATTTACCTCTTATAGAATAATACATCTCTTTCTTCTTTACACTATCTAAACTTAAATATCTTAAATCTAACTTTTCTATTTTCTCAAATATCTTTTGTGGTTCTTCCTTTATTGCTAAATATAAATTGATAAGTTCTTTATTTTTATCATTTACATATATGTTTTTAAAATTATAATTATTTAATATATAAAACATTACACTTCCACCACCTACAAATGGCTCAACATAAGTGTCATATTTTTCATTTATATTCTTTGGTATCCTTTCATCTATATCTTTTATTAATCTGTTTTTTCCACCAACCCACCTTACTAAAAATTTAACTTCCACTTTAAAACACACCCCTTACATTTTTTTTACTTTATATTCTAAATATATTTTTTAAATTATCCCAAAAATAAATTCTTTTAGTTTTATTTTCATTTATAAAATTGTCTGTTAAAACTTTTCTATATTTTTTAATTACTTTTTTACATTGTCTTTTATTTCTAACTTCTATTCCATAAGCTCTAATATATTTTACTTTTTTATCATCAAATTCTTTTTCATCTAATATAAAGGTATCTATTCTTGCATTTATTCGTTCAACAAATTCTTCATAACTTTCAAATTTTTCAAAGTTAAAATACATTTCTAAAATATCTTCACCTTTATCTACAATATTTTCTTCATCATCTATATATTTTTTCAAAACAACATCTTTTTTCAAATCTTCTATTGAATAAACATTGAAATCTTTAAAATAAAATTTTTCACCATTTTCTATCTTTGTTCCCATTATAGAATGCAAAACTTTATCTTTTATAAATGGGAAATAGTTTTCACTTTTCTTTATTTTATAAAAAATTATTCTGCCTTTTTGTCGAGTTTTTTCAATATTCCATAAATAATAAATAGTTTCTGGCTTTTTTTTATAATCATTTTTTATTTCGTTTTCTATCAACTCTTCTTTTGTTTTATAAAGATTAATTTCATTTTCAAAAAAATGTTCTTCACAAGTTGATTCCCAAAAATTATCATGTCTACCTAACATATAAAAATTATTATTCTCTATAATTTGACTTTTTTCCATATTATTATTTAAACTTTCATAAGACATAATTATTCACCTTTTTTATTATTAATTTTTTTATATATTTAACTTCATAAATTTTAAAAAAATTAAATTTTATCTTTACTTTCTACTTCCCATTCAATAACATATCTTTTTTTATCCATTTCTTCAAATCTATAATCATCTAAATCAGTTTCACAATTCCAACAAGGATTAGTGTTATACAAAATTCCGTTCATATCTACAACATATTCACAATTATCTTCATTTTCTAAATATCTTTTTTCTTCTTTATCATATATTTTAAATTTCATACAATATCTCCTTTTCTTTTTTTTAAATTTTTATTTTTATAATAATTATTTATTTTTTTTTGAATGTTGATTTTTTTCAATTTTTTTTAAATACAAAGAAGAAATTTTTGCATATATAAAATCATTTATTATAGTCAACCATATAAATAAAATAAAAAATATACCTAAAAATGCTATCACTTGTTCATAAATATCATTTTCTCTAAAAAAAAGAAATATTGTTGCTCCAGTTATTAAAATAGATAAAATAGAATTTACAAACAAATAAATTCCAAAAATTTTAAATTCTAACTCTTCATTGTCATCCATTTCTACTCCTTTTCACTTTTTAAAAATTTTTTATCATAAGTTCATTGATTTCTTTTCTAAAATCATTATTAGCCGAAATTACTCTTTTTATTTTTACTTTTTCTATTACATATTCCTTATATAAGTCATAAAAAAAATTATCTTCAGTATCACTATTACTTAAAATAAATTTTCCACCTTTTGAATTTATTTTATCTATAAATTTTTTTAGCCTTATTTGCTCTTCTTCGTTAAATTCCACTGGAGTATATCTTATGGTTTCTTGATTTTTTTGCTCTGGTAAATATGGTGGGTCTAAATAAAAAAATGTTTTTTCATTTATTAAATGTTCTAGTTTGCCAAAATCTACTGATGAGAAATTAACCTTTTTTAACAATTCCGATATTGAAAATATTTCATTAACTGATATTCTTCTATGTGAACCTCTTAAAAAACTTCCGATAGATGTATTCATTTCTCCTTTTTTATTTACTCTAAATACTCCGTTAAAACATAATCTCATTAAAAACATAAGTAAATTTGCTTTTTCTAAATTTATTTTTCCATCTTCTAATTTTATTCTGTTATAACTTTCTCTTATAAAATAAAACATTTCCTTTTTTTTATCAAAATCTAAACTTATATATTTTAAATCTAATTTTTCAATTTTATCAAATATTTCTTTTGGTTTTTCTTTAAAAGCTAAATATAAATTGATAAGTTCCTTATTCTTGTCGTTTATATATATTTTTTTAAAATTATAATTATTTAATATATGAAGTAAAACACTTCCACCACCTACAAATGGTTCAACATAAGTATCATATTTTTTATTTATATCTTTTGGTATTCTTTTGTCTATATCTTTTATTAACCTACTTTTACCACCAGTCCATACTAATAACATTTTTTCACTCATTACATAACCACACTACTTTCAAACCTAAAATTAATTATTATCATTATTTTTTATATCAAGAAATGTACCTAAAGAAATATGAAATGGTTTTATTATTTTTCCAAATTCACAAGCACTTTTGTATGCTATTCCCTTTATTTCGCCTTCTCTTATATTTAATTCAAACATATCTTTCAAAAGTTCTTTTTTAAAAGTAAAATATATTTTTTTAGCCATCTCTTTTCTTAAATTAAAAATTCCATTTTCTTTTGAAATAATTTCATCTATTAATCCTAAGTATTCATTTCTTTTAATTATTCTTTCAACTGGTAATTCTTTTTTCTTTTCATAAGTATTCCAATAACTTAATTCAAAAAGTTGTTCTTTAAATGGAAGAAAACTTTTGATATATAAATATTTTTCAAAAAGTTTTCTATTTAAACTATGTAGCATTTGTCTTTCTACTTTAATATAAGTAAAATCGCCATTAAAATTATCCATGATAGCTTTATAAAGCTCTTCTTTTACTATTTTTTCATTTAATCCAATAAAATTAAAATAGTTTTGTTCTTCACTTTCATTAGCAAATATATCATTTATAACATATTCAAAAAAAATATTTTCTAAATGAAAAATCTCTCTACCATAATATAAAATTTCATCTTTTATTAAGGAAAATTCATCTTTTCTCTTTTTTAAAGTTTCAATAATTAATGCTTCTTTTAAAGTTTGAAAATTTGATATTTTACTTTCTAATATTTTTTTATATTCTAAACACTCATTATATAATTCTTTATTTATATTTTCTAAGTTGTTTTTCCATTCTTCACTTTTACTATAAATCATATAAGCTAAATTATTAATCATTTTGTTTTCCTCACTTTTAATTTAATTTGAATAAACATAAAATAGTAAGTCCAGATAAGGTTATTGCTATAACAAAAAAAAATTCACCTAAAAAATCAGTAATTTTTTTAAATTTTAATTTTTCAAATATTCTCACAAAAACAATTTCTAAAAAAGTAAAAATATAAAAACAAATAAAAAATACAAATGCAATTAATCCTAATAAATCGTTATGTTTCATTTTTTTCTCCTTTTTATTTGTTATTTTTCCAAATTTTTTTAATTGTTTTTAATGGTATATCTGATGTCTTTTGCACGACTGAACCATCTTTTAAAGAAATTTCTATACATATATTCTTTTTTCTCAATTTTATAACCTTTTTCTTTTAAAAAACCATAAATTTTATATTCTTCTTTTCTATCAAATAAAATTCTTTCGATTTGTAAACCTTCTTCTTTATTTTCTATTTTAGAAAAATGCTCTTTACTAAAATTTTTTATTTTACATATTCTTCCTTTTTTATATTCTTTATCGTTCCAAGTATATTCGATATTTTTTATGTCGTAATCAATAGTATATTCTTTTTCCTTTTTTTTAAAATCTATTACAAAATATAAATAATATAGAATTGAAAGAAAAAAAATAACAAAAGTAAATAAAGCTAATGATTTCCAAAATTGATTAATTTCTTTATATCCATCAAAACCGAAAATGTAAAATAAAGAAAAATACATTCCAATTCTTGTTATTATTTCGAATTTTTGCCTAAACTTAAACACAAATATATCAACCATTTTTTTATTCCTATTCCTCCAAAAAATTATTCAATTATAAAAATTCTATGAAAATGTTAGTATTTTACAATAAAGCTATATAGATTTTTAATCTAATTCTTCATCAAATAATATTATTGTTAAAACGAAAAGTAATATAAAAATAGAAATTGCAATTATAATAGATTTTATTTCGCTATTCGTAGGTTCAAATGGTGTTAAGTTATTCTTTATCAACCAATTTAATGCAAATCCAAATGGCATTAACAAAGTGCCTACCAAAACCATAAATAATATTTTTTTTACTTCCCTTTCTATTTCTTTTTCTATTTTTTTTTATCCATATCTCTTTCACTTCCAATCCATTACTTTATCCATTTAAAAACATTCAATTCAATCCTAACTTTCTAACACTGTTAGAATATGTTAGAGTGTTAGGAATTTTAAATAGATTTTTTATCTAACATTTAATCTTTTAAGTCTTTTATATATTCTTTGAATTTATAAACTAAAATTTTTTCTTTTTCCTTATTTTTTATTTCTTTATTTTTTTCTTCTTCTTTTACTTTCTTTTTATAATTTCTCATTATTTTCTTTGCTAATTTATATTTTTCATCTTTAGAAATATACAAAATTATCTTTGCAATGACATTTATATCAAAAATTATTGATACAAGTGTCATTGCAAATGCACAAGGTACTGTAATTAACAAAACACTTATTATGTTTAAGGCAGTGAAAAGATCATAAAAAGTTATTTTTTTTATATGTATATATAATGTAGCAATTAAAATAAAATTTAATATTATTAAAAATAAAAAATGTGTATTTACTTCAAAATTGCTATTTTCCATTTTTTTAATTATTTCATCAGCTTCTTTTTCAATTTCATTCATTTCCATTTTTTCTTCTCCTTTTTTTAAATAGATTTTTTGTCTAACATTAAATATTCAATAATAGTCAAATCTTTTTTTAAAATTTTACATGTTCTATTATAATCATAACAACCAACGATAAAACATATTATAAGTGCTACTCCAAAAATTTTATATTCGTTTTTTATTAAAAAATCATAGAAATCATTTTCTTCATTCTTTTTCATTGACATCCCCCTTTAATTTTTAAAAAACTATTTTCTATTTTATTTATTTTTATGAAAGATGTCAATTTTATTATTATTTTTTATTATACCATTTTTTTATAAAAAAATCAATTTGTTAAAAATAAAAAAGGATAATATAATTTATCCTTTTTTAAATATAAAAATTCTATGAAAGAAGTTAAAACTATCTTAATTTTTTAATTTTGCTTTATCCCAGTTTTACCTAAATAATGTTTTTCATTTAGGTAAATATCATTGTAAAAGTTATGGAGATATTTGAAACTTTTACAAAAATCATTAAACTCTTTTAAGAAAAGTTCTTCATTATCTGTAATTATTTCATTTATTTCTAAGTCTGTTAAAGACACTCCAGAATCTTCTAATTCTTTTTTGTTGTAAATATAACATTTCTCATCACATTCATCTTCATTAAGATTTCCTAAAATAAAAGCTCCTTCTAATATTTCAATTGTTATATCTTGGTTTTCAGAATCAAGTATCACTTTTTCTAATTCATTTTCATTTTTTTTGATATTAAAAGTTATTTTCATATTATCACTCCTTTTCCTCAATCATCAGAAACCGTTATAACAATAATGCCACTAACCAAAAACACAAAAATATATATTGGAATTGATAGAATTGTAATTTCAAATAATTTATTTAAAATTTCTCCCTTTAAAGAAAAAAATAAAAAAATATCAATTAATATTGTTATTACAAAATCTATTAGTAAAAGTCCTTCTAAATCTAAATCTAATTTTAATTTCATATTTTTTCTCCTTTTTATTCAAAATTAAGAGCTGTATAGCTAACATCTTTTTCTAATTCATTTTCATTCTTTTTGATGTTAAAAGTTATTTTCATATTATCACTCCTTTTCTTTGATAAAAATATTATACCATTTTTATGCAAAAAAATCAACAAAAAAAAGATAGCAAAACACTATCTTAATTTCTTTAAAAATAAAAAAAACAACCCTATCATTTTCCACAATCATTTTTTAACAAATGTTAAGTGAGATAGAGTCTTTATCATAAAGATATTATATCACATTTTTTTAAAAAAATAAATTTTTTTATTTTTTTTGAAATTTAATTTTCCTTTTTAGTATTCTTCTTATTTTTGATTTTTTCTTCTTTAATTATTAAATCGTTTATTTTGCTTTTCACTTCTATATCATTTATCAACCAATAATATATATCTAATATTGTTTTGTCATCTGTTGCTAATTTTTCTAATTCTTCTTTTTTATAAACTTCTTTAATAACTTGATCGAAAATATCTTTATATCCAATAGGATATATTGTAATTTTTAATATTTCATACAGAAACTCTATGTTATATTTTTTAGGTTGAAGTAATATTTTTTTGTAAAAGCTAGGTTCATTATAGAATTTTTGTGAAAAATAATATACAAAATACAAAATACCAAACCATACTAAATTGTAAATTACATACCAATAATTTGCATTTATCACACCCATTCTTACACCAAAAAGCCACATGCAATTTAGCAAAAAACCAAAAAATAATATTTTTGAAAATAAATTTAAAACTCTAAAATTAGAAAATTCAGCATAATTTCTATCAAGCCTTGTACCAAAAATTTTATCAATTTGTGTCAACTCATCAAAAATCGTTCCTTGTTCCATTTATTTTTCCTCCCAATTTTTAAAAAAATTTTCATTAACTAATTTTTTTAAAGGATCTTCCTTTTCATTTTCTTTTTCTTTTAATTTATTCTCTTCAGCTAACTTGATTAAACTTTTCTTTAAAATATAACTTCCGTTTTCATCAGTTTTTACTAAATTTTCTAATTCTTCTACTAAATCATCTCTTACCATTTTATCTAATTCTTTATGAATTAATGTTTCAAAACAATCATCAAAATTTGAAAAAGTTTTTATTTTATCATTATAATTTTTACCTTCACTTATCGGATCAATCATTCCCATTATAATTTCTTCACGATTATCATTACTTTTAAAAAATAACTCCCAATTTTCAAATCTTTCAAAACTATCTGGAATATTTTTAAAATCTTCCTTTAAAAAATCTTCTACAGTGCAAGGTACAAATTCGCTTGTTCCAACTATATCAAACTTTTCTTTATTTGATGTATAACATTTTCCACTTTCAACTAATACTACAAAAAAATCTTCATCTTTATATTTATCAAATAAGAATCTTTTTAATATTTCTTTTTCTTTAACATCACTTTTTTCTAAATATTCTTTAGTAGTATAGTAATTTTGATATTTTAATATATCATTTAATTCTTCTGAAACAAATTCTGAAACTGTTATATTGTTAAGTAAAATTCTACTATCCTCTTTATCGTTATTATCAAAATAATTAATAAAATTATTAATATTTAACATTTCATTTTTTATTTTCATTTTTTCTTTTTCTAATAATTTTGCATAATCTAAGATAATTCCTTGTTGTAGCATTTTAACTCCTTTTTTCGTTCTCTATATAAATCTACCAAAACCACTAAATGTCTTTTTATAAAAACCTTTTAATTTAGTAATAACGACTTTTTCATATCCACTTGATGCATGTAAAAACAAACCATCACCTAAATATAAACCTACATGAGTTATTTCATCAGCATCTGTTGTTTTAAAAAAGACTAAATCTCCAATTGTTGCATCTTTTACTTTTATTGGTTTTGAGTCTTTTGCTTGTAATCTTGATACTCTTCTTGTAGTAACTCCTCCCTTTAAAAGTGCATTATGAACTATTCCACTGCAGTCTATCCCATTCTTTGTGTTTCCACCCCATCTATATTTTGTTCCTAAATAACTATAAGCTTCTCTTACAACCTTTAAAACTTTTCCTTGTTTTACTGGATCTTTTATACTTATTAAAACTTTCTTTTCTATATCTTTTAAATCTAATTTAACATTATATTCATTTAAAATTTTACCAGCTAATTTATATCTGACAGCTGGTGTTTCTCTTTTTGTTTTACCATCATCTGCTAAATTAAAATCTCCAATTTCTAATGGTTTTGTAGCATCTAAACTACCAGTTTTCAAAATATTTAAACTACCTTCAGCATAAATAAAACTAGAAATTAAAATACATAAAATTAATATTATCTTTTTCATTTTTCCCCACTTTTTCAATTTAATATTTCTTTTTTTAATTGCTCTAAATTGTCATTCCCTAAATTTCTTAGTCTTTCAATTTTTTCATTAACTTCACAAATTGCTTTATCTAAAACATTTAATTTCAGTAAATTATGCACTTTATAAAAATTATATAATTTACTTCTTTTTATCATATCTTCAATTAGTTCTTTTATAATTTTTAATTCATTAACAATTTTAAATTTTAATATTTTATCTTCATTTACTCCCATATTGCTAAAAAAATCATAAATTTCAACAAATGAAATTTCTGAATTAGGTACTTCCATTTTTTTTAAAAATAAAAATAGAGTTACAACATAGATAAAATCTTCTATATTTTTATCTTTTTCTGAAATAACCTCACCTAAAGAAATTGAAATTATTTTTTTTAATTCATCTATATAATTTTCATTATTTTTTTCCACATAATAAAAAGGATTGAAATTATTACTTGTTCTATAAAAAGGTTCAAATTTTTTTACATTCATATAATGAATAACACCTCTTTTCTTTTATTTTTTAAAAATTATCACTGGATTTGCTAACATATCTTTATCATAATTATTATCTATTTTAAAAAGTAAATTATTTCCATATTCTCCACTCATACTTTCCAAAGAATAACCTTTTTCTTTAGCATATTCTATTACTTTTTCCCTATTCTTTTGAATATTATTAGTTGGTACTTGAATAATTATAGTTTCTTTTTTTTGTTCAAAAGCACTCTTGTATTTACTTTCAAATTTTGACATTTGCCAAGCATCATATTTTGGAAAAAACATGATCCATAAAATCTGCAGTAAAAGAAATACACTTAGAGAATATTTGAAAGCCTTTTTTCTTCCGTTCCAATCCATAGCTTTTAATCTATAATAAAGAAAAATTGCTGTACTCATTAAAGCAATTATAAAACTAACTATCCAATAGTCAAATTTTTCCAATTTTTATCACTCCCTTTTTTATTTATAAAACATTGTACCATTTTTTTATAAAGAAATCAATTAAAAAAGGATAGTCGGTTCTATCCTTTTAATATCAAAAAATTTACATTTTCTTATTTAGTTACTTTTTCAAAAATATATTCAAACTTCCTTTTACTCTTTAATTCATAACCATTTTTTAAAGCTGTTTCTATCAATTTTTCTTTTTCGTTATTATCAAAAGTATATAAAGTTTTAACAACGATTTTTTTATTATCTTTAAATTCATTTTCGTAATTTTCTTTTTTAAAATAAAATGAATAAGATAAAAAAAATACAACTACAATTATTACGAATGATAGTGTCCAATTCAATATTCTGTTAAGATCCATTTTGCACCTCTCCTTTTTTCAAGTTTTTTTACAAAGAAATTACTGCTTTTTTATTTTACTTCTTTAAATTAACACTACTCTTAAACTTACTAGAATTTCATCTTTAATGATATATCGTTTTACACCTATTCAAAATAACACTATTCTTAAACATCATTAAAACTTTTTACACAATTTTCAGCTATTTCTTTTATCAAATCATCAAATATTTCATTCACTAAAACACCTCTATTTTTTAAAATTAACACTACTCTTAAACTTTTCATCAGCTTTTTCTAACAATAAACCTTTTTCTTTATCATTGTAAGCAATCATTAATTTTACAACATACTTTTTATTTTGTTTCTTTAAATTAACACTACTCTTAAACTCCTATAATTTTATCAGTATAAAGTATATTTTCTTACCTTTTTTATTTTTCATTAACAAAATAAGTATAATTATCACCTATCATATAGAAACAATCAAATTTAGAAAAAGTATTAGCTATTTCTATATTTTCTTCAAATTCATTTTCCAAAAAATTATAAATATTAAATTCAAAATATTTATTAGGCATTTTCAACTTAGTTTTCAATAATATTAAATAAGAATGTTTTTTGTTTTTGTTAAATTCATTTACAAATTTTCTTTTTCTATCAATAGGTACATTAAGAAAATTATTGATATAATAATTATCTTTATAGTTTTCTGTTTCTTTATTTAATTTAGAATAAAAATCACTTATTTTATCAACATCATTTCCTAATATCATAATATTTCTTCCTTGTTTAATTTTTTCAATCAATTCATCTAAAATCATCTTGTTTTCCACCACCATTTATTTTTTCTTTTATTTCTTTAAATATTTCATCAAAACTTTTAATATAAAAACTACCACAAGCATATCTTTCAAAGTAATCGCCTTGCATTTTGAAATTGCTTTCAAATTGAAAACCTTTATTTCTTGTTCTTTTAGGTATTTTGTTTGCTATTAAATATCCTATCTTATTATTAGACATTTTATAATATAAAGTAAATTGTTTTCCATTATTTGATAAAACAACTCTTACAATTTTATCTTCATCTATACCTATTTTTTTACTAGATACTACTTTTGAATCTATAATTTTTTCACAAATCTCGAGCTTTATCATTGGACATCCCTTTCTTTATATCTTAACTATAAAAAAACATTTAAACTTCTTCTTTATCAGATAATTCAGTTTTTGTTATAATCACTTTTACATTTTTATTTTTAACATCTTTGATCTTAATTTCAACTTCTTCTTCTTTTTTCTTTTTATCATCTTCCACAGATAGATATAATGCGAAACCTGCCACTACCAATACTCCCAAAATTGATATTACAAGTCCAAGAAAAAGAAGAAAATCAAAGTGCTTTTCTATCCATTCTTTTGCAAAATCTTCAAGCATTTTTCCACTCCTTTTTTTATAAAAATCAATAAAAAACTATATTTTTACCATCAACATTATATGCTTTTCCTTTTATCAAATTAACTTTAGCATTACTAATTTTACATTCTTTTTTTATATAGATATTAGTTTTAGGACTAAGTTCAAATGGTAAAACAAAGTCAATTTCTGTAATATTGTTTTCAATTCTACCTTTTATTTCAGAAACATCATCACTTTTTACAATAGAATCAATTACAACTTGTTTTTCATTGTTTTCTTTAAGTTCATATACTTTAATATCATCTATAACAGCAAAATGATTATTTGTACCTAAATATAAATGATAAACCGATTTAGAGTTGATAATACTTTCCATTATTTTTTCAGCTTCCATATTATCAATTAACAGATAAATATCCCAACTTGGTTTTTCTAACCAAACTTGTTCTACAATAAGATTAACTCTATTTTTACCTCCATTCTTAGCATCAGCTACTGAATTAAACATTCCAGTAGAATTATTGAAATTTTCAATAATTTTAGGAAATGAATATTCTTTTGGAACTATTCCTACTTTTATATCTTTCAATTTTTTATAATATTCTGGAAATACAATTTCCACATCAGCTTTATTAAATATCTTTTGTGTTTGTGCATATCCATCGTAACCTAAAATTGCACCAAACATTCCTAATAATGCTGGTTTATGTATGTGTGGATATGTTTCGTACATATCATTTATGCTTTCATTTTTAAAGAAAGCAAAATCACCAGATAAGTTAAATTTTAATATTTTCATATTATCACTCCTTTTTTTTTGTTATTATACCATTTTTCTATAAAAAAAACAACAATAAATGATTTTTATTGATGTTTTTTTATCTTGTTTTTTCATAAAAAATATTATCTTTAAAGAGTAAAACTTGATGTTTTATCTGTAAGATAATTTTTTCTTACATTTTAAAAGTTTCAACCTTTGGTAAATCAGTTTCAAATTCTATAAAATCTGGATTGTAATATACTTCTACCTTTGTGATTTTATCAGCAAACATATCTAAAGCTGTTTTTAACTCAAATTTTATTTTTGCTTTTTGTTTATTATTTTTTTCATAAGATAAAAACTTATTTACTCTTGGCATATATGTACCTTCTTTTGTTTCAATAAATAAAGCAAATTCATTGCTACATCCAAATTTACTTGCACTATTCAAAGCTGTTACAGATACCAATGATGTTTCTTTGAATATTTTGTAATCTTCTTCTGTATATCCTTCAGTTACACCAATTTTTTCATATTCTTTATATTCAGATGGTATGATAGAAAACGGATAGAAATAATGTGTTTCATCAGTAAAAATCATTTTTCCAATAGATGCGTTATCAGCATCTTTATTACTAGAATTTTTGAAAGGAGATAATACATCTTGGATATTTACAGTATTTTTATATAAATTGAAACCTTGTCCAAATTGTACAGCACCAGTTATTGAAAAATTACCATATTTTCCACTTGGAAAAGTTGCTCCAAATTGTTTAACATCAATAGAATTGAAAATGTTTACTAATGATGTTAGATCTTTTGTTCCTTTTTCTCTTTTCTTTTCTTTACCATCATCAGTAGGTATAAAACCATTAAATAAGTACTCATATCTTTCATCTAGTTCTCTAACTTGTAAATTTTCTGGCTTGTAAGATTTTATATAAAGTACTTTATTTTCTTCAAAATTATCCCAAAATTTTCTGTAACTATACTTAATAGCTTTATCACTCCCAAATATTTCTCCATTTAAAGTAGATTTAGGATTTCCAGTAAAATCAGCATTCCAATTTGACATTAATGATGATACTCCTATTATTCCAAACACATTTTTTCTCATTCTTTTTGACATTATTCATCCTCTCCTTCTATTTCTCTTATTTCTTCTTTTTCTTTATCACTAAACAATAAATTTTCACTTGTACTTCCTAATAAAAGAATATTTTGTTTTAATTCACCAAATTTATTATCTTCCATATAAGCCATAAGACTTGCTACCACATATCTAGCTTTATTTGTTAAAAAATCAAAACTTCTACTAACAAATCTTTTATTTATTTTACGAGCTATTAATTCTTTGTCTGTAATTTCAATATTATCAAAGGCTCTCAAAAATTCAAAATTAAGTTTATCTTTACCTCTTGTCTTTGTATTTAAGTAGTATAAAAGTTGCCCTAAATTGAATGAAAATTCTTCATCAGATTGAATTTCCCATTCTTTTTTTTGTGCTAAATTATCAATTAATTTTTGCTTTAATTCCATCTTTTTCTCCTTATAATTAATTTTATTAAAATAGCTTTCCAAATTAAACCCAATATTCAATATTTGTTTAATTCTGTATTTTTTTTCTTTATTTACTAATGCAATTTTAAATCTATCCATATACATTTTTTTTATAACATTAGCAATTTCTAAAGTTCCTAAGAAAAACCAGTTATAAAGATGATTTTTATATCTTATAGTAAACTCTTTCAAACTATCTCTTTTTACTTCAGAATTAGCAAAATATCCATCTAATCTATTTCCAAAGAAATGAAAATTTAACTCATCTTTTATAAATTTTATATCTACTTCTCCAATTTTAAAACTTTCAAAACTTTTTTCATTTTTTGTAAAATCAACTATTTCTTCTAAGTTAAAAATCATTTCTTTTTTTCTAATAAAATTTATTTTTTCAAAAGTTGGACTTCCATTTTCCATTCCTAACTGTATTAGATATGAATAATTCTTTGTATCTAGCAATAATTCTTTACTAGGAAAAATATCAACATTTGAATAGTAAATATATTTATTTCCATTTTTTAATTCTTTTAACAGATAACTTCTTAACTTATCCCTTAAAAAAACTTCATTCGCTGTTAAAAGTATAGGTAATTTATTTCTTTTTCCTTGATTTAAAAGACTTGGTTTATCGTTATTTGTAGTATACCAACTACTTGGAACTCCTAAAACTTGTTCTTTTTCATCAATTATACAAGAGTCAGTTTTAACAAAAAGATTAGGTATTATATATTTTTTGGCATTATTTCTAAAATTTTCATAATTTTCTTCAATTTCACCTTCATTTTCTAAATCATTTGTTACAAAGAAAATTCTAATAGCTTTTTCTTTTTCGTTAAAATAATTGTATAAATCTTTATTTAAAATATTTTTTATCTTAACAACATCATTTTTATCAACATATTTTTCATTTTTTGTTAAATTTTGAAATAACTTCAATTTTATTTTGTCTTTTTTTAAACTTTCTTCATAATTTTCAAGGATTTCGTAAAACTTATCTATTTTATCACTAAGAACTTCTCTTTCTAAATTATGTGTCTTTCCTCTAAAAGCATAAATTTGATTTGAATGCAATTTTTTATCAGAAACTGCCTTATTAGACTCTAAATAAGGACTATAATAATCAAATACTATTATATGTTTATAATATTTGTCGTTTTTCCAACTCATTTCTTTATCTTTTTTTTTATCAACTTCAAAACAAGTTAATGCTTTATTAGGTTTGTTTAAATTATATAGGACATATATACCTTCAGATAATTCATAATTGTCAAAAAAAAGTTCATCTCCCATCATATTATATTTTCTTCTAAAAACCTCTATTAAATTTTCAAACATTTATATAACACCAACTTTCTTTTTTAAAATGTAGCTAGGCATTACAAAACCATAACCTCTAGTTGTATTATTCATAATACCTACTCCTAAAAGCATATAGGCTATATCTTGTGATAACTCATCTTTATTTATCACTATCTCTAATTTATCGGTATAAAAAGTTGTCTTTTTATATTTTATTTTTATAGGTGCTTTATTAAATAATTTTATTCCACTTATAAAAGTATTTTTTTTATCAATAATTTCATTTTTACCAGTAAATTTTCTATATTTACTCATAGAATTTTTAAAAATTTGTTCTTTTATAAATGATAAAGTTTCATTAAATCTCCAATAACCTTTGTCGTACTTGAACAAAAAAGGTGATAAGGAGTAAATTTTGTCTATGATTTGTCTTGGTAAAACTCTTGACTTTGTTTTTACAAAGGTTATATCATCAGTTTCCCAATCTTCCATTTTTAAAAACAAATCATTTAGATTTTTATTAATCGTTCTTATCCTAAACATATAATGTTTACTTTCTTTGTAGATACCATCAGCTTCAATTTTATAAAAATTATCAAAACAATATTCCTTAAAAGTTTTTGCTGTATGATAAGATTTATCCAGCTTTTTACAAATACGATCATCTAAAATACCACTAACAACAGCAGGTACTTCTTCAAAAAATAAGTTTCTTTTTAATTTTACAATTAAACTAATTTCATATACTTCAATTTTTCCCATTTACATTTGTCGCTCCTTTCTATTTATTTAAGGCACTTTCCTTCTTATTTGTATTCTACCATTTTTATTGAATTAAGTCAATAACAATTTCAATGGTTGACATTTTTTTAAAATAAAAAAAGTAGTTTTTAAAAAAACAACTACTATTTTTATAAAAACTGTAAAACTTATTTATCTATTTTTTCTTTAAAGCAAAAATAATTTTCCACTGGATAATTCCAATATCTACCATCATTCATTTTTGCTTTTTTAAAAATTTCATAATTATTAATTAATGTGTTTATAAATTCTTCTTTTGTTATTTCTATTTCATCATTTTCAAAGTCATATTCTTCTAAATTAGCAAGTCTATGAAAATTAACAACTTCAAATTCTAAAGAAAAACCTAAACGATTTAATAAACTTTCATTAATCTCAAAACGATAACCTTTATCTTTATCCAAAAACACTTTAAAACAATCATGTAATGTTATCTTTTTTAAAATCGAACCATCTTCTTCTCTAATGATTCCAATAACTTCTTCGATATTGTTTTTATCAAACATAATTTCTTTTTTTCCTTTTAAATCATAAATTTTGAAAACTATATTCATTGAAACTTCTTTTGTTTTATCTTTTCCACAAAAAATATGGTTTTCCAGTATATTATCTACCATGAAACAATATTGTATTCCATTTCTAAAAATCATACCAACAAGCACAAAATTCAACTCCCTACTTTTTATTTTTTTAAAAAATATATCCTTCTTTTTCTAATTTTTCCTTATGATTTTTTGAAATATCATCTTTAGTAATTTCTAAAACACCTATTTTTTCTATTTCAAAATTATCTTTTTCATAAAATGGAATATAAGCCATTGTTAAGCCACCTAAACTAATTCCCTTAAACTCTTTGTAGTTTTTTATAACAGAATTTATAATTTCTTTTAAATCATTGTTTAATGAGTTATAATCTTCAATTTTGTAACTTAGTAAATTGTATCTTCTTAAATTCTTTGAAAAATCTGGGATAGTTGCACCAAAAAATCCACAAACAATTTTATTATCAAAAGCTGGTTTACCATATTTTACTAAAGAATAGGCTTGAATTAAATATAGCATTTTATCAATTTGAAAAGTGTTTAAATTTTTATCATTATATAACATATAAGCAATTATTTTTTCTAATTTTTCTGTTTTCATATATGTTCCCCTTCTAATTTTTTCACCTATTTTTCACATTTTCTCTTGTGATTAATATATGATTTACCCTTTTGTTTCTAATAATTTTCTTTTGTAATTCTTCTGGCAACAAATCAAACATAATTTTTTGGTTATCATTCATTGCCTTGAAAAGCTCTTTTAAATTATTATTAATTAAAAAAAGTTCAGCTGAACAAGTATATAGTTTACAAATTAATGGTTTACTAGAATTAGTATAAATACTACATTTCCCTTTTATTAAAAAAGGACAAGTCCACCACAAACTTTCATCATTATTATAGTATTTTTCTAAATGCTCTTTTTTTAATATTTTTTTTAATTTTCTAAAATTAAAAATGTTAGTTCCAGCTGTTAAAGAACAACATTCATAGCAATCTTTAGGACATTCATTTTCTTTTGTTAAACGATTAGTACCTAAATTTTTTTGCAGTGTTTCTAACCACTCATTCATTTTATCACTTTCCTTTTTTCGTTTCGTTTAAGCTAACAATATTTTAACATAAAAGTAAATATATGTCAATTTCGTTTGTTGCTTTTTCTATAAAAAAAAGGTATAATTAATTTAAAACAATATATTTTATTATTTAAAAAAAGGAGAACAAAAAATGAAAAAATATGAAGAAAATGAGTTAAGCAATTTAAAAAGTCCAAAAAGTTTTGCAGAAATGTTTAAAATTGTCAATCATTTTGAAAAAACTTTTCAAAATGATTTTCTATCTTTAAAAAAAGAATATGTGAATTATGTGTTAGATTCTGAATTAGAACTTAAAAAAGAACAAAAATTAAAAAGAAAATATAATAATCGATTTCAAATTAGAGTTTTAAACGAATATCTAAAAAGAAACAAACAAACACTTTTAAGAAAACTAAGTTCTATTTTCTATAAATTATGTATCTTTATACTTGCTACAAAAAAAGAAAGTGAACGATTTAATTGGTTTTCAATTGAAGATTATGAAAGGATTTTTGAAAAAAGTTTTATTTTTTTTAAAGATAAATCTTTTGATGTAAATGATTTAGAATTAGAACTGTTAAATGTTATTTCCACTAAAAATGAAGTACCACTTTATTACTTCAGCAAAAATATAGAAATTTTAGTAAAAATTGCTTGTAATTTTTCTATTACAAAAGAAGAATTGTTTGAAGATTTTTTTGCAATGGTTGAAACTTTTGGAAGAAGTTCAAAAGTGAAGTATAAAAAAGAAATTATTGAACTAAGAGAAATAAGCCCTATTAGTTTAAGAAAAAAAATGCTTTCAATGTTTGCTGATGGAGTTAAAGAAAGTGATACATTTTTAGAAAAAGAAGAAATTTTTGATTATGAAAAAATAGAAAAACAATATTTAGAAAGTGATGGAAATATTGATATATTAGTTTGTTTAAATTATAATTTAAGTCCAAATGGTTTCATAATGATAGATAAAGCACAAAAAAGAATATTAAGAAAAGTTAAATATAAAGACAGCTCTATTGATGGTTTATTGAGTAAAGCATTAGAAATTTTAGGCACAAATGAACCTTTAATTACATTACAAGAAGAAATAGTTTTTGGTTTTTTAGAATTTGTTGCTTTTGATGATAGTGATATACAATTGAAACTAACAAGCAAAGTAAAAAACGAATTAGGTAAAATAGAATATTCATTTAATGAACCTAATAAAAAAGAAATTAAAAATGATCCTTTAATAGAAGAAATAAAAAATACTGTTTTTTTCTTATAAAAATTTAAAGAAACAAAAAAGGATAGTCTAAATTCTATCCTTTTTTAAATTATAATTAAAAAAATATCAATTTGTAACTTTTTTCATAAAATATATAAGAAAAGATTTTTGAATTAACCTCTTATTATTATATATTGCTGATTTGTTCTTCTAACTACATCTTTTACCACTAATCTTTTATCTATCCCAATTTTACAACCTACTAAAACAAACAATAAAAGAAAACATAAAAATATATTTTTTATTTTCATAATTTCCCACCATTTTTTTATATTTCATCTACATTAATTCTTTTAGCAAATGTTTTCCAATATTCATAATAAGCATTTAATAACTCATCTTTTTTAAAAAAATATGCTTGGCAAGTTTTTAAAATTTCCATAAAAGCATAATCAAAATTATTCGTTGTAACACTGTATAAAGCCCTAATTAAGTTATCTTGTGGCATAATTCTATCATACTCTATATCAAAAATATTTTTTATCTTTTCCAACAAAATTTCTCTTTTTTCTCTTTCTTCCTTTTTTATTTTTGAATTTTTCCTTTCTTTATCTAAAAAATTTACGATATTGATAAATTCAAAAAAAATTTTTCCCATTTTTTTTAATTTTACTTTTTTATCATCATCAACCACTTTTTCATAAAAATTATCTGTATTTCCATTTCTTTCCTTCATTAAACTCAATTACACTTTTAAAAAAAGATATAATAGCATACCCACTTTTAAATTTTTCTTTTTTTACTAATTTTTCTGTTAGTTCTAAATTTAATTCCATCATATCTTCAAATTTTTTAGGTCTACTAAAATCATTAACTTTTATCATTTTTTCCACTCCTTTTTCTGTATTATTTAAAAATTATTTTAAAACTCATATTTGATTAATTCTAAAAATATTAGTAGAAGTATCAATGTCTACTTTAATATTTTCATTTATCTCCAAATTTCACTTCCTTATATTTTTTTCCTTTAAATTTATCCCAAGATTTTTTAAATTGTTTTTTTACTTCATCTTTTGGCATCTTTTTTACTTCATCTAAGCATTTCTGTAATTTATTATCTTTCATTAATATCCTTTCTAAATTCATTATATTCTTTTTCAGTAAGCATTTTCTCTCCTTTTTTTCACAAACAAAAGTCTTTAATAAAATCTTTAAATAATTTATTATAGTTTTCTTTTAATATGAAAATTTTTCTAATATAACTTTTATCCTAAACCTTAATTTTCATTATTTTAAAATTTATTTTTTTATATAATATATTATACCATTTTTTTTACTTAAAATCAATAAAATAAAAAAAAGACACAAGTGTCTATTTTATAGAAAAATGTGTCTTTTTTTTATTTTTTAAAAAGATATTTGTAAATTTCAAAATATTCAACTATTTCTTTTATATCTCTTGCTTTTTGTAATTTTATTTCAAATTGCTTTATATCTTTTTTTTCTTTGATGTCAGTTTTTGTTTTTGACATTTCTTTTAATGTTTTTCTGAAATAATCTTTAATAACAGCTAAATTTACTTCAGCTTCTAAAATAACATTTATAACCAACTTCATAAAAATATCATCTTTTGTTTCTTTTGAATAAATATTATTTTCATCTATAAATTTTGCAATTTTTTTAGAAATTATATTAAAATCTCTTTCATTTTCTTTTAAAATATCATTTTTGTAAAAATTGAAAATATCTGATAATAGAGAATTTTTAAAATTATAATTTTCAAAAAAAACTAAATATTCTGGAAATTTAATAATTAAATTCATAATTTCAATTTCCAAAAATTCTGTATTTTCAAATATAGCTTTTTCTTTTTTTATTTTACCTTTTTCTTCTTCTTGTTGTTTTTTATCTTCTTCTTTTTCTTTCTTTGTTTTATACTTTCTTTTTTTATTTTCCGTTACAAGTGTTTTCTTTAATGTTTCAAAATCTATATTTATTTTTTCAGACATTCTTTGTAAATACATTTCTTTTTCTAAATCATCAGTTACATTCTGAAAAAACTCCTTAAACCTTTTAATAAAATCTTGGCTTTGTAACATATCATCTAAATTCTTATACTCACTTTTATACACTTCAAATAAAAAGTCAAAAATTTCTTTTGAATTTTTTACGACTTCTATAAAAGCTTCTCTTCCATTCTCTTTTAAAAACTCATCTGGATCTTTAAAACCTTTTAATTCTAAAACTTTTATTTTAAAATTTTGTGATTTTAAAACAAAACTTGCTTTTTCAGTTGCTGTTATACCAGCTTTATCACTATCAAAACACAAAAGGACATTGCTTGTATATCTTTTTAAAATTTTGGCTTGTTCTTCAGTAAAAGCTGTTCCCAATGGTGCTATTGCTGTATCAAAATCAAAAATATTGGCTGTTATAACATCCATATATCCTTCCATTATAATAGCATAATTCTTTTCCCTAATTGTCTTAGCTCTTTCAATACCATAAATAGATTTACCTTTTTTAAATATAGGTGTATCTTGTGAATTTATATACTTCATAGGATTAGCTTTTTCCATTGTTCTTCCACCAAAAGCTATAACTCTTTCACTTGGAGAAAAAATTGGAAATATAATTCTATTTCTAAAAGCATCATAAATATTTCCTTCATCACTTTTCTTTATAAGCCCTAACTCAAGTAAATCATTATCTTCATAACCTTTGCTATGCAAATAATCATAAAGTTCGCTCCATTTTGAATTAGCATATCCTAACCTAAATTCTTTAATTTGAAAAGTATCTAAACCTCTTTCAGATAAATATTTTAATGCTTCTTTACTTTCAGCTTCAAACATTTGTTTTTCATAAAATTCCAAAGCATCATTCATAATAATATTGTAAATTTCAAATTCTTCTTCTTTTTCATCTTTTATTGGTGTTATTGGAATATTATATTTTTCACTTAATTCACCTACAGCTTCCATATATGGAAGTTTTCTATACTTAGAATAAAATAATATAGCATTACCACCACTATTACAAGAAAAACATTTACATATTTGTTTTTTTGGCGATACCATAAAAGATGGAGTATTATCATTGTGAAAAGGACATAATCCTTTATAATTACTACCACTTTTTGATAGTGGTATAAGGTCTCCTACAACTTTTTCAATTTTTATCTTTTCTAACAATAATTCAATATCTTCTTGTTTAAAATACATTTTTTTAATCACTCCATTCTAAAAATATTGTAAATGTATTATACCATATTTTTTTAAAAAAGAAAATACTACTTGCTGAAACAAGTAGTATTTCATAGTCCCTTTAATAGACATTAAAACCTATGCAGTATAAGGAGGTGTAAAATGTCTAAATTACCCATATTGTTGTTAGTAATGATAGTAGTTTTTTTACTATTATCTAAAAATGCTTATTAAAAAAAGTGTTTTATGTGGGTAGATTGTTCCAGCAATCCACCTGCTTTTTTTCAAGATATTATAACATATTTTTTTCTGTTTTACAAAAGTAAATATAGTATTTTATTTTATATATTCTCTTGGAACAAACATAAACATATAAGGATATTCAAATATTTTTGCACCTAATGATTCTCTAATAGTTAAAAAACTTTCAATAGATGGATTTATAAAAACCATATCATATTTGTCTGCTATTTCCTTTACAATATCAAGTGAAACTTCTTCTGAAAAAGCAAATCTACAAATAGTTCTCTTTTCCCCAGCTAATTCAAGACCTCTTCTTATAAAACCAGCCCCATCACCCATTCCTATGTAATAACCACTTATTCCAGAAATTTCGCTATCTTTCATATATTTGTCATAATCAATTTCCTTAATTCCTAAATAACGATCACCTAAAAGAGTCTTTAACTCATCTGTCTTTTCCGTTCTATAATATCCACCAGAAGAACTTCCACTTGAAGAACTACTTGTGCCATTTGAACCACCACAAGATACCATTAATAATCCTAACATTAATGCAATAAATATTTTTTTCATAACTATCAACTCCTTTTTTTATATTCAAATATTATTATAAAAAAGTGATAGTTAAATATAAGTTAAATTTTAGTTGTTTTAATTATACCATTTTATCTATAAAAAGTCAACAATATAAACAGATAATTTTAATATTTTTGATAAATACCATCAATCTCTGATATTCCCTTATCGTAATCATCTAAATTGATTTTTTTACCAATATGTTTTCCAGATCCTATAATAAGTTCGTTTTTGTCATTTATGCCCCATCTATTAACAACAATTCTTCTTTTATTTTTAAGAAAAACAAGATATGTCATGCTCCACCATTTTAAATCATATTTTTTTCTACAAACAACATAACTATTCCAGAAAATTTTTTTTAAATCTTCAGAAGTCAATTTATTTGTCATGAAATCACCTTCATATTTCACAAGTTTCTAATATTGAAACTATCTTTTTAATTAATTTTTTCGTAGCGACAATATCTTCTAAACTATCATGTGCTTGAAAATCTATATTAAAATATTTGCATAATGTTCCTAATTTATTATTTTCTAATTTTGGTATGATATTAGCCATTTGTAAAAAAGTAATAATTAACATAGGATCTAATGCAAAAGTAGGACTTCCTATATAACTAAATAAAAACGGATTATGATTTCTTACAAAAAATGCTTTCAACATATTTACATCAAAATTTACATTAAAACCAGACACAAGGAATTTGTCGTTTTTATCATATTTATCAACATATTTATCTAATATACTAACAAAATCTGTATATACTTCTTTTTCATTAACATATTTATCTTCTTTTAATTCTTCGAAAGTTCTATTTTGGACTTGTAATGCCTCTTCATTAACTTCTGAATTTTCAAAAGGTTTTACATAAAAATTAAATTTTTCTTTTTCAACACCATCTATTTCAATTATACCAGACAATTGAATTAGAGCCGATTTTTCTGGATTTGTACCTCCAGTTTCCGTATCGATATATAATATTTTTTTCATAACAACCCACCTTTTTAATTCTCAATATAAGTTTTTATAAATTCCTTTTCATCATAATGTACATAATAATTTGTATTACTCATTGGCGAAAAATGTCTTACAATATAATCACCTATTTTAATTTTTTCTTTTCTTTTAGATAATTCAATAACAAAAAAATTTTTTTCTTTTAATTCTAATGTCTCAGACTCAATATATTCCATAAACACCTATACCGACATCTTATGATTTATACCGACATTTTTTTGTCGGTTTATAATTCAAAGTATATCACGCACCCCTACTATCCGAAATACTTTTTATGCGACATTTTTACGTTATTCTGCTTAACCTGCGCATATCTCAATGTTGTATCTATTTTCTCATGACCTAATAGTTGTTGGACCTGTTCAATCGCCATTCCTTTATCTATTGCTACAGTTGCCATTGTTCGCCTAAATTTATGTGGATAAACTTTTGCTATTCCACAACGCTTTCCAAGTTTCCTTAGCATCCTCTCTACACCACTGGCATGTATTCTCTCATATGGAACCTTGTTAGAAACCCAAAGTGCAGAGTTGTCATCTTTTCACCTACTTATATACTCTTCTAGGTGAAGTTTTGTTCGTGCATCAAAATATGCGACCCTCTCTTTATCACCTTTTCCAAGCACAACACACTCACGTTCCTCAAAATCAATATCCGAAATATCTAAATTTACCAGTTCGCTTACCCTTACACCAGTTGAATTAAGAAAATCTACAATTGCTAAATCTCTTGTATTTTTACAAGCATCGCGCATCTTTTCGAGTTCTTCATCTGAATATGTTTCCTTAACTTGAATAGGTGCCTTGATTTTATGAATCCTCCTTAGTGGATTTTGAAAAATATAACTTTTATCCTCCAGCCAGTTATAAAAACAAAGAAGGTTACGTCTCATATTATCCAACGTAACCTTGCTTATTCCCTTTTCCCTCCTATAGTCAGAGAGAAAAGCTCTTATATCATCAGTATTTAACAGACACACATTCTTATCTACCGATGCTAATAGTTTCTCAATATTATGTTTATACAGTCCAAGAGTGAGCTCAGATCTACCTTCCAATCGCTTTACTGCTATAAATAATTCCAATAATTCTTCAGACGATTTTACATCCTCTATATCAGTATTATCCGATACTCCAGCCAAAATCTCTTGTAGCTTAATCATCTGAACA